>ENA-UEYG01002288-UEYG01002288.1-human-gut-metagenome-genome-assembly--contig:-NODE-2288-length-12323-cov-5.927487_pt1 | contig 12323 bp, 9 predicted proteins | sample MGYA00242933_ERZ507934 | MGnify/ENA primary metagenome ERZ507934 (study PRJEB26167, sample SAMN06115527) | human gut metagenome | host: Homo sapiens | place: China:Zejiang | collected 2015-11-10... | reverse complement strand
GGGCATCCATAAAGAAATGTGTAAACCGATTTGTATGCCGGAGCAGTTGGCAGAAGGAATGCCGGTTACCCATATTTGTGGAACGGTAACAAAGCAGGCAGCTAAGGAGACAGGACTCAAAGAAGGAACGCCAGTTATTACTGGAACTGGAGATTCAGCAGCTGAGGCAATCAGTGTAGGAGTACTTGCACCAGGCGATCTGATGGTACAGTTTGGATCGTCCTTATTTTTCTATTGTTGTGCAGATCGGCTGATTCAGGATGAGCGAGTGCGCGGAAATCCATTTTTAATTCCAGAAACTTATAGTGTAGCAGCAGGAACTAATAATGGAGGATTGCTATGAAAGAAAAAGTTTTGGACAACAAGAAAAATGGTATTTGGAACAGTTATTTTCTGAATGCTTGGAAAAGGAAAAAACAGCAGGATTGAATGCATATGAAGAAATGATGAAAGGAATTTCTGAGATTGCACCCGGATCGGATGGTTTGATAACTTTACCCTACTTTGCGGGAGAAAGGACACCGCTGAATGATCCAGACGCAAGAGGAATGATTGTGGGACTTTCATTGAGCCATACAAAAAGACATTTGTATCGCTCGGCACTGGAAGGAATTGGGTATTCAGTTGCACAGCATATTGACATATTCCGTGAAAATGGTTTGCCTGTAAACCGGATTGCAGCGGCGGGGGGAGGAACGAAAAACGCAGTTTGGATGCAGATGGTGGCGGATATAGCAGGGGTATCGTTGGAAACACCAAAGGAAGACATAGGGGCAGCTTATGGAGATGCACTGATGGCAGCGATTGGAGCCGGATTCTACCAAGGTTTTTCAGATTTGCGCCAAGTAATCCAAAAGAAATGTATTTATAAGCCGGATTTAGAGAGGCATGAGTTATACAAGCCATTTAGAAAGCTATTTGATGAATTATATAGGTGTAATCAGGAAATATTACATAGTTTATCTAAGCATAACAAGTAAATAAAAGATATGGAAAGGCTTTTTGACTGTAATCATTGATATTACAATTGAAAAGCTTTTTCATTTATAGGTTCCCGATAATGTGTAAAAATGAAATTCAATCAACCGGGCAGAATATATGTTCGAAATTCCGCACTTTCCTTGCAATGAAAACTGTGCTATGGTATACTGAAAAGAAGATTTGGAGGCATTTTGAAGCGTTCTTTTTTTGTTTGAACCAGATCTTGAACCAGTGAGAAAAGAAAGGAATTTACCGTGATTTCGTATGTAAAAGGCATCCTGGCGGAGAAAGCAAAGGACCGTATCGTGGTCGAGTCCGGCATGATGGGGATCGGGATTTTTGTCCCGATGTCGGTGCTGGAAGTTTTACCGCCGCTCGGGGAAGAGGTAAAGATATATACGCACCTGCAGGTGCGGGAGGATGATATGAGCCTGTACGGCTTTTTAAGCCGTTCGGATCTGGAGATGTTCCGCCAGCTTCTGGGGGTCAACGGCATTGGTCCGAAGGGGGCACTTGGCATCTTGTCGGCGCTGCGTCCGGAGGATCTGCGTCTTGCGGTTATGACTGGGGATGCGAAGGCGATCTCCCGTGCACCGGGCGTTGGGGCAAAGACGGCACAGCGGATCATTCTCGATTTGAAGGATAAAGTACAGGCAGAGGATCTGCTGACACCGCTGTTAGATGGCAGTGCGGCGGTTTCGCCGGCTACGGGAAACGGGCTTTCAGGCAATGCGGCGAAGGAAGCCGTGGAGGCGCTGGTGGCGCTGGGATATACGAATGCCGAGGCGGTGAAGGCGGTCAAGAGCGCCAATGTGACGGAAGAGATGGATTCCGAGGCGGTATTGAAGGCATCGCTGAAATATCTGGCGTTTTTGTAAAACAACCTATGTGTCGGACATTCGAAATTGCAGGATCATAAAAAATAGTGGTGCTTGTGCGTCAGATGAAAATTTGGAATGTGTGGCAGATATGAGAAAATGGAACTGTCATGGCTTAATTGAATGAGAGAGAAAAACAGGAAAGACAGGAAACAAGTATGAGCAGAAGGACGATTACAACCGAGGTGACGGAGGAGGATAAGCGGATTGAGGGAAGTCTCCGCCCGCAGACCTTAGACGAATATATCGGTCAGGAGCGGATCAAATCGACGTTAAAGGTATTTATCCATGCGGCGAAATCCCGCGGCGAGGCGCTTGACCATGTTCTTTTCTATGGACCGCCGGGATTGGGAAAGACGACACTCAGCGGCATTATCGCCAATGAGATGGGAACCCGTATGAAGGTTACTTCCGGTCCGGCAATCGAGAAACCAGGGGAGATTGCGGCGATTCTCAACGGGCTCCAGGAGGGAGACGTCCTCTTTGTGGATGAGATTCACCGCTTAAACCGCCAGGTGGAAGAGGTGCTTTATCCGGCGATGGAGGACTATGCGATCGATATCATGTTGGGAAAAGATTCGACGGCGCGCTCGATTCGTCTGGATCTGCCGAAATTTACGCTGGTAGGCGCGACGACACGCGCGGGGCTTCTGACGGCGCCGCTGCGCGACCGCTTCGGCATCGTGCAGAAGATGGATTTTTATACGCCTGAAGAGCTGCAGACGATTGTCCTGCGGACGGCGGGAGTTCTGAATGTGGAGATTGATAAGACGGGCGCCTATGAGATTGCGAGACGTTCGAGAGGAACACCGCGTCTGGCAAACCGCCTGTTAAAACGTGTGAGGGACTTTGCACAGGTCAAGTACAACGGCGTGATTACGAAAGAAGTCGCGGATTTTGCACTGGATATCCTTGATGTGGACAAGCTGGGACTTGACAACAACGACCGTACGATCTTACATATGATTATCGACAAGTTTTCCGGCGGTCCGGTCGGACTGGAGACGCTGGCGGCAGCGCTGGGCGAGGATGCTGGGACACTGGAAGATGTGTATGAACCGTATCTTCTGATGAACGGTCTGCTCAACCGGACTCCGCGTGGGCGGATGGCGACCGAAGCAGCGTATCGGCATCTCGGGTATGCCTGGAATCAAGCAAAAAACGGTATTTCTGAGATTTGATATTTGATTGATTTGAAGGTGGTATTTCTGTGTGGGTGACGTGACAACGTCGAACCATATTTATTATAGATAGAAAGAAGAGAATGCGATGGCAAAACAGTATATAGATGTATTAATTGATGGAAAAGTGTATAGCCTGGGCGGCAGTGAGACGGAAGGATATGTACAGCAGATTGCCACGTATCTGAATGGGAAGATTTTCCAGCTCAAGGCGCAGCCGGGATTTTTAAAAATGCCGGAAGACTACCAGAGTATTATGACTTATCTGAATCTGGCGGATGATTATTTTAAAGAAAAAGAGAGTGCGAAGGCACTTGCATCTGACAAAGAGAGCATGGAAAAAGAGACATACCGTCTGAAACATGAGATGGTCAGCACCCAGATGAAACTCGAGAGTCTCCGCAATGAGCGCACCGTCAGCGAGGAAGAACTGGAGACGGCAAAGAAGGCGGCAAAAGAGGCAGCTGAGCAGGCGGAAGCTGCTAAAAATGAGGTACAGGTACAGATCGAGCGTGTGAAAAAAGAAGCGCAGGAGCAGATCGAGGCTGTGAAGAAAACAGCACAGGAACAGGTTGAGTCTGCAAGAAAAGAAGCGCAGGGGCAGATCGAGGCTGTGAAGAAAACAGCACAGGAACAGGTTGAGTCTGCAAGAAAAGAAGCGCAGGGACAGATCGAGGCTGTGAAGAAAACAGCACAGGAACAGGTTGAGTCTGCAAGAAAAGAAGCGCAGGAGCAGATTGAACGTGCGAAGAGAGAGGTACAGGATCGCGTGGAATCCGCGGAAAAAGCAGCCCAGGATCGCGCTGTTAGGGCGGAGCAGACAGCCCGGGAGCAGGCAGAAGCTGCAAAGAAAGAGGCATTGGAACAGATTGCGGATGCAAAGAAGGAAGCAAACGATTTCCGTGGAGAAGCAGAGGTTTGGAAACAGGAGGCAGAAGATCAGCGTCTGGCGGTCGAGTCATCCCAGAGTGAAATCGCTTCTTTGCAGGACAAGCTGGAGATTCTCAAACAACAGCTTGAAGAAGCAAGACAGGCGGCGACAGCTGTGCAGACGGAAAAATCGCAGCTGAAAGCACGTCTGATGCAGACGGAACAGGAAAAACAAAGTGTAAAAGAGCAGCTGAGCCAGCTGGAGCAGGAAAAACAGACGATAAAGAAAGATCTGGAAGAGAGCCTCCAGGAGGCAGGGGCAGCACGTGAGGAACTGGCAGCTGTCCGTCAGGCACAGGTGGAGGCATATATGAAGCGGAAGCCATTTCCCAAGAGACAGGGAACGGTGGAACTGAAAGATGCAATTCTGCGGTTATAATGGGTGAAATGATATGAAAAAAAAGGTGGAAATTCTGGCACCGGCGGGTTCCTTCGATAGCATGAAAGCGGCGGTTGCTGCGGGGGCGGACGCAGTCTATATGGGCGGCAGCCGTTTCGGAGCCAGGGCATATGCGGAAAATCCGGATGAAATGGGAATGCTGGAAGCGATCAACTACGTGCATCTTCATGGGCGCCAGCTTTATATGACGGTCAATACGCTGGTAAAGGAAGACGAGATGGATGACTTATACGACTATCTGCTTCCGTATTACCAGGCGGGACTGGATGCCGTGATCGTGCAGGACATGGGGGTATTTTCTTATATCCGGGAGCATTTTCCAGATTTGCCGGTTCATGCGAGCACACAGATGACGATTACCGGACCGGAGGGCGCGGCGCTTATGACGAGAATGGGCGCGGTCCGCATCGTCACAGCGCGTGAACTTTCATTGGAAGAGATACGCCGCATTTATCAGGAGACGGGCGTGGAGATAGAGAGCTTTGTTCACGGGGCTCTCTGTTACTGTTATTCGGGACAATGCCTGTTCAGCAGCCTGATCGGCGGCAGAAGCGGCAACCGGGGACGATGCGCTCAGACCTGCCGGCTTCCGTTTGATGTCCTTCGGCGGCTGGATGAGAACAACCCGAATGAAAACAAAAAACAAAAGAAAGAAAATGGCGTGTTAAATCCGGGCGATTCCAAGTATGTGCTCAGTCTCAAGGATCTTTGTACGCTGGATATTTTGCCGGATATTCTGGAAGCAGGCGTTTATTCCTTGAAAATCGAGGGGCGCATGAAGAGTCCGCGCTATACGGCAGGCGTGGTGCGCCTGTACCGGAAATATGTAGATTTATATTTAAAGAATGGCAGAAGAGGTTACCGGGTTGACCCGAAAGACCGGAAGGAGCTGCTGGATCTGTTTGACCGCGGTGGTCAGACGTTAGGCTATTATACCGAGCACAATGGACGCGATATGGTGGTCTGCCATGAGAAACCGGCATTCCGCCAGGAAAACCGGGAACTTTACCAGTATCTGGACAAAACGTATGTGGAAGCAGAGGTGAAAGAACCGGTTCAGGGGGTTGCGCGTGTCTGTGAAGGCGAACCGCTGCAGCTGACGCTTCAATACGAAGATCCGCTGACGGGAGAAAGCCGGATGGCAGGCGGAATCGGAGCAGTTGTCCAGACGGCAGTGAAACAGCCGATGAGCAAGGAACGGATTGAGAAACAGCTCGGAAAAACGGGAAATACGCCGTATTATTTTGAAAATCTGGAAGTGGAGACAGGCGGCAGCCCCTTTGTGCCGGTGCAGGAGTTAAATGAACTCCGCCGCTCTGCGTTTGAGCAGCTGACCGAGGAGATACTGCGTCCATACCGCCGGGAGATACCGGAAAATAGGGCGTGCGGGACAGGAAAAGGGTGGCAAAATCCGGAAGAAAAGAATCTGGAAGAAAATAACCAGACAGGTTCGGAATCAGAAAAAACCAGCCCGGCTCAGGACGTTGAACTCACAGCAGGTTTACCTGTACAGAGCCAGAAAATGCTGTTTGAGAATAAAAAAGGGAATAAAACAGCTCTGTACCACATCCATGTTTCGGTCGAACACCCGGCACAGTTAAAAGTGGCGTTATCCGTACCGGAAGTCGGCGCGATCTATCTGGATAGTGCTGAATTTGGCGCCGAACAGTGGAACGAATGGGTATCGCGCTGCCATGAGGCAGACAAGCAGTGCCTTTTGGTAATGCCGCATATTTTCCGCGATCGGGCAAAGGAATATTTTGAAACACATCGTTCCAGGCTGGAATCGGCGGGATTTGACGGTCTTGTCATCCGGGCATGGGAAGAGCTGGAACTGGTGCGCGAGTGGAAGATTTCCATCCCGCTTGTGATGGATTATGGTATTTATACGATGAATCACCGGGCGGAGGATTTTGTGCGGGAGATGGCGCCGGAGCTTTCAATGCGTTTTACCCTTCCGGTCGAGCTCAACAGCCGGGAGTTGGAGGCGCGCGACAGCCGGGAACGGGAACTTCTCGTATATGGTTCGATCCCGGTCATGGTAACCGCCCAGTGCATCCGGAAAACAGTGGAAGGATGCAGTAAATGTCCGGAATATCTGTATCTGCGGGATCGCAAAAAGAAGGTATTTCCGGTAAGGAACCAGTGCCGTTTCTGCTGCAATACGATCTACAATTCCAGCCCCCTGTCGCTTTTGAAGGATAAAAAGCAGATAGACCGCCTGCAGCCGGAGGTGCTGCGTCTGGCATTTACGTCGGAGAGTGCGGCACAGACCGGGGAACTGCTGGATGCCTACGTGAAGACCTTCCTCCATCAGGAACCGGTGGAGCTGGAGGGCGAATTTACAAGAGGTCATTTTAAGAGGGGCGTAGAGTAGCGTGTGTACCGGGAATCTTCCGGGTACACATGAAAAGGAGGATCACCATGATAAATCTTGTGACAACGATGTCCAGGTATCTGATGATATTGCTGATACTGATTTATACATATTATAATTTCCGCTTTTTTTCACTGCCGGATGACGAGTCGAAACTCCGGCTCTGTCGTCTGCAGAATGTACCGCTGTTTTTGATATTTCTTCTGTCGGGTACGATCATTTATCTACAAACCGAGGATGAGGCAGTTGTGCTGTTTTTCGGCGCGCAGCTTGTCTTTTTTGTCCTGTACCAGCTCTTATACCGGCTGTTTTACCGGAATGCGTCGAGACTGTTGCTGAACAACACGTGTATGCTTCTGTGCACCAGTTTTATCATGCTGACGCGCATCTCGATGGACAAGGCGGTCCGCCAGTTTATCATCATGGCAGTTGCGGCGGTTATCACAATGATTATACCATATGTGATAGATAGAACCTGGCAGCTCGCTAAGATACCGTGGGTGTACGGCCTGATAGGTCTGGCGCTGCTGCTGGTTGTCTGTGTGATCGGCAATACCAGCTTCGGCGCGCAGCTTTCGATCAGTATCGGCGGGTTTTCGTTCCAGCCGTCCGAGTTTGTTAAGATCAGCTTTGTATTCTTCGTGGCGACGATGTTTTACCGCTCAACGGAGTTTAAAAATGTGGCGATCACGACCGGCGTGGCGGCGGCGCACGTGTTGATTCTGGTGTTATCCAAGGATCTGGGAAGTGCGCTGATTTTTTTCCTCGCCTATGTCCTGATGCTGTTTATTGCAACCTCCAACTGGCTGTATCTGGCAGGCGGTCTTGGAAGCGGCTGTGCGGCTGCGATGCTGGCGTATAAGCTGTTTTCGCATGTGCGTGTCCGCGTGGAAGCATGGCAGGATCCGTGGAGTGACATCGCAGGAAAAGGATATCAGGTTACGCAGGCGCTCTTTGCGATCGGCACAGGCGGCTGGTTTGGCATGGGACTTTACCAGGGGATGCCGAAGAAGATACCGGTTGTCGAGAAGGACTTCATTTTTGCGGCGATCTCGGAGGAGTTGGGCGGCATCTATGCGCTCTGTATTCTCCTGATCTGTCTGGGCTGCTTCATGCAGTTCATGCTGATTGCGACCCGGATGCAGGCATTATTTTACAAGCTGATCGCGTTTGGTCTGGGAATTGAGTATGTGGTGCAGGTGTTCCTGACGATCGGCGGCGTGACCAAGTTTATCCCGTCCACCGGTGTGACGCTGCCACTTGTCAGCTACGGAGGCAGTTCGATTCTCAGCACATTTATCCTGTTTGGCGTGATACAGGGACTATATGTCCTGAAACGGAATGAGGAAGAAGAGGAGGAGCAGCAGTTTGATGAGGCAGAAGGATGAAATGGAAAGAACTGAAAATGCGAGAGCGCGTTCAAACCGTCATATTCTGTGGCTGACCTATGGGATTGCGGCGCTCTTTATCGCGATGGCCGTTTATTTTGGCTGGTTTATCCAGTTTAAGAGTGAAAATGTGATCGGCAGCTCTTATAATGCGAGACTCGATCTCCTCTCAGACCGGGTGACCCGCGGTTCGATTATGAGCAATGATAAAACGGTGCTGGCGCAGACGAACGTTGCAAGTGACGGAAGCGAGAAACGCTATTATCCGTATGATTATCTGTTTGTCCATTCGGTCGGATATTCTGGCAAAAATGGAAAAACAGGTCTGGAGTCGCTGGCGAATTTCTACCTGCTTTCCTCCCATGTGAATCTGATTGAGAAAACGATCAATGAATTTCAGGGGAAGAAAAATCTGGGCGACAATGTGATTACGACGCTCGATGTGGATCTGCAGCAGACGGCATCCGACGCGATCGGAAAACACCGGGGTGCGGTGATCGTCATGGAACCGGATACGGGAAAGATTTTAACGATGGTTTCCCAGCCGAATTTCAATGCGAATCTCGTCGATGAGCGCTGGGCAGAGTTGATATCGCCGGACAATACGAAGGCGCAGTTAGTCAACCGCGCGACGCAGGGCTTATATCCGCCGGGATCGACGTTCAAGATGCTGACGGTGCTGGAATATATGAAAGAGAACCCGAATACCTGGCAGGACTATGTGTATAATTGTAATGGCTCTTACCAGAATGGCGATTATACGATTAAATGTTACCACGGGACGGCACACGGGGCGCAGAACCTGATTCAGGCATTTGCCAATTCCTGCAACGGTGCGTTTGCGGAGATTGGAATGCAGATTAATTCAGAAAAATTCCGGGCGCTGGCAAATCAGATGCTCTTTAATTCGGAGCTTCCGTACACACTTCCGTACAACCAGAGCACATTTTCGCTCGACGGCAGTTCGGATGACTGGGAAAAGCTTCAGACCGCGATCGGACAGGGAAAAACCCAGATTACGCCGCTGCATAACCTGATGATTGTATCGGCGATCGCCAACGGCGGCACGCTGATGAAGCCATATATGATCGATCATGTTGAAAATGTGGGTGGTCAGACGGTCAAGAAGTTCCTTCCGTCCGCCTATGGAACCCTGATGTCTGCGAATGACGCACAGTTTCTGACGCATCTCATGAGCCAGGTGGTCGAGATTGGTACGGGTTCCGCGATGCGGGGGACATCCTATACGGTGGCCGGAAAAACCGGTTCCGCCGAGTTTGAGACAGGTAAGGAGACACATTCCTGGTTTGTCGGTTTCGCTCCGGCAGACAAGCCGAAGGTGGCGATCTGCGTGCTGGCAGAAGAGTCCGGTTCCGGCGGTGCGGTCGCTGCGCCGATCGCAAGACAGGTGCTGGATCGGTATTTTGCGAAATATGGGCAGTAGGACAAAAGAAAAGGGCAGGAAAGCGATTTGAAGCTTTTCCTGCCCTTTTTGTCTCAAATATGCATAGTCACATTTTATTTACACAACCGTTCCAGATCCCCATAGAATCCCGGATAGGAGATGTTCACGCAGTCTGCATCCAGAATTTCGGTCTCGCCGGAAGCGCCGAGTGCGGCAACGGCGAAGGTCATGGCGATGCGGTGATCCTTCTTGCTGTCGATCACAGCACCGTGCAGCGGCTTGCCGCCGTGGATGATCATGCCATCCTCGGTCTCGGTCACATCCGCGCCCATAGCAGTTAAATTCTCTACCATGACAGCAATGCGGTTTGACTCTTTTATCTTCAGTTCCGCGGCATCGCGTATGACGGTGGTTCCCTCGGCATAGCACGCCATCGCAGCGATCACCGGAAGCTCGTCGATGAGAGTCGGGATGATCGCACCCTCGATCGCGGTTCCAGTCAGCTTACCGGAGCGGACGAGCAGGTCGGCGGTCGGTTCGCCGGAGGCGGTGTTTACATTGAGAAGTTCGACGTCCGCGTTCATCGCCTTGCAGACGCGCAGGATGCCGTCGCGGGTCGGGTTGATACCGACATTTTTAATTAAGATTTCTGAATCCGGTACGATGAGTCCGGCTGCGATAAAAAAGGCAGCGGAGGAGATATCGCCCGGAACCAGAATTTTCTGTCCATAGAGCTGTTTTGCCGGCTGTAAAATCGCGGTGGTTCCTTCTGTGTGGATGTCTGCGCCGAATGCGGACAGCATCCGTTCACTGTGATCGCGGGAAATGTACGGTTCGGTCACACGGGTTTCTCCGTCGGCATACAGACCTGCCAGCAGAATCGAGGATTTGACCTGGGCGGAGGCAACCGGAGAATTATAATGGATGCCGTGCAGCGGTGAGCCGGTGATATGGAGCGGCGCGCAGCCATTTCCATTGACACTCTCGATCTTTGCGCCCATCTGGGAGAGAGGATCGATGATGCGCTTCATCGGACGTTTCTGGATGGAAGCGTCGCCGGTCAGTGTTGTGTCAAATTTCTGGGCCGAGAGAATGCCGGAGATCAGGCGCGTTGTGGTTCCGCTGTTGCCGCAGTCTAAAACGGAGTCTGGGGCAGTCAGCCCGTGCAGCCCACGTCCGTGGACGAGAACGGTCTCGCCCTGATTTTCGATCGAGATTCCCATTTTGGAAAAACAGGAGATCGTGGAGAGACAGTCTGCGCCCTGCAGGAAGCCGTGGATTTCGGTCAGTCCGTCCGCAAGAGCGCCGAACATGACGCTGCGGTGGGAGATGGACTTGTCTCCCGGAACGGTCAGTTCGCCCCGGAGAGAAGATGTATGGGTAAATTTCATTGAGTTCATAGTTGTACCTGCCTAAACATTAATGTTGAAAGTTAAGTTTGAAACATACATTGCAGTCTACGCGAACAGCGTGTAATTGTATTTCTTCAAACGCGCCCACGCCGCTTCCATCGAAGCCTTGTCGTAGAAGCTGATCCGCAGCGCGCCCTCGCCATGCTCACGGTTGTGGCTGATGCCGATATTTTTGATACTGATTCCTTTACCAGAGAGGATCGAGGAAATGATGGAGATAGCACCTGGCTCGTCCACCACGTCGGCGGAGAAGGCATATTCCGGCTGTATCGATCCTTTTGGAATTTCTGCAAACGAATTCCGGTAGTCGCGGGAGGACTCAAACAGCTGGTAGATGGCTCTAGACTGGTGGTCGGACAGTTCTTCCCGCAATGTCGTCAGGGAATCAATGTAGCGATCCAGCACCTCAGTGATATTGCCTGTGTTCGTCATGCAGATCTGTTCCCACATGACCGGAGAAGAGGAGGCAATACGGGTGATATCCTTGAAACCTCCGGCAGCCAGCCGTTTCATCATCTGATCCTCGCTGTCGCAGTCGTGTACCAGGTTGACCAGGCTGGAGGCGATGAGGTGCGGCAGATGGCTGATCGCCGCGACAATGAAATCATGACGATGGTAATCCAGCACCAGGGGCAGCGCACCGATCGCCTTTGCCACATTCACCATACGGTCAGTGTGGGAAGCTGGGGTGTGCGGTGTCGGGGTAATGATATAGTATGCATTTTCCAGCAAATGGTCGGTTGAACTCTCGTAGCCGGTCTTTTCCGAGCCAGCCATCGGGTGTCCGCCGACGAAGCAGCTTTCCATGCCAAGCGCGGCAACGGTCTCATGAATGCTGGTCTTGGTGCTTCCGACGTCAGTCACAACCGCGCTTTCCTTTAAGAACGGGCGGATCTGGCGCAGATAGGATTCATTAAATTCAACTGGTGTGCACAGGAAAATGATGTCGCACTCGCTTAAATGCTCGTCCACGCCGTCCAGAATCAGGTCAACAATGCCGTCTGCATGTGCCTGTTCCAATTTTTCGCGGGTCCGCATATAAGCCATGATCTGAATATCCGGGGCGCTGCGTTTCAAACCTCTGGCGATAGAGCCGCCGATCAGACCGAGTCCGATGAAACCGGCGGTAAGATGATTAATCGGTGTATTCATAGCAATTACGCTCTCTTTCATAAGTAGTATAGTAAAAAAATGAAACTAGAAATTATTGTAGAATAGAACAAGTCACTTGTCAACGATTTTACGCGTTGAAGTGAAAAAGAATTTTTTTACATCTGTTTATTACTAAATTTGCGAAAATGCGATTGATTTCACCGCCTTTGAACAGGGAAATTGTCGCATTTTCAATGCTTTTCAAAATAAAACGAATAA
>ENA-UEYG01002276-UEYG01002276.1-human-gut-metagenome-genome-assembly--contig:-NODE-2276-length-12376-cov-4.863810_pt1 | contig 12376 bp, 15 predicted proteins | sample MGYA00242933_ERZ507934 | MGnify/ENA primary metagenome ERZ507934 (study PRJEB26167, sample SAMN06115527) | human gut metagenome | host: Homo sapiens | place: China:Zejiang | collected 2015-11-10... | reverse complement strand
TTCAGATCTGGACGCCAGAAGGAAATCAACCAGGTGGCCAACTTACCGGGCACCGGCAGCAGCTCGACCAGGTGGCCAAGTTCAGATCTGGACGCCAGAAGGAAATCAACCAGGTGGCCAACTTACCGGGCACCGGCAGCAGCTCGACCAGGTGGCCCATTTCGTACGTACGAAATCAGGCGACGCTATGCGAAATCTTGGCAGCAATCCCCCGTGACTACGTGATTTTTTTAACGTAGAGCGCGCTTTTTATTGCCAAAGTAGGCCATTTTGGCCTATAATCTTAATCAAGAAGACCGGGCACCCGCCACGGTCAATACCGGAGAACTCCGATGATCCACACAGCTAACCGCACCTTTCACCAACTCTATCGAGAATGGATACGCGAACGCCGCGAGCATATGCACAACGTTTTGACCTGGGAGCGTGATCGTTACGGTGCTCGTCTCGTCGGTCTGTTTTATCGTTACTGCAAGGTGGCCAACCCCTTTCCCCGTTGCACTCTGAATACTCGGATCAACTACCGCGCCCATGCGGTGAATCTGCCAGATTGGCCAGCCCGCAGCCTGGAGCTGAATAAAATGTGGCTCAGTTGGAGCGAAAAAAAGTAGGCCGATTTGGCCTATTTTTTTATTGTGCTCGCTTGACACAATAGGCCATTTTGGCCTATTATTTATCTCAGAAGGCCGGGCACCCGCCACGGTCAATACCGGAGAACTCCGAAGATGCAAACAGAACTTAATCCCCTGATCTGCTCCCTGGTCGCCACCCCTCGCCGTATGGCTGCAATGCCTCGCCATGTAGGCCGCTTCTATGTGGTGTTCGAGTCGATGCTTTACCAGCAAATGAAAGGGCTCTGCCGCGAGTATCGCGGGGCTTATTGGCTTATGTGGGAGCTGTCGAACGGCGGCTTTTATATGGCTCCTGGGCGTCGTGATGAAATGCTGAACATCGAGGCCATGAACTACTTTAGTGGCCAAATGAGCGCCGATGCTGCCGGGATTACCGCTTGCCTCTACCTCTATAGCCATCTGTCATTTCACACGGAAGGCGCTGACCAGGAGCGGTTTTCAAGGCTGTATCACAGCTTGCGGGATTGGGCTTGTGAGCATGACGAAAAAGAGGCCATCTTGGCCGCAATAGACTAGCAACAGAAAGCCCCGGTGATGGCCGGGGCTCTTAAAGGAGGTGCATAGGTAGAAAAAGAAATGGTGCCCCTGGTATGGCTGCAACCAATCACAGGGGCTTTCACCGGTCAATTTGAGGATAAACGCGATGAATACAGATATTGTATCACTTGCAAAACACATTGGCGACGCTCTGACGGCCCGCCGCCCCGTTCATATGCCACGCATGAAGATGCGGGAGCTTGGCTTGCTCTTGGTTGAACTGAAGGCGTATCGGGAGGCCGCCGCGACCGTTTCCCATTGATGAAAAAGCCCCGGCATTGTCCGGGGCTATTTGAGGATTTATTGCATGATTAGACCTGAAACGCTTAGGCCGTTTGCTGAAGATTGGCAGGCTCCAACCGCCGATGAAATCAAAGAGGTGTTGGAGCTGATTAGGCAACGAAAAGGGCTTAGTAAGCCGCTAAGTGGTGTTGATGTTGCTGATCTCGTTGGTTTGCCTGGTGAGAGGGGCAGCGGAAAGGGAACCCGAACCTTCAGACGTTGGGTGAGCAAAACCAACCCTAGCCCTATTGCTTATGGTGCTTGGTCTATCTTGGCCCACCTGGCCGGTTTCGGGGCTATATGGGACGCTGACCGGGATTGAAACCATGACCGAACATAAGGCCGAACGTGCTCCCTGGGGAGACTTCCCGGCAGTAGTGAGGAACGGCGATCTAAAGGATCTCTCTAAAGAACCTGAATACGAAGCCGCCAAACATGGCGACCCCGCCGCCGCCTTGGCCATTGCCAGGCGTTTGATGAAACCGGAGACGGTCGATTCAGTGAAGGCCATGATAGGCGACCAGAAACCCAAGGTTGTGCCTGTCCTGGCTGTTGAGTCAGGGGGAAACAACAAGATCCCGTTAATGGCCGCGCATGTGCTCGCTGACCGTCTAGGGCTTGAGGTTGAATACAGCATTGTCCAAGCGGAAAAGGTCGGTCGTACAAACTCAAATGCTGATCATCGGCTGGCCATTAACCCGGCTTTTGTCGGGGAGGTCGAGCGTGACCAGCCTTATCTGATTGTCGATGATACGCTGGCGATGGGCGGCACCCTGGCCAGCTTGAGGGGCTACATTGAGAACAGAGGCGGCAAGGTCTTAGGGGCCGCTGTAATGACCGCTCACCCCGGATCGGTTGATATGCCTGTTAAGCCTCAAATGTTGGCAGCAATTGAGCAGAAGCACGGCAAGGCAATGGATGAATATTGGAGGTCTACATTTGGCTATGGAATCGAACAACTCACCCAAGGCGAAGCCGGACACCTCAGAAAAGCATTATCGGTTGACGCCATCAGAGATCGAATCACTGCGGCAAGAGATGCGGCAGGCTGGGGAATGGGCAAAAGCGGAGCTGAAGCGCCTGAACGCCCAGGAAAGCAAGAGTTAACGCCAGAACAGGCGAAGGCCGAAGACTTCAGGCAGCTATCAAACCAAGAGCTTCTGAAGAAGTATCCCGGCGATAAGGCGATCCAGGATGCCGCAAGCGTGTACGCTGTCGCGGATAAGTTCGCCCAGGTAAACATTCAAGACGATGCAGAACGGGGGCGATTCGTTGACTCAGTAAGGGCGCGACTCGCTGATAACCTGGCCCTCGGTAAGGATAACCCAACCCCGAAGATTGCCGAGGCTGTAGAGCCCAAGCCCCGGAACCATGAAGACGATCTAGAGCGGTGAAGCCGCTACCCTGTCACCGACCCCGGCCATTGCGCCGGGTTTTTTTTGTTCGTTTTTCACTCCGCTGTATTGTATGTATTGTATGTATTGTATTAAAATACAATACATACAATACAGGGAGCCGAAGCCATGACCATGATTAAGCCTGAAATGAAAGAAAAGATCGTCCGAGCTGCTGAATCACTTCGATCTGAAGGGGTAGCAAAGCCAACAAATGAGCAGGTGCGCGAGCGCATGGGCGGCGGCTCTTTGTCTCATATCTCGCCGGTTATGCGTGAGTGGCGGGCCTCTCAAGAGCAATCGGACATTGTTGTAATTGAGCTGCCGGGGGAGCTGAAAGCCGGGTTTGATCGTGTGGCTGCCGAGTTGTGGCAGGTGGCTAGTAAATTGGCTGCTGCTGATATTGAAGCGGTTAAAGCTCATGCCGCCGAGCATGTGGCTATGGCAGATCAGGAGCGTGATGAAGCCCTGGACGAAGTGGCCCGCCTGGAAAGTGAACTAGATCGCTGTCGTGTTGCTGTGAGCGAAAAGGAGGCCGAGACTCGGGCCGCCCTCTCTGAAAAGATCACTATCGAGCAGAAGGCAATCGGCTTGGCTTCAGAGGTTGAGCGGCTGACTCAGGAACTCGCCGTTTGTCGCCAGTCTATCGAGTCGTTTACCTCTGATAGTGCCACGCTCACCGCGAACCTGAAGGCGGCCAACCAGGAGATCGACAAGCTGGCCAAAGCCAACCAGGACAACCAGGGCAGCATTGAGGCGCTGAAGGAAGAACGGGCCACGCTCACCGCGAACCTGAAGGCAGCCAACCAGGAGATCGACAAGCTGGCCAAGGCCAACCAGGACAACCAGGGCAGCATCGAGGCGCTGAAGGAAGAACGGGCCACGCTCACCGCAAGCCTGAAGGCAGCCAACCAGGAGATCGACAAGTTGACTAAGCCAGCAGCGAAACGCCAACAGAAAAAAGACGCAGCCGACACCAAAGAGTAACCCCTATCTATTGACGTAAACAGATAAAGTGTTATCTTTAAACGGCGGCCAAAATGGCCGCCTGTGATAGGGTGAAGGTCATGGCGCTGACCAACGAGGAATTTGAATCAGCACTAAAACACCTTCCCCGCCGCTTGGCTGCCAAGAATGTTGAGATCGCCAGGGCAATCCTGGTGCAGGGGCGGCGGCAGGTTGATTTAGTGAAAGAGTCCGGCCTAAGCCGTTCGGCGGTAGCGGCTTTGGTTAGGAAGGTGCGCCAAGCGCACGAAAAGCACGGCACCCCTCCGGCGGGCTGGGTGCGTGTTTCGGTATGTGTGCCGGTCGATATGGCCCCAATAGTTAAGGCCATCGAGGATGAGGCATATAAACAGGCTAATAAACCAAAGGGTTGAGCATATGAAAATTGTTACTGTATCGAATCAAAAAGGTGGCGTTGGCAAGTCCACTACAGCGGTTCATCTGGCTATGGCGTTGCGCGAAAAGGGTATGCGTGTCGTCTTTGTTGACCTTGATCCGCAAGCGAACGCGACGAAGACCCTTACCGTATCCGGGAGCCCTGTAGCATTGGCCGCTAGTGCTCTTTTTGGCGTCGAGCCTTTCAGTCTGGCGGCGGGAGACGCTATTACCCTAATCGAGGCCGATCCCCTGATGGCTGATATGGAACGGGCTGATCCTGCCGTCCTAGCCAACTTTAAAAAGCAGGTGGCCACGCTGGCCAGCGAGTTTGATTTTTGCATCATCGACACCCCGCCGACTTTGGGCCTTCGCATGACTGCCGCCCTGATTGTGGCCAACTACGTGCTTTCCCCTATCGAGCTGGAAGAATACTCAATCGACGGGATCGAGAAGATGCTAAAAACCGTCTTCGGGGTAAAGAACAAGTGGAACCCGGATCTTAATTTCCTGGGTATGCTCCCCAACCGCTTCAATCCGCGCAGCGAAGCCCAACGGGAAACGCTCAAGCAACTGTTGAGCAAATATGCTCACCTGCTGATTGCCGCCAAGATTGGCATCCGTTCATCTATTCCCGAGGCGCTTTCTGAAGGTAAGCCGGTCTGGCATCTGAAGAAAACCGCAGCACGGGAGGCAGCTAAAGAGTTCCAGGAAGCCTTTAGCATTATCTTTGAAAAAATGGGGGTGGCTGAATGAGTGGTAAAGGGGCAGACCTCAGCGGGCTGGATTCGTTCAACCTGTCCGACCTGATGGGCGGGCCTGGTGCCGCGCCAGTAGAGGCGGCGGAACCAGAGAATAACAACCTGCTGATTCGTGAAGTACCGATCAGCAAAATCCATCCAGACCCTAACAACAGTCGCCAGCGAGTAGACCCGGCAAAAATCACCGAACTGGCCGACTCTATGAAGGCGGTCAGTAAGGTAACAGGCAAACAACGGGGGGTGAAAAACCCCCTTAGCCTGAAGCCTCACCCGGAGCTTGAAGGCGAGTTTATGATTAACGCCGGTTATCGGCGTTACCTGGCCGCACAGGAAGCGGGCCTTGATACCGTCCCGGCGTTTATCGACTCTGACGCCGACGAGTACGATAACGCCGTCGATAACATTCAACGGGAGGGGCTGACGGCCCTCGAAATGGCCCACTTCATCCAGCGTCAAATCGACAACGGAGACAAGAAATCAGAGATTGCCGGAAAGCTGGGTAAGCCCGCTTCGTTCGTGTCTGACCATATCAGCTTTTTCGAGTTGCCGGATTGCATTCGTGAGCTGTACGACTCGGGCCGATGCGTGTCCGTTCAAGCCTTGGCTATCCTGCATCGTTCATTCAAGAACTACCCCGACGAGGTGGAAACCTATTGCATCGAAAGCATGGTTGCCGAGGATGGGGACGAACTGACAACGGCAGACGTTCGCCGCTTCTGTAATGACCTGAAGAACCCGAGCACGGAGCCGGACAGTGACGACCAGGGCGGCGCAGGCTGGCCAGGTGCAGGCGGCGACAAAGAGCCGGACAGTGACGACCAGGGCGGCGCAGGCTGGCCAGGTGCAGGCGGCGACAAGGAGCCGGACAGTGACGACCAAGGCGGCACAGGCTGGCCAGGTGAAGGCGATAAGGACAAGCAACAGCCGTTGACCATCGACGGTGCCCCGATTGGCGGGGGCGGGCCGGATGCGGCGGCTAATGCCCTGCTGAACGCTGACGAGCAACAAGGCAAAATCAAGAAGCCGATCATTCAGGTGCGCTATGACGAGCGACCGGCTCGCCTGTTGTCCAGTCGCCGCGCTGCATATGGTTTGGGCTGGCTGAAGTACGACGACGACGGGGAAGAAATCGAAGTTGATCTGAACCAAGTTCAGCTTGTTGCTGTTATCGAGGGCTGACCATGACGGCAAAAGCGAAAACCTACTTTGCCGCTGCTGTTGCCGTTGGAGTGCTGTTGTTGTTCGCGGCCTATCCATTGCTGAAGGACAGTCAAACCCTGTTGGCCTGGCTGGCCATTATTGCAACGGTGGCCGTGCTTGTGCTGGCGGTGCCGTCGAGAATAGGCCGCAGCTTTTACCAGGCGACGTTAGCCGCCTGGCGCAAGCTGGCAAATGGCGGGAACAACTGAAGTCACAGAACGAACAAGGGGGCCAAAATCGGCCCCCTTACTTTTGGCGTTTAATCTAGCCCTTGGGGCGTGGTGAACTAGCGAAGTCTGTTCACCACGAACCGAGGGCCGACAAGCGAAGCGCGTCAGTTAGCGGCCTCAAAAGCCGTGTCACAGTCTCCGCATAGGACGTTTAGGCCAGGCTTGCCCCAAATGTTCGCCTGGCAGAGCGGGCAAGTATATTTTTCCCGATTCGACTTATTCGGGCGCTCCCCTGGCTCAAATGTGATTTCTCCATCCTCAACAGAGATCCCAGCCAGCCCCATGATAGAAAGATCCCCGGCCATTTCATCGGTGGTGCCGTTGGCGATTGCTGCCATCAGCTTTTCACGACTGGGGAAGCGATCCATCCAACTGATCCGATAGTCATCCGTCATCAGGCTTTCATATGCTTCCAAGAAGCGCCCGCCCTCAATGGCATAATCCGCCATCTTGTCGCCGGTTCGTGCTCCACCAGGTGCGCCGGTGCTGCTTGGCATTAGTCCGATAGCTTCCATGAAGTCGGCCCATTCCTTGTTGTGATAGCCACGCCGCCCAGGCTTGCCGAAATGGTGCTGCCATAGGTGGCACATTTCGTGGCAAAGCGTTTGCATAATTTCTTCGGGGGGGCATACGGCGAAGTAAGCCGGATTCATGGCGATTTCGTCCGTCCGGGTTCCTTGGGAGTTAACGAACCTCTCCGGGCTGAAATAGCCATAGGTTTGTTTTTCTCGTTGGAGGGTGATCAGGCAATCGGGCAGGACACCATCAAACAGCTCGTTGTTAAAGTGATCATATGCCCGCTGTAGTTCGTCGTAAGCCTGCAATGTTGGTTTCATCTAGTGCCCTGCTCCGTGTATTGGATTGCACAATCCATAACCATTATGCGGCAGCCTTTTGGATTGCACAATCCAAAGTTAGGGGAAGCCGACGAGCCAGGGAGCCCCGCGACCTGGTGAGCCTGGCCGAAGGCCAAAAGCCACTGCAAAACCGAAAAATTTCGTACGTACGAAAAAACATGGGGGGGTTAGAACTAGGGCAGGATTCGCAATTTGCTAGCATGTTGCACCGCACATGCTAGAATTGCACCTGTCCCCCCCTTGCCCCCCCATGTTTAAAGAGGTATCGAATGGCACAACAACCGAGGATCGTCAAAACAGTTACCGAAGAACAAAAGAAGGCATGGAAAGGCTTTTGCGATGATCAGGGCATATCTGAATCCGATATGTTGGGCCTTATGATCGAAAAAGTGACAGGGGGGAAAATAGCGTTTGGATCGAAAGGGCTGAAGGAAACCAAGACGGATCAGCTCAATATCAGATTGAACACCAGGGACATGAAGCGCATCACGGAGAGAGCGAAGGCCGAAGGGTTCACCAGTCGGACGGCGTGGCTAACGGCTGTTGCAATGGCCAACCTGAACCGCGAGCCGGTTCTTACCGAAAGCGAGATCCAAGCACTGCGAACGTCAAACAGGGAGTTGGCGGCAATAGGCCGGAACCTGAACCAGATCGCCAAGGTACTGAACACCGAGTTTAGAGAGTCGGATAAGCTCAACCGCCAGGCGGTTCTAGCTCTATCTGAAAAGATCGATTCCCACCGCGAGGAAGTCGCCGGTTTGCTTCAACGCAACTTAAACAAGTGGGGGATCGATGAATAAGGGCTATGACACTCTAGCCGGGTTGCTAGAGGGGAAGGTCAAGACCAAGGCCAATAAGACCGGCGATCTGAAAGGCCGAGTTAAGCGGGTCACGGATAAAGCATCCGAGGTGATGGTTAAGGTATCTGGCGCGGCCAAAGGGGCCGAGCACGTAAAAGCTCACCTGGACTACATCAGCCGAAACGGAAAGCTAGAGCTTGAGAACGAGCGGGGCGAAGTTATCAAGGGAAAGGCAGCGGTAAAGGAGGTTCACAAGGAATGGACGCAAGACGGCGGGAAACGCCGAGCCAATACCAGGGATACCGCTAACCTGGTGCTGTCCATGCCAAAGGGTACTGATCCGAAAGCTGTCCGAGACTCGGCCCGGGATTTTGCTAAGGGGCAGTTCGGGGATAACTACCAGTATGTTTTTGCCCTGCATACTGACGTTGATCACCCGCATGTGCATCTGACCATTAAAACGCTAGGGCATGATGGCCGCCGTCTCCACATCAAGAAGGGTGATCCGCAGAAGTGGCGCGAAGGGTTCGCGGAGCAGCTTCAACGGCGCGGCATTGATGCTGAAGCCACACCCAGGGCACCGAGAGGCGTAGTTAAAAAAGCCGTCTCCCAGGTGATCAAGAATATTCGGAGTCGGGGCGAGATCCCGGAGGTCGATAAGGCTAAGGTCAAAGAGATCGTTTCCGAGTTCAAAGATAAGCAGGCAGGTAAGCCACCGAAGGCTAAACCGTGGGAAGAAAAGATCCAGCAGCGACAGCAGGAGGTTAGAAAATCCTGGCTGTCGGCGGCCAAAGACCTGAACCAAGGCGATGCCGAAGATAGGGAACTGGCGAGCAAGATAGTTGGCTTTGTTTCGTCTATGCCACCGCTGGCAACAGAACGGCATGAGATAGCCGCCAAGCTGGCCGAGCAGATGAAGCCCCAACAGAAAGCCCAGGACGTAGGGCAGGGCAGGGCAAAACCAGAGAGGGACGAAGACGAGAGATAAAAAAACCGGCCTGTTGGCCGGTTTTTGTTTTCAGGTGTTTAGCGTTCCATATCTTCCGCTTGTGCCTTGGGCTCTTTGCTTGTAGCCACGGCCTCCCGGATCTTGATTTCAGGCTGGGGAGCGTCAGAAAGTCGGGCTTGAACCTTTTCAAGGAATTTTGCCCTATCTTCCTCATTCGCAAACCGACTAGATAGCTTCTCAGCAAGCGCCAGAGGCAATTTGCTGATAGGGTCAATGCGTTGCCCTTGGTCAGCCCCTTGCGTGGCTCTAATCGCTTCCTGTTCGGCCTTGGCCTTCTCAATCTGCTTGGCTAATGCTGGGTGTTTCTGTAGGTCACTCAAATTAGAGATAACATCGTTTGCCTGGTCAGGTTGATTACGGGCCAATCCTTCCAAAGCAACAGCCGCAGATTCCCCCAGGGCCGCCCCTTTGTTCTGGTTCGCTACAATCTCCATCAGCTTGCGAGTTTCACTGAAAGCCTCAGTCTGGGGCTTGTTATCCGTTGCCGCTGATTCAGTTGCCTTGGGCTCCTGGTGTTGCTCCTGGTGCTGGGGTTTCAATAGTGCTAACTCAGCTTCAGCCTTTTTCACTTGTTGAGCTAAGGCGGGGTGTTTCACCAGGTCATTGAGTGTAGAGATAACATCGATCACCTGTTTGGTTTCGTTGAGCCCCAATGCTTTCAGGGCGAGGGAAGCAGAATCCCCCAGGGTGGCCCCTTTGTTCTGGTTCGCTACAATCTCCATCAGCTTGCGGGTTTCAGCCAGGGATACCGCCTGATCTTCTTGTTGCGTTTGGGGAGGTCTGGCGTTGTCGCCGGTTAGGGTGCTTTCCCGTTCCCTGGCAATAACCCAATCTTTGATCGCTTCAGCGTCTCTAGCTGCTCGCAAAATTTCCTTGGGGTCTTCCTTCAGCACTTTTACCCAGCTTTTGACATAGGCAGCGTGTTGGCCAGGGTCATGCCCGATCTCTAATTCATCCCCTATCAGCAGGGAACCGATCTCAGCGCGTAATTCTTCCTTTGCGTAGGACTCCGAGCCAAAGCGCCCGGATAGGTCTCTATTCAAGCGGCTGGCATGGCCGGTTGCGTGGCCAAGTTCATGCAGAGCTGTTGCATAGTACCTATCAGCGGTGGCGAACTGGTCGCGCCCTGGTAAGTGGATTTCATCTTTGCCAGGGAGGTAAAAAGCGTTATCAGCTTGATCGTGTGAAATAGGGATACCGGCATTGGTCAGAATGGCTTCCGCCCGTTCGTGTCTATTCCATGCGGGATCTTTCTTTTCTGTCTCAATTGGGGGGAGTCCTTGGATCTGCTCACCGTTGAAGACAACAGCCGAGAAGACTTTAGGCTTATCCAGTTGGACGGTGATCATCTTCTTTTTGCCGTCGCTATCAATCTCAGGTTTTCCGCTGGCGTCTAACTTGGGCACTTGCTCTTGAAACTTGAAATACTGGATCAGCGTACCGCTTTCACCTCGTTTCACCTGGGCATTGACGCTTTGCGCCTGCTTGTAGGTCATCCAGCGCGGATCTGACCTGCCTTGCATGGTCAACCATAGGGCGTTGCCGCCCCGGTATTTTGTACCGCTCACAGGGTTATGGGGCACCATAGAGGTGCCCGGTTCCCAGGGTTTTTGCCACGGCGCGGTGCCTTCTTCGAGCTGCTTGATAAGTGTTTCAGCAATCAGCTCGTAATAGGGCTTTTTCTCTCCGCTCGACTCCTTACCCTTGGCCATGTTTACGCCTCCTGTTCTGTTTCAATCGCATCGAGGGCGTCTTGTTCGGAAAGGGCGCTTTCCTCGAAAGCGCCCAATTCTTCAGCCTCTTGTTTGGTCAGTTCGACAATCTGACCGGGCTGATTCAGCTTCAGTAATTTATCGTTCATTCTCTGTCTCCTTCGTGCGTTCGATGGTTGTTTCTTCCCTAATCTTCAGCTCAGGGGCTTGCTGACCGGTCGATACGTTATCCGCTACCTGGCCGCGAACTCGCTCCATGAAACGGGCTTGATCGGCTGCGCTCAAATTTGCCGCCGCGAATTTTTCAGCGAGCTTAACCGCCGTGATTTCGTTGATTAAGTCCGGGTGCTCCTTGACCAACTCTTTAGCGTCACGGGAAGAATCGCGGATTGCTTCGGCCTTAACAGCCCATTCGTTGCGATACGAGTTAACCGTTTTGGTGCCGGTAACATTACCCTTTTCATCCTTGATCTGCTTTTCAACTTGTACCGGTTTGCGTCCCAAGTTTTCCAGCTCGACATGCTGGCCAGCTTCGGCCTGGGATTCTTCAATCGCCTTTTCTAGGCCCACACCCCAAGTTGTGCTTTGTTGGCCGTCTGCATTCTCAAGGGTGACAAAGTAACTCCCGTTATTGTCGGGGTTGTGCTCATAAGGGGCTTTACCATGCTCAACCAGCTTACCCGCGAGCCGGTTAACTTCTTGAGCTGGGGCCGCCGCTTCAGGCTGTTGCTTATCAGCGGTCGCTGTTGCGGCTGCCGCTTTGGCCATCTGGGGAGATTGGGCCGCCTGCTGGCCTTGTTGCTTATCTTGGTTCGTCGGCTGTTCTTTGCCCTTGGCTGCTGGCGGTACAACGTCAGCTTGTTCCCTGGGCTCAATCTCGTTTGAAGTCCGGTCATTGGTCAGCTTTTTGAGCCTGGCCAAGTCTTCCTCTTTCGGTTTGTAACCCCTAGAAGCCAAGCCCCGTGATGCGGCCTCAAGCCAGGCGGCCCGTCTGAAATCTTCAGTACCGGAGAGCTGTAATTCAGTCCAGCCCCGAGCTTCAGCAATATCGACCATTGAGGCCGCTACTTGCTCGCTCGACAGCTTGGTTTGCAACTTGGCCCCTTTATCGACGAAAGCCAGCGAATCAGGCCGATTGCCAAAGTAATATTTGCCGTCTACCTCGATATAAGACTTTGCGACCTTCTCAGGAACAATCGGTTTGAACGTGGTCGCTTCAAAGTCAGAGTTTGAGGCTTGGCCCTTCGGTGTCTGGCTTGGTTCAGATGAAAATTCACCTTCCGCTTGTGGTCTATGTTGAGCCTTCCGCTCGTCTTCCTCGATCAGCTCACCTATGGGTTGACGGCTGTTGGTCAGCCATGCCCTAACGTCAGCGTCAGCCGTTTCTATTTTCCGCTCAATGAATGGCTCCACGGCGTTTTCTTCGGGTTCCTGGTTGTCCAGGGCAGCAGCAGGGGCGGCGGCTTGTTCCTGGTTGTCCAGGGCAGCAGCAGGGGCGGCGGCTTGTTCCTGGTTGTCCAGGGCAGCAGCAGGGGCGGCGGCTTGTTCCTGGTTGTCCAGGGCAGCAGCAGGGGCGGCGGCT
>ENA-UEYG01002272-UEYG01002272.1-human-gut-metagenome-genome-assembly--contig:-NODE-2272-length-12394-cov-3.025980_pt1 | contig 12394 bp, 10 predicted proteins | sample MGYA00242933_ERZ507934 | MGnify/ENA primary metagenome ERZ507934 (study PRJEB26167, sample SAMN06115527) | human gut metagenome | host: Homo sapiens | place: China:Zejiang | collected 2015-11-10... | reverse complement strand
TTTGAAGAAACGCTAAACTTGAAAAATTTAGCTCACGTAAATCTTTAAGGTACCATGACTGTTCCTTCCGATCCGGAAAATCCGGGAGTTGGCGATGAAATCGCTTCAACTTCTGAATCCAAAGACAATTTATCCAAAAAAATCGCCCGCGAAGTCGCCCGTCGCCGTACTTTCGGGATTATTTCCCATCCTGATGCAGGCAAGACGACGCTGACAGAGAAACTGCTGCTTTTTTCTGGAGCGATTCAGATGGCAGGAACGGTCAAGGCACGTAAAAGTGCGCGTCATGCTACGTCTGACTGGATGGAAATCGAAAAGCAGCGTGGCATTTCGGTTGCCAGTTCGGTCATGCAGTTCGAATACCGAGACCATATTGTCAATCTGCTCGATACCCCGGGCCATCAGGACTTTTCCGAGGACACGTATCGCGTTCTGACGGCGGTCGATACCGCACTGATGGTGATCGATGCCGGGCGTGGTGTGGAAGCCCAGACGATCAAATTGCTGGAAGTCTGCCGCATGCGTAATACGCCGATCATTACGTTCATGAACAAGCTGGACCGGGAGGCGCGCGATCCGCTGGAATTGCTCGATGAGCTGGAAACGGTTCTGAAAATCCGTTCCACGCCAGTGACCTGGCCTATCGGCATGGGCAAGAATTTCCGTGGTGTCTATCATTTGTTGAATGACGAAATCATGCTGTTTGCGCCGGGTAATGAAAAGGCGGACCAGACGTTCGAGGTCATCAAGGGTATCGACAATCCACGCCTGATGGACATGTTCCCGATGGAAATGGAACAATTGCAGATGGAAGTCGAGCTGGTCAAGGGCGCTTCCAATCCGTTTGTCCTGGAAGAATTTCTTGCTGGAACATTGACTCCGGTATTCTTCGGTTCCGCCATCAATAATTTTGGCGTCCGGGAAGTATTGAACGCACTGCTGGATTGGGCACGCCCGCCGCTTGGAAGAGAAGCTGTACAGCGCAAAGTCGAACCGACAGAAACGCCTTTTTCGGGTTTCGTTTTCAAGATTCAGGCCAACATGGACCCGGCACATCGGGATCGTATCGCCTTTTTGCGGGTGACTTCAGGCCGTTTTGAGCGCGGAATGCGTCTGAAGCATTTGCGACTGAACCGGGATATCAAGGTGTCAAGTGTGGTGACGTTCATGGCATCTTCACGTGAACAGGTGGAAGAGGCGTATGCCGGCGATATCATCGGTTTACCCAATCACGGCAATATGCAGATCGGAGACAGTTTTTCAGAAGGAGAAAACCTGCAATTTACGGGCATTCCTTTCTTCGCGCCTGAAATTTTCCGCTCTGTCCGGATTCGCAACCCATTGAAGGTCAAACAGTTGCACAAGGGTTTGCAGCAGCTGGGTGAAGAAGGTGCGGTTCAGGTTTTCAAACCTGTCATGGGGAGCGACCTGATTCTGGGAGCGGTCGGGGTACTTCAGTTCGAAGTGGTCGCCAGCCGTTTGATGAACGAATATGGCGTGGATGCCGTTTTCGAAGGCACGAGTACCACCAGTGCCCGCTGGGTTTCCTGCGACGACAAAAAGATGTTGTCCGATTTCGAACGCTCACTGGCGCATAATGTCGCGTACGATGCCGCAGGCAATATGACCTATCTGGCGACGTCGGGTGTCAATCTGAGACTGACGGAAGAACGCTGGCCGAAAGTCAGGTTCCATGCAACCCGTGAACATTCGGCTTCATTGAACGACGCCGGTTAAGAAATCACGACCCGTTTTACTTCAGCTGCCGTATGACCCTGCACGGGTTGCCGGCAGCCAGAACGTTGGCGGGAATGTCTTTTGCGACGACGCTGCCGGAACCGATTGTCGTGCCGGAACCGATGGTGACACCCGGATTGACGATGGTTCCGCCGCCTATCCAGACATCATCGCCAATTGTGATCGGAAGGGCTGATTCGACGCCCTGACGGCGCAACGCCGGATCAAGCGGGTGTGTGGCGGTGAAAAGCTGCACGTTCGGAGCCAGAAAGACGTAATTGCCGATCCGGATGTCGGTACAGTCCAGAAAAACGCAATTGGCGTTGGCGTAAAAATGATGTCCGACATGGAGGTTGTAGCCATAATCGCAAAAAAAGGCCGGGACAATTTCCGTATCGGGATGGCAGGTTCCCAACAGGGATTTCAGGATATCCAGCCTTTCTTTTTTCTGATTCGGATTCAGGGAATTGTAAAGTCTGGATTGGACAAGGGCATGGTTTCGATCATTTGTCAGGACAGGATCGGCGGAATTGTAGGGTTCTCCCGCGAGCATTTTGTCTTTTTCGGTTTTTGCCGACATGGTATTTCCTTTCTGAACAGATCAGTTTTCCCTGTCCCAGATAGCATTGATCGCTGAAACGGCTGCCATTCCGGCCGTTTCCGTTCGCAGTACTCTGGAACCCATTGACAGGGAAATGACTCCGTTTTGACTCGCAAGTTCCTCTTCTTCCGGGGAGAATCCTCCTTCAGGGCCGATCATGATGGTAATGGCTTGAGGTGTCTGCTTTTTTGCCCAGCCTGAAAGCGTTTCACTGGCACGTGGCGTGAACATGACACAGAGATTTTTTCCGTAATTTTCGATGAATGTGTTGAAAGCAACCGGTTCGCTTATTTCCGCAAGCGTATTTCGGCCACATTGTTCGGAAGCGGCAGTAACGATGGTTTGCCATCTGGCCAGTCTTTTTTCGGCACGATCCGCATTCAGGCGAACGACCGAGCGTTGTGCCGCGAGTGGCTGGATGCGGGATGCGCCCAGCTCAACGGCTTTCTCGATGATCCAGTCCATTTTTCCCGCTTCGGGAAGGGCTTGCGCCAGTGTGATTTCATAAGGCAATTCTGCTTCCCGCAAATCGTGAGACAGGATTTCGACACGTGTTCCTGACTTGTCAAGAGACGTTATTCTGGCGGGATATTCGCCTCCTGTCCCATTGAACAGAACGATTTCGTTTCCTACTGACAAACGCAATACGAAGATGTGTCTGGATGTCTCTTTTGGGAGATCAATGTTTGTGCCGACAACAAGCGGAAAGTCGCAAAAAAGACGGGTCATGTCAAAGTAAAGCCGATAGATTGATTTTAATCTGGTGATTAGTCTCTGATAGAATACAGGGAAAAGCCCGGTTGGCATATGGATTCATCCATTATGCCCTTAATCTTTTATTTATTTGGCAGCTATGAACACTACATTACCTGTTACCAAAATGGCCAGCGCAATCCGTGCACTGGCGATGGATGCCGTTCAAAAAGCGAATTCCGGACATCCGGGCATGCCTATGGGCATGGCGGATATTGCTGTGGCATTGTGGGCGGGACATTACCGTCACAATCCGGCCAATCCGAACTGGTTCAACCGCGATCGTTTCATTCTATCCAATGGCCACGGTTCGATGCTCCAGTATGCCCTTCTGCATCTGACAGGTTATGACCTCACGATGGAAGACATTAAAAACTTCCGCCAGTTCGGGTCGAAAACCCCGGGCCATCCGGAAGTGCACCTGACACCGGGAATCGATACCACGACTGGTCCGCTTGGACAGGGCATTTCAAACGGCGTCGGTATGGCGCTGGCTGAAAAACTGCTGGCTGAAGAATTCAACAAACCCGGTTTTGATATCGTTGATCACTATACCTACGTTTTCCTGGGCGATGGCTGTCTGATGGAAGGCGTTTCCCATGAATCCTGTTCTCTGGCTGGAACATGGAAACTGAACAAGCTGATTGCTCTTTACGACGATAACAGCATTTCCATTGATGGTGATGTCAAGGGCTGGTTTACCGACAATACGCCGGAACGTTTCGAAGCCTATGGCTGGAACGTGATCCGCGGTGTGGACGGTCATGACGTCAATGCCGTTGATGCAGCGATTGTCGCTGCCCGGAAATCCGACAAGCCAACGCTGATTTGCTGCAAGACTGTCATCGGCAAGGGCTCGCCGAACAAGGCAGGCCAGAGCAAGGCACATGGCGCGCCTCTCGGAGACGAAGAAATCGCGGCCACGCGCAAGGCGATCGGCTGGGATTACCCTCCCTTTGACATTCCTGAAGACGTTTATACCGCGTGGGATGCGCGCAAGAGTGGCAATGCCCTCGAATCCGCATGGAATGATCTTTTCGCCAGATACAGTGAAAAATATCCGAAAGAAGCGAGTGAACTGGTGCGCCGTATCTCCGGCCAGTTGCCTGCCAATTTTGATGAAGTCCTTCGCAATTACATTGCTGACTGTAATGCCAAAAAAGAAAAACTGGCAACACGTGCAGCCAGCCAGCATGCCATTGATGCACTGGCACCGGCATTGCCGGAGTTCCTCGGCGGTTCAGCTGATTTGACCGGTTCGAATCTGACAAACTGGAAAGGGTGCGTCCCGGTTGTCGATGGGAAAGCAGGCAATTACATCAGTTACGGTGTCCGCGAATTCGGCATGGCAGCCATCATGAACGGTATCGTTCTGCATGGTGGTTTCATTCCGTTTGGAGGCACGTTCCTGACCTTCTCCGATTATTGTCGCAACGCGATCAGAATGTCGTCCCTGATGCAGATCGGTACTATCTACGTGTTCACACATGATTCGATCGGTGTCGGTGAAGACGGTCCAACCCATCAGCCAATCGAACAGACAGCAAGCCTGCGACTGATTCCGGGTCTGGAAAACTGGCGTCCATGCGATACAGTCGAAACAGCTGTGGCATGGGGCAATGCTGTGAAAAAACGCAAGACACCAAGTGTTCTGATTCTGTCGCGTCAGGGGCTGCCTTATTTTGAAAGAACCGAAGAACAGATCGGCAATATCAGCAAGGGTGGGTATGTATTGAGAGATACGCCGGATGCCAAAGTGATTCTGATTGCAACCGGTTCGGAAGTCGAACTGGCGATGAAGTCGGCCGATGAACTGGCGAAGAAAAACATTCCTGCCAGAGTCGTTTCCATGCCGTCTTCCGACATATTCGACAAGCAGGATGCCCTTTACAGGAACAGCGTTTTGCCGAGGGAACTGCCACGAGTCGCCATCGAAGCGGGCGCTTCGGACTTCTGGCGCAAGTATGTCGGACTGGATGGCGACGTTGTCGGTATGACGACATTCGGTGAATCCGCACCGGCAGGAACACTGTTCAAACATTTCGGTTTCACCGTAGACAATGTCGTGTCCAAAGTCGAATCCGTTTTGAGCAAATAAGCTGAATTTTATGGCATGCGAGTGGTACACTCGCATGCAGATTAACCGGTTTAACACTATTTCAGGAGCTAATTTATGACTATCCGTGTGGCAATCAATGGTTATGGCCGTATCGGCAGAAACGTTCTTCGCGCTCATTATGAATACGGCAAGCATCATGATATTGAAATTGTTGCCATCAACAATCCGGGCAGTATCGACACTATTGCTCTCCTGACCAAGTACGATACCGCTCATGGCAAATTTCCGGCTGACGTGTCCGTTGACGGGGATTATCTGATTGTCAATGGCGACAGGATTCGTGTGGTCGGCGACCGTAATCCTGAAAACCTTCCCTGGAAAGAACTGAACGTCGATATCGTCATGGAATGTACCGGCTTTTTCACGAGCAAGGAAGCCGCTTCCGCACATATCCGTGCAGGTGCCAAAAAGGTCATCATTTCCGCTCCGGGTGGCAAGGATGTCGATGCGACTGTCGTTTTCGGCGTCAACCAGAACGTTCTTAAAGCAAGCGATACGGTCATTTCAAATGCTTCCTGCACGACGAACTGTCTGGCTCCCCTTGCAATGGCCCTGAATGATGGCCTTGGCATCGTTGATGGTCTGATGACGACTATTCATTCCTATACCAACGATCAGGTGCTGACCGACGTTTATCACAACGATCCGAGACGTGCCCGTGCCGCCGCCCTGAACATCATTCCAACGAAAACGGGTGCTGCCGTCGCTGTCGGTCTGGTTCTGCCTGAACTGAATGGCAAACTGGACGGTTTTGCCGTCCGTGTCCCGACCATCAACGTTTCTGTTGTCGATCTGACCTTCAATGCTTCCCGCAATACGAGCGTTGAAGAAGTGAACAAGATCATGAAGACCGCTTCCGAAGGCAAACTCAAAGGCATTCTTGAATACAATGTCGAGCCACTGGTTTCGACGGACTTCAATCACAATCCTGCTTCGAGCATTTTCGATTCGACCCAGACCCGGGTCATTGGCGGTTCGCTGGTCAAGGTACTGTCCTGGTATGACAATGAATGGGGTTTCTCCTGCCGCATGCTGGATACAGCACAGGCGCTGTGGAACGCCAGATAAGGATCCGAACCGTTCGGTCCTGATCAAAAGCGCATCTTTTCCGGATGCGCTTTTCTTATTTCAGGTAAAGCCACCGGCGGCAGGTTTTACGGCTTTGTGGTGGTGAATCAATTCAAACAATACGGAGGTGTTATGGTTACCCGTGAAGATATTCTTGATGCATTCAAATTCCGTCATGCGACCAAGAAGTTCGACGAGACGAAAAAGATCGATGAAAAGGATTTCAATGTCATTCTCGAATCCGGCAGGCTTTCACCGAGTTCGTTCGGATTTGAACCCTGGCGTTTCGTCGTTATACAGAACAGGGAGCTGAGGGAAGAGCTGAAGCCAGTAACATGGGGCGCGCAAGGACAATTGCCGACAGCCAGCCATTATGTCGCCATTTTGTGCCGCAAGGATGGCATGCGCCACGATTCGTCTTTCATCACGCACATGATGAAAGACGTGCAGCATCTTCCTGACGAAACGGCAGAAATGAAACGGGAACGTTTTCGCCAGTTTCTGGAAGAAAACGGCATCAGTGCCACGTCCCGGGCCTTGTTCGACTGGGCTGTCAAGCAGGCTTATATTGCACTGGGCAATATGATGACGACTGCGGCCCTTTTGAAAATCGACTCTTGTGCCATTGAAGGTGGCAATATGGCAGCGATCGAAGCCGTGCTGGATAAAAACGGCCTGACCGATAATGGCCAGTTCGGATTGGGTGTCATGGTGGCGTTCGGTTATCGCCTGAAAGAGCCTGCCGAAAAAACACGGCAGGCACCGGAAGACGTTATCGTCTGGGTCAAATAAAAAAACAGGCGGCGCTTTCTGCATGGAAGCGCCGCCTTTTCTTTTTCTATTGGTTGGACAGCCTTAAAGCACGTAACGTGATAGATCCTCATCGGTGGACAGGGCTTCGAGTCTTTCATTGACGTAGGCCTTGTCTATCGTAAGCGTTCCGTTGTAATCAACTGCGGTGAAGGAAATTTCCTCAAGCAGCCTTTCCATGACCGTATAGAGACGACGTGCGCCGATGTTCTCGGTCCGTTCGTTGACGGTATGGGAAATTTCGGCAAGCCGCCTGATAGCGTCCTTGTCGAATTCAAGCTGCATGCCTTCAGTTGCCAGCAATGCCTTGTACTGGGAAATCAGGCTGGCTTCCGTGCTGGTCAATATCTGTTCGAAATCTTCGATGGACAGCGATTCCAGTTCGACACGGATTGGAAGACGTCCCTGCAATTCCGGAATCAAATCAGACGGTTTTGACAACTGGAAGGCACCGGACGCAATAAACAGGATGTGGTCGGTCTTGATCATGCCAAATTTGGTATTGACGGTCGTTCCTTCAATCAGGGGAAGCAGGTCACGCTGGACGCCTGCACGTGAAACGTCGGCCCCACCAATTTCCGAACGGGAAGCGATCTTGTCGATTTCGTCCAGAAAGACAATGCCGTTCTGTTCGGCATTCGTAATCGCTTTCTGGCGCAACTCGTCTTCATTGACCAGTTTGGCAGCTTCTTCTTCGATCAACAGTTTGATGGCATCACGGACTTTGACTTTCCTGCTTTTCTTCCGGCCGCCACTCATGCCGGAAAACATGGATTTGATCTGTTCCGTCATTTCTTCCATGCCGGGAGGGGCCATGATTTCCATATGCGGGCCGGATTCATCCACCTCGATTTCGATTTCCTTGTCGTCCAGGCTGCCTTCACGGAGTTTTTTGCGGAAAACCTGTCGCGTATTTTCACCCGACGATGTATGCGATTCGTTCGAATTGAAGCCGAAGTCACGTGGAGGTGGAATCAGAATGTTCAATACCCGTTCTTCCGCTGCATCGATGGCTTTGGTGCGGACTTTTTTCATTTCGGCTTCACGGGTCTGTTTGACGCTGATGTCGACGAGGTCGCGAATGATGGTATCGACATCCCGGCCGACATAGCCGACTTCGGTGAATTTGGTTGCCTCGATCTTGATGAACGGAGCTTCAGCCAGACGGGCAAGCCGTCTTGCAATTTCGGTCTTGCCGACGCCGGTCGGGCCGATCATCAGGATATTTTTAGGCGTGATTTCGTGTCTCAAAGGTTCAGCAACCTGTTGACGGCGCCAGCGATTGCGCAAAGCGATGGCAACGGCGCGTTTTGCTTTCGACTGACCGACAACGTGTTTGTCGAGTTCAGTGACAATCTGTTCCGGAGTTAAATTCATGATTGGTTTTCTGCAGAAAAATTTCTGAAAAGAGGAATTAATCCAGTGTTTCGATAATATGTGACTTGTTGGTATAGATGCACAGGTCACCCGCGATCTCCAGAGCCTTGCCGACAATCCCGGCTGGTGGCAGGTCTGTATTGCGAACGAGTGCCAGCGCAGCGGACTGGGCATAGGCTCCTCCGGAACCGATGGCTCCGACGCCTTCTTCAGGTTCCAGCACGTCGCCATTACCGGTAATGACAAGCGTGGATTCCCTGTCGGCTACCAGCAGCATGGCTTCCAGACGGCGCAGCATACGGTCTGTTCTCCAGTCTTTTGCCAGTTCGACCGAAGAGCGCAGCAGGTTGCCCTGATGTTTTTCGAGTTTGGCTTCAAAACGTTCGATCAGGGTAAAGGCATCGGCGGTTCCGCCTGCAAAACCGGCGAGAACGCGGCCGTTATACAGTTTGCGGACTTTTCTTGCGGTTCCCTTGATAACGATATTGCCGAGTGTGACCTGACCGTCTCCACCCAGAGCGACGGTACTGCCGCGCCGGACTGATACGATGGTAGTCCCGTGAAATTGTTCCATTTGGATTCCTGTGATGATTAATCGGACAGTTGAATAATGTCGTTAGTATTCATTTTTCAGAATATGGGGGTCATTTTCCCATTTGCAAGTGTTATCAAATCGCATAAGTTTACAGTTTAACCCGAACAGGGGGGAGATGGCTTTCTTCTCCGCTGTTATAATGGCACCCCTCTATTGTTTATGAAATGTTTGGATGAATCAATGAATGTGCCAGCCAAGTTGAATGCACAGCAGCACGATGCGGTGACTTATATGGATGGCCCATGTCTCGTTCTGGCCGGTGCCGGTTCGGGAAAAACCCGCGTGCTGACGTATAAGATAGCCTATTTGCTGGAAAACGGGTATGATCCGTGGAACATCCTTGCACTCACTTTTACCAACAAGGCAGCGAGGGAGATGAAGGAACGCATTGCCCGCCAGGTGGGTGAGAAGCGTGCCCGTTATCTTTGGATGGGGACGTTCCATTCCATTTTCTCCCGGATACTACGTGCCGAGGCGCGGCACATCGGATTCACCTCACAGTTCACCATTTATGACACGGCGGACAGCAAGAGCCTTTTGCGTTCGATCATCAAAGAGATGGCGCTTGACGAGAAAACTTATAAGCCCGGAACGGTGATGGCGCGCATCTCCAATGCCAAGAACCATCTGGTCTCTCCCTCCGGTTATGCCTCCAACCAGGAGGCATTCCGTGAAGACCAGTCCGCCCGGATGCCTGCCATGCGCGATATCTACCTTCGCTATTGGGAACGCTGCCGCCAGGCGGGAGCCATGGATTTCGACGACCTGCTGGTGTATACCTATATTCTGTTCCGTGATTTCCCCGATGTGCTGGCGCGCTATCGCGAACAGTTCCGTTATGTGCTGGTGGACGAGTATCAGGACACCAATTATGCCCAGCACAGCATCGTGCTTCAACTGACGAAAGAAAACCAGCGCGTGTGCGTAGTGGGCGATGACGCGCAGAGCATCTACTCCTTCCGGGGGGCGGATATCGACAATATACTCTACTTCACGAAGGTCTATCCCAACACGAAGGTGTTCAAGCTCGAACAAAACTATCGTTCGACACAGACCATCGTTTGTGCCGCCAACAGCCTGATCGAGAAGAACGAGCGGCAGATACGCAAGGAGGTCTTTTCCGAAAAGGAGAAGGGGGAGGCCATCGGTGTGTTCCAGGCGTACAGTGATGTGGAGGAGGGGGAGATTGTCGTGAACCGGATCGCCTCCCTGCGGCGTGAAAAGGAGTACGGCTACTCGGATTTCGCCATCCTTTACCGTACGAATTCCCAAAGCCGCATCTTTGAAGAGGCGTTGCGCAAACGAAGTATGCCTTACAGAATCTATGGAGGACTGTCTTTCTACCAGCGGAAGGAGATCAAGGATGTGATAGCTTATTTCCGCCTGGTGGTCAACCCGAACGATGAAGAGGCTTTCAAGCGCATCATCAATTATCCTGCGCGTGGGATAGGGGAGACCACCGTGGGCAAAATCATTTCTGCCGCAACCGCGAATAATGTCAGCCTGTGGAACGTCCTTTGTGAACCGTTGAGTTACGGGCTGGAAATAAATAAGGGTACGCACAATAAATTGCAGGGATTCAGGGAGTTGATTGAAGGATTCATTCACATGCAGACGGATGACATCACCAAGAATGCCTACGATATGGGAACGGAAATTATCCGTCAGTCCGGCATCATGAATGACGTGTGCCAGGACAATTCGCCTGAAAATCTGAGCCGTAAAGAGAACATCGAGGAACTTGTCAACGGTATGAATGATTTTTGTGCCGCCCGCCAAGAGGAGGGAAACACGAACATCTCGTTGACGGATTTCCTTTCCGAGGTTTCTCTGTTGACGGATCAGGATTCCGACAAAGAAGGCGATGGCGAGAAAGTGACTTTGATGACCGTGCATTCCGCCAAAGGGCTTGAATTCCGCAACGTGTTCGTGGTAGGCATGGAGGAGAACCTTTTCCCCAGCGGCATGGCGGGCGATTCGCCCCGTGCCATGGAGGAGGAGAGGCGGTTGTTCTATGTGGCTATTACCCGTGCCGAGGAGCATTGTTTCCTGTCTTTTGCCAAAACCCGTTTTCGCTACGGGAAAATGGAATTCGGTACACCGAGCCGTTTTTTAAGGGACATCGACACCTGTTTCCTCCGTTTGCCCCAAGAAGCTGGTTTGAGCCGGCAAGTGGACGAAGGGGTGCAGCGTTTCCGTCGCGAACGGCAGAAGGTACAGTTGATCAATCCATCTATACTTCCACGGAATTTGAAAAAAGTCAGCGATGCGGTATCTCCGATGGCTTCGGCTTCTTCTGTTGCTTCTGCTGCCTCTGGCTTTTCCAACTCTTCTGCTGCCTTTGGTTCTTCCGGCTCTTCTGCCGCACTTGGCTCTTCCGCCTCTTCTACCTCTTCTGCCGCAACGAAAACCGGGACAGGAACCCCTGTAATTGTAAGCCCCGGTCAACAAATCGAACATGAACGTTTCGGACTGGGCGAAGTATTGAAAGTGGAAGGCAACGGTGACAATGCGAAGGCTACCATTCGTTTTAAAAATGCAGGGGAGAAGCAACTTTTGCTTCGTTTTGCACGTTTTAAAGTAGTATCTCAGAAATGATGGAGGATGAATGATGAAGAAAATTGTAGTTTGTATGGTTCTGTCCACTTTTTTGTTGGGCAGTTGTGCTACCGGGCAGATGTCCGGCAATCCCGGAGCCGTTATGGCAGGGGCCTCCATCGGTGGTACCGTTGGGAGCGCAATCGGTGGGCTGATTGGTGAAAATAATCATGGCTGGCATGGAGGATACAGAGGATCGGCAATCGGTACCATTGTGGGCACTATCGCTGGTGCTGCCATTGGAAATGCAGTCTCGACTCCCCGGCAACAGGAGGATGAATATGTGGAAATCATAGAGAAGAAGAAATACGCACCCCAATCTCAGGTGCAGCGACCTGTTTCGATGCCCGATCTGAAAATACGTAACATCCGCTTTATCGATGATAATAGAAATCACGTAATTGATGCCGGGGAGAGCAGTAAAGTGATCTTCGAGATTGTAAACCAGGGACGCAATACTGTTTACGATGTCGTTCCTATGGTGGAGGAAGTAACCGGTACGAAGCATATTTATATCTCTCCGTCCGTCATGATCGAAGAAATTGCTCCCTGTGAAGGAATACGTTATACCGCTACCATAACGGCAGGAAGTAAACTAAAGGAAGGTGAGATAATCATCCGTGTATCTGTTGCCGCGGGAGACAATGCCGAGGTTGCTTTTCAGGAATTTTCGTTGCCTACTCAACGGTGAAAAGGAGAGGGTGATTATACTTATTAGTATGTCGATGACCTGCAT
>ENA-UEYG01002256-UEYG01002256.1-human-gut-metagenome-genome-assembly--contig:-NODE-2256-length-12476-cov-6.266150_pt1 | contig 12476 bp, 12 predicted proteins | sample MGYA00242933_ERZ507934 | MGnify/ENA primary metagenome ERZ507934 (study PRJEB26167, sample SAMN06115527) | human gut metagenome | host: Homo sapiens | place: China:Zejiang | collected 2015-11-10... | reverse complement strand
CATTGGTATTTTTATTATTTTATTATTATATTTGATCGTTATTTGGCGCGGGCTGACTATTGCATTGAACGCCGAAGACGATTTCGGTACCTTGCTGGCAGTGGGCATTACTTTCATGTTTATGTTCCATGTGCTGGTAAATATTGGAATGACTGCTGGGATTATGCCAGTTACAGGTGTGCCGCTGCCGTTTATGAGTTACGGAGTGAGTTCGCTGACTACGAATATGCTGTTGGCCGGGCTGCTGCTGAACATCAATATGCGGCGTCAGCAGCTGCAATTTTAGAGGAGGAACAGTATGGAAAAAGAATTAACGATCGATATACTCAGCAGTGTACAGAAACCTGCTCGTTATACAGGCGGAGAATTTAACAGTATTGTAAAAAGTCCGGAGGAAACTGAAGTAAGTATCGCCCTGGCTTTTCCGGATATTTATGAAGTAGGGATGAGTTATCTGGGATTTAAAATTTTATATCATATACTGAACCTTGAAAACGGTGTTGCTGCTGAAAGAGTTTACGCCCCTTGGGTAGATCTGGAAGCAAAAATGCGAGCCAATGCTATTCCGCTGCGAACTTTGGAAACGGAAAAGATATTGCAGGATTTTGATTTTGTCGGCTTTACTTTGCAGTATGAGCTTTCTTATACAAATATTCTTAATATGCTTGATTTGGGCCGTATACCTGTAAAAACAGAGGAACGTACAGAAAAAGATCCTTTTATTATTGTTGGCGGACCCTGCGTATATAATCCGGAACCTCTGGCAGATTTTTTTGATCTTGCCGTTGTTGGCGAAGGTGAAGAAGTTATGGTCGAGCTGATGGAGGCTTATAAAAAATGGAAACGTGAAGGTAAGCCTGGTGGGCGGCAAGGTTTCCTGCGCTGTGCGGTAAAGCTCAAAGGTATTTATGTACCATCATTTTATGATGTTGCTTATAATGAAGATGGCACTGTAGCAGCAGTAGTAGCTAATTGTGATGCTGCGCCGGCGGCAGTTGAAAAAAGAGTTATTTCTGATATGAATACGGTTAATTATCCGACAGCTCCGATCGTGCCGTTTGGAGAAATCGTGCATGACAGAATTATGCTGGAAGTTTTTCGCGGCTGCAGCCGCGGCTGTCGTTTTTGCCATGCAGGTATGGTCTATCGTCCTGTGCGTGAACGCAGGCCGGAGCTTTTAAAGGAGCTGGCACGCCAACTGGTGGATAATACAGGTTATAACGAAATTTCACTGGTATCTTTAAGCACGGCAGATTATTCTTGTCTTGCACCGATGATACATGATATGATCGAAGAATTTAAAGATGAAAAGGTTAGTGTTTCATTGCCATCTCTTCGTATTGACAGTTTTTCTGTAGATCTGGCGAAAGAAGTGCAGGCTGTACGTAAAAGCGGATTGACTTTTGCACCGGAAGCTGGCAGCCAGAGAATGCGTGACGTGATAAACAAAGGCGTTACAGAAGAAGACTTAATGAATGCGGTTGGTGCTGCTTTTACTGCAGGCTGGTCATCGGTAAAATTATATTTTATGATAGGTTTACCTGGTGAAACTGACGAAGATGTACTTGCTATAGCTAAATTGGCGAAGGCAGTACAATATAAATATCAGGAAGTGACAGGTCGGCGCGGTGCGAAAGTAACCGTGAGTGCTTCTTCTTTTGTACCCAAACCCTATACTCCGTTTCAATGGGTGCAGCAGGATGATATAGCGGAACTAAGGCGTAAACAATTTTTATTGAAAGATGCCTTAAAAGTAAAAAATATCACCTTCCAGTATCATGACTCGGTGACCAGTGTGCTTGAAGCTGTTTTTGCCCGTGGTGACCGCCGTTTAGGAAAAGCCTTATATCTGGCTTGGCAGCGCGGAGCCAAATTTGATGGCTGGAGCGAACATTTTTCTTATGATCGCTGGCTGGAAGCTTTGCAGGACGCAGGTTTAAACAAAGAATTCTATATAGGCCGCGAACGCGGAGCTAATGAATTATTCCCGTGGGAACATATCCAGCCTGCTGTAGCACGCAGTTTTCTGCGCAGGGAATATGAAAAAGCCCTGGCAGAAGAATTGACCCACGATTGTCGTCACGGTGTCTGTACAGGTTGCGGTGTTTGCCAAAAGCTGGGCGTAAAAATAATCGACTGGAAAGAGCAGGGCTTAGTATGAAATTAAGGATGCAGATAACTAAAGAGAAAGAAATACGTTTTATTTCCCATTTAGAATATGTGCGGACTATTGAAAGAGCTATCCGACGCGCTAAACTGCCTGCTGCTTATTCCGAAGGCTTTAATCCGCATTTAAAGTTTTCTCTGGCTTCGGCGCTTGGTGTTGGCGTTGTCAGTATGGCTGAATTTGTAGAGATAGAACTGGCTGAGCCGATGGAAGTACACGAGGCTGTGCAGAAGATGACAGCGGCTTTACCTCGCGGCATTCAGATTATGGCCGCAGATGTAACTGCGAACAACGCAACGGCGCTGATGGCTTCCGCCGGAGGTGCAGATTATCTTGTTGTGCTGCCTTATTCCGGTGAGTATGTTGAGGCAGTAGCTGCCTTTAACGCGGCAGAAAGTGTCGTTTATGCTAAGGCAGCGCCAAAGCTTAAAAACAAAATCAAAGAAATTGATGTAAAATTTTATATACCGGAAATATGTGCAAAGCAGGAAAATGATATGTTGACGTTAAAATTTTCCTGTCGTATTACACCTAATGGCAGTATGAAAGCAGCAGATCTGTTAAATACCTTAAATCAGCATTTTGGAATGCAGCTGCCTGTTGAAAAGGCAGATATCACCAGACTGGATCTGTATCGTGCAGCTGCTGATGGCCGCAGATTGCCGATGTTGGAACATATGGACAAGTCTATTCAATAGTTCAGGAAAGGAGGGGCTTTTGTATGGAGACCAAAATCATTATCAGCGCTACGTCAGAAGAAACACGTATGGGTCTGACTGAAAACGGTAGACTGATGGAATATTTAGTGGAACGCAGCAGTGAAAAACATCTTGTCGGTAATATTTTTAAGGGGCGTGTAAATAATGTTGTTCCTGGCATTCAGGCGGCTTTTATTGATATTGGTTTGCAGCAGAATGCCTTTCTTTATCTGGGTGAAAGTAATGATATTACTGAAGGTAAGTCCATATTAGTTCAGATAACGAAAGATGCCAGAGGCAGCAAAGGACCTTCCGCGACACGCGAGCTGACGTTACCTGGGCGCTATGTGGTGCTTTTGCCACTGGCGGATTATATTGGAGTTTCGCATAAAATAGAGAATAAAGAGGAGCGAAACCGTTTAAAAGCTATTATTGAGGAAGCAAAGCCTGATGGTATGGGAATCGTTATTCGTACGGCGGCTATTGGTGCCAGTGAGGAAGCATTGCTTGAGGATATCAGGCATTTGTGCGCTAACTGGCGTGTCATAGAAGCACGCGGGAAAGTAGAAAAAGCTCCTGCAACCTTGTATCGGGAATTAGACTTATCAGTACGGATCGTACGTGATTATCTGACAAATGATGTTTCCCAAATTATCCTGGATGATAAAGCAGTATATGGACGTGTCTGCGAGTTACTGAAGAACATGCCAGGAGGTACAACGGGCCGGGTTCTGCTGCATGAAAAGCAGGAAGATGTTTTTGCGTACTATGGACTGCGGGAGGAAATAGATACTATTTCTGACAGGCGGATAGACTTGAGCTGCGGCGGTTATCTGGTAATTGATTATACAGAAGCTATGACTGTTATTGACGTTAACAGCGGCCGTTACAGCGGCCGTGAAAATTTGGAAGAAACTATTATGCAGATCAATCGTGAAGCGGCTGTCGAGATTGCAAGACAGCTTAGACTGCGGGATATTGGCGGAATTATAGTTGTAGATTTTATTGATATGCATACGCAGGAGCATCAGCAGGAAATTCTGCAGGTGCTGCAGCAGGCGCTTTCGAATGATAAAATGAAGCCGCGTGTTCAGGATATTACGGTTTTGAATTTAGTTGAAATTACGAGAAAAAAAGCTCGCCAGAACCTTTCAACGGTTCTGTATGCTCCCTGTCCTATCTGTCAGGGGGGTGGCAGAGTGCAATCACGCGAAACAGTAGCATTGGAAATAAAACGGCGTTTGCGGACTTTACTGGCTAAGCCATGCGCATCACGCAGTATTTTGATTTCTGCCAATCCCTGGATGGTAGAGTGGCTGCGGGCTAAAGATCTGCGGCAGTGGGAACGTGAACTGGCCTGTAAAATTAAGGTAGAAGCAGATACTGGTCTGCACATAGAAACCTTTTCTATTTTAGACAATACTGGTGTTGACAAATAACGCCGTTTGTAATAAAATATTCGAGTATAGACTGATTAGGTCTGTCCCCAACCGCGCAGAGAGGTTCCGTAAACTCTTTAGGAGTACCGAATTTGGCGAGTCTATCATAAGGGAGGTGCAAATAGATGTACGCAATCATTAAAACCGGCGGTAAACAATACCGCGTTAGCGAAGGCGATGTTCTGAACATTGAAAAATTGGACGTTGAAGCTGGTAGTGAAGTCGTTTTTGACGAAGTTTTGACTGTTGTTGCTGACAGTGATGTTAAAATCGGCAAACCCGTTGTTGACGGCGCTAAAGTAACTGCTAAAGTTGTTGAACATGGTAAGGCTGAGAAGATTTTTGTTTTTAAATATAAAGCAAAATCCAACTACCGCAAACGCCAAGGTCATCGTCAACCGTTCACTAAAGTTGAAATCTCTAAAATCGAAGCTTAACAGCAATGATTACAGTAGATTTATTTAAGAACGAACAGGGATTGATAACAGGCTATAAGGTCAGCGGTCACGCAGGCTTTGCAGCAGCAGGCGAAGATATCGTCTGTGGGGCGGTTTCTGTTTTGACGCAGACACCAATCCTTGGATTGGAACAGCATTTGAAATGTCAGCCGTCATATCACGTAGATGAAGAAGACGGCATTTTAGAAGTAAACTTGAATAATACTCCGAATGAATTGACTCAGGCTATTCTGGCAACTATGGAATATGGTTTGCTGGGAGTAGCAGAGCAGTATCCGAAGTACGTTCGCATTCATACATACAGGAGGTGAATCGCAATGTTTAAACTGATCCTGCAATTGCATGCTCATAAAAAAGGTACCGGTAGCTCTCACAATGGTCGTGATTCCAATGCTCAACGTTTGGGCACTAAAGCTCACGAAAGCCAATTGGTAACTGCCGGCAGCATTATCGTACGCCAACGTGGTACCAGATTCCATCCCGGCAACAATGTTGGTATGGGTAAGGATTACACCATTTACGCTACTATCGAAGGCCGTGTTAAATTTGAACGTAAAGGCCGCGACAAACGTCAAATCAGTGTTTATCCGGTAGAAGAAGCAGCAATGTAATTTAAAATTAAAAGCACTCACTTATGTGAGTGCTTTTTTATTAAAAAAATAGCAGCAGATAAGTATGGCAGTATTTGTAAAAACCACCCGTAAAACGGGTGGTTTTTATTTTTACTTAGCAAATATTTCTTAAATTATGCTCGAATATTACAACTGCAGGAGTAATTTTATACATCTTTGGTTGTAATATAGCCTGGTGTTTGTTTCTATAATCATCCCTAAGGAGTAAAATAAATACCATAATTCTAACTTTGGCAGTCTATATGCAGATAGAGACTTCTATTAAAATATAAGTATAAGCCGAAAATATTCACATGGTTGGTATATGGATGCTTTTAAAGATTTTTTAGTGCAAAGTATGCAAATATTTGTAAGTGATATTAAAGGAATAAATATGCAATATAAGTATTTGAAATTCTTTGAGATTATATTTGTTTTGTTGTAAAAAGGCAATTGAAACGATATAATCATTTTACACTGCCGTATAGTTGTTTTGATGTTGTACTTAAGGAGATGAAAATGATGCGCAACACTTTTTCTTCACAGGAGTGGTTGAAATTTATTGGGAAGGAAAAATTACAAACCTTTCAGGATTCTTTTGCCCGTGTTGATAATATCAGTTTATGCTTTTTTGATTTAGAAGGCACTCCATTAACAGTGTGGTCAAACTCAAGTCTTCTTTGTCACCAGATAATTCAAAATAATAAAAAACGCTGTCAGCAGGAAAAAGAAAAATCAATGTGTTTTCTCAAAAAAACTCAGCAGATAAAATTGTTTACGTGTTATTTGGGGTTAACATATTTTATGTGCCCTGTTTATTATAATAACAAGCTGGTTGCTATTGCCTACGGCGGTGGCATTGCTACAGAGGCGCATACAGTGCCTCAGGAAATTATAGAACGTTATAATATACCCTTAATGCCTCAGCGTAAGCTGCAGCGGATAGGGGAATTGCTGGTGCAGACAATGGCTCTGGTAAATTTTGATTTAAATGTTGTTGAAAATATTGGGGCGGAAAAAACTGAAGCTGATCTAAATGTTTTTAACGGTATTTTGAGCAGGCGTGAAGCAGAAGTAGCAATGCTTATCTGTCAGGGATTGAGTAATAAACAGATTGCAGAACAGCTTTTTATCAGTGAAAAAACCATAAAAACACATGTCAGCAATATCCTGAGCAAACTTGATATTAAAGATCGGATGGAGTTGATTTTGGAGTATTGCAGGATAGTACCTAATGCGTAATAAAATAGAATGGGGTAAAGAAGATGAGCATAAAGAAAAAACTGAGTATTTTTGTTTTGGTTTTGCTATTGGTACCCATGCTTTTATTAGTACTTTCAACGCAGCATTTTTTTGACAGACAGATCCAGGAGAATGAACGCAACTATTTACAGGTTGCGATGAAAACTGTTCGTAATGATATGGAAAACAGGATGGACGAGATGAGAAAAGCAGGATTGCTTTTCGCAGGTGATTCAGATATTAATAAAGCCATGTATGATGATAGAAACAGACTTGCTATGGCTTTAAATAATTTAAAACGTAATTTTAATTATCTTGACTATGTAGTTATTGTAGATCGAGAGAACCATATATTGGCAAGCAGTTCTCCCTATCTGTTATATCCAGATGACAGTGCTGTTAAAATCCTGGCTGCCAGCAGCATGCTGTTTGGGAAAACGCATGTATCAGAAGAAGTTGTCGGGCTTGAAGAACTGTTTACTAAAGATTCATTTGAATATGACAATTTTTCGATCAAAATACTTAACCAGTTTCCGGGGGCGCAGGAGTATCTGCATAAAGCTCTGATGGGTATAGTTGTAGTACCGATCAGAGATAAATCTGCTGATAACGACGTTATCGGAGCTATTGTATTATGTGATGTACTTAATAATGATAACTACTTTGCTGAGCGCTACAGCAGAAATCTGGATAATTCATTTCTGGCTTTTTCCATTGACGGGATAAGGATTGCCTCGAATATTCAGACTGATACTAAAAGTAATTTTGTCGGCAGCAGAGCCCCGCATGAAACAGGTAAATATTTGGAAGACGATAAACAGTATTTTGGAAAAGTGGATGTCGATGATGAAATACATGTTTTTTTAGATCAGAAAATTTTTAACAGTGCTGATGAACCAATCGCTGTTGTAGGAATTGGCATCCCAGAAGAAAAATTTTCGGGAATTGTCAGCAATAATTATAAGTATGTCTTAGGTCTTTTTTTCTTATGTCTGTGGGCCATGCTTATTTTAGGGCAGCTGCTGGCTGAAAAAATAAGCTGTCCAATTGTGCATGTTACCGATTTGACTAGAGATTATTATGAAAAGAATTTTGGTAACAAAGCAATACTTAATGGGAAAAAGGATGACGAGGGTGCTATGCTGCAGGAGATGTTCGAAAAGTTTACAACTCAGTTAGAACTTAGGAAACAGGAGAGCAAACTGTATTTAGAGCAATTGGAATGTGAGCATCAGCAACAGAAGCAACTGGCGTTTGAACTGCAAAAAAACAATGAGCAGCTTGAACTTAATGTTGCGGAAAGAACTAAATATTTACAGGAAGCATTGAATGAGCTGAAGAAAGTAGATGTGGCGAAATCCCAGTTTATGGCGAATATCAGTCATGAATTGAGAACTCCGCTAAATGCTATAATCGGTTCTTCTGAAATTTTAAAGGACGATATATTAGGTGAACTGAATCAGAAACAGAAAAAATATGTAGCTAATATTTTCAGCAGCAGTACTCATCTGCTGCAGCTGATCAATGATATTCTGGATATATCCAAGATCGCCAGCGGGAAAATGACTCTTAATTACAGCGAATTTTATTTGAAAGAAATTGTTTTGCAGACTGTGGAAAACGTGAAAAGTTATGTGACAAGTAAACAGTTAAAAGTAAAGTTGAAATTTGAACCTGATGATTTTATGATCGAAGCTGATGCGGCCAAGCTAAAACAGATTTTATATAATCTGTTATCAAATGCAGTAAAGTTTACCGGAACTGGCGGGCAGATAGAAATCTATGTTTATAAGCGTGAAGATGTTGCCGAATTTATTGTGCGCGATAATGGTATAGGTATAGCCGAGCAGGATCAGAAAAAAGTATTTGTGGAATTTGAACAGGTCGACAGTTCTTATACCCGTGAATACGAAGGTACAGGACTGGGTCTGCCACTGGTAAAAAAGATGGTTGAGATGCATGGTGGATATGTCTATTTAAAAAGTGCTTTAGGTGAAGGAACGGAAGTAATTTTTTTGATTCCGCTGCAGCAGGGAATGAAGAAACAGTGAAAGGTGAGGTGCGTAAATGAAAACTGTTTTGATAGTGGATGATAATATTAAAAACCTGGACTTGTTTAAAGATTTTGTTGAAAGCTGGGGCTATGAAACTGTTACTGCCCAGCAGGGGAAAGATGCTATCAGTTTAGCTGAACGATATCTGCCGGATATTTACTGATGTGCGATAAAGAAGTAATAGAAGTGTAAAAAATTTTGCCGTTCCTATCCGGCACATGAGGTATGTCGGATAGGTCGGGCGGTTAGGTGTCGGGCAGTTCTACCTTGCCGACAAAAGAATAATAGATTTCGATTTCCTGTCTGCGTAACTTGCCCCGGCGTTTCCCGTCAAGGGCAACGCTTTCATGGACAACGATTTTCTCCACAAACTCCCGCAGCAGAGTAGGGGTAAGTTCTTCAATGGTAGTGTGCCTGCGTACCACATTCATAAACTTTTCAGCGTTTGCGGTGGCTTCCTGCGCTTTGGAAAGTTCTTCCCGCAGTCTGGCGGCACGTTCTTTCAGTTCTTTCTGCTCGGCTTCATAGTCTGCCGACAGCTCTGTGAAACGCTCGTCCGATATGCGCCCGGTTACGCTGTCCTCATACAGCCGCTTGAAGATAGCAGATAACTCGGCTATGCGTTTCTCGGCGGCTTCCAGCTCCTTTTTCTTGGCGGCGTTCCTGCGTCTGTCCCCGTCCTCATTCTGCTCGATTAAAAGCTTCATAAACCGGGCTTCATGCTTTGCCGCATAGCTGGTAACTTTCCGCAGATTGGAGAGTACGCCAGCGGTCAAGAGGTCAGTGCGGATAAAGTGCGCTGTGCAGTCGGCGGTGCGTTTCTTGTAGCTTCCGCAGATATAACAGTCCTGCTTGCGCTTGTCCGTCTGGTATCGCTGCTGGTACATGACGCTGCCGCAGTCGGCACAAAAGAGTATGCCGGAGAACAAGCCCACTTCGTCATAACGGTTGGGGCGTTTGCGCTGCTTGCGTAACTCCTGCACCCGTTCCCACGTTTCCCGGTCAATGATAGGCTCATGGTGGTTCTCAAAAACCGCCTGCTTTTCCGGGGGATTTTCTATGCTGTGTTTCAGCTTGTAGGACGGCTTCTCGGTCTTAAAGTTTACCAGACAGCCCGTATATTCCCGGTTTTCCAGCAGATGAACCACGGTATTGGTCGCCCACTTGCACTCATAGCCGGGGTGGTAGCGGCGGGTGCTGCCCGTCCTGCGGTATTCCAGCGTCCCCGGCGTGGGGATTTGCTGCTCGGTCAGCATACGGGCTATCTTGGTCGGACCGTTCCCGGCAAGGCAAAGGCTGTAAATCTGCCGTACCACCGGGGCGGCTTCCTCGTCAATGATAAAGTTTTCGTCCTCGTCCATGAGGTAGCCATAGACGGGCTTGCTTGTGATGGGCTTTCCGCTCATGCCCTTAGAGCGTTTTACTGCCTTGATTTTCTTGCTCGTATCTCTCACCAGCCATTCGTTAAAAATGTTCCGCAGCGGGGCAAAATCATTTTCCCCCTGTGCGCTGTCCACTCCGTCATTGATAGCGATGAAGCGGACACCTTTCTGTGGGAAAATCATTTCTGTGTACATTCCCACCTGTAAGTAGTTTCGCCCTAACCTCGACATATCCTTGACGATAACTGTCCCGACTTTCCCTGCTTCAATGTCTGCAAGCATGGCTTGAAATCCGGGTCTTTGAAATAATGAGGTGTGATAGCGATAGCGGCAAAAAGCTAATAAAATCAATGGTTTTGCGGACAGCGGATAGACAGGGAATGTGTTAAAAACTGAATACGCACACAAACGGCGTTACCTTAACCCCTTTGGGGGAGAAAGTAACGCCGTTTTTTTATGCCCGCAGGAAAGGAGGTGCAGCCGGAATGTATTTCACAAAGGGCAAGCAGCGGGCGTTTGAATTGCTCATGCAGCAGAAGCCGGGATTTGACCGCTATCAATCCGGTTGTGCCGGAGATGATGAAGATTGCGGCACTTGCCGTTTCTACCGCCCCGGGTGGAAATATGAGTTTTGCGTTTTCAAAGAGTGTCCCTATTGCCCCGGCAAAAGGACGCGGAAAACGCACGCCAGCATGGACAAATAGACGGGCAAAAGCCCTTGTGCCATGCGGCTTTGCAGACGCGAAAACGGCAAAGGGCATATTGCAATACCAAAACAGCCGAAAACGGCTTTCTAATTGTCCACGCATACCAAGAGAGGAAGTGAGGAAATATGGCAGTTTTCAGAGTGGAGCGAAATACGGGATATACCGTTATGAGCAACCACCACTTGCGAAACAAGGAATTGTCCTTAAAGGCAAAGGGCTTGTTGTCGCAAATGCTTTCGCTGCCCGAAGATTGGGATTATACCCTTGCGGGCTTATCCCATATCAACCGGGAGAAGATCGACGCAATCCGCGAAGCGGTAAAGGAACTCGAAAAAGCCGGATATATCGTGCGCAGCCGGGAGCGCGACGAAAAGGGACGCTTGCGGGGCGCAGATTACGTCATATACGAGCAGCCGCAGCCGCGAGAGCCGGAAGCAGCTACCAGCGGCGGACAGCCGCCTATATTGGATTTACCTACATTGGAAAATCCAACATTGGATAATCCAACGTTGGAAAAACCTACGCAGGAAAAACCTACGTTGGAAAATCCAACGCAATTAAATAAAGATATATCAAGAACTGACTTACCAAAAAAAGACCAATCAAGTACGGATTTATCAAGTACCGATTCCATTCCTATCCTTTCCCCTGACCCCTCACCTTTGGGGCGTATGGCGGCAGGGCCGCCGGAACGGAAGCGAAAGGAAGCGGCAACACAGAGCGCGGTTGAGATTTACCGGGAGACCATCATGGAGAACATCAGCTATGACATTCTCGTGACCGACAGCCAGGTTGACCGGGACAGGCTGGACGAACTTGTGGACATTATGCTGGAAACCGTCTGCACCGCGAGGACGACGGTACGGATTGCCGGGGACGACTACCCCGCCGAACTGGTAAAGTCAAAGTTTATGAAGCTGGACAGCGAACATATCCGCTTTGTGCTTGACTGTATGCGGGAGAACACAACGAAAATCCGCAACATGAAGCAATACCTACGGACGGTGCTTTTTAATGCTCCGTCCACCATCAACAACTACTACACTTCCCTTGTCGCCCACGATATGGCGACGGGGCAAATCTGAAAGGAGCGCACAGCATGAAACAGGGAGCCTTGATTTTCGACGAGCGGACAGACCGCTACGACATTCGCTTTGGCCTTGGGGACTATTACGGCGGGCTGCATTGCGGCGACACGCTGGAAGTGTTCACAGGCCGCAAGTGGAAACCCACCCGCATTGAGTACGGCGCAAACTGGTATCTCGTGGGAATCCGCGCCGAGGATTTGAGCGGCTTGCGGGTGCGTACCTGACCGCCGCCCCATAGACCACAGCGAAAGGAGGGACACAACCCATGCAGGACGAAATCAACGAAAAAACCGTTGCCCTGTATATCAAAACCGGGAAGCTCACCGCCGAAATGCTACAAAAGGCCATGAAAGCCCTGTTAGCCAAGGGCAAGCAGCAAATCGGCAAGCAGCCCCACGGAAAACAGACCTTGCGCCAGCTTATGAAGCAGAACACAGGCGTTTCCAACATCGAGATCACCGACAGCAATATTAAAGCCTTTGAGAGTACGGCGAAGAAGTACGGCATTGATTATGCGCTGAAAAAGGACACGACAGAGCAGCCGCCCCGTTACCTTGTGTTTTTCAAGGGACGGGACGCGGACGTGCTGACCGCCGCTTTCAAGGAGTTTTCCGCAAAGAAGCTGACGCA
>ENA-UEYG01002252-UEYG01002252.1-human-gut-metagenome-genome-assembly--contig:-NODE-2252-length-12498-cov-4.622494_pt1 | contig 12498 bp, 11 predicted proteins | sample MGYA00242933_ERZ507934 | MGnify/ENA primary metagenome ERZ507934 (study PRJEB26167, sample SAMN06115527) | human gut metagenome | host: Homo sapiens | place: China:Zejiang | collected 2015-11-10... | reverse complement strand
GACCGATAAAACGTTCAGGGCAAAGCATTTACCCCAATCCTCCGAATTCATCCGCCGTACGGGTTTTTAGCGATTTATTCATGGAACCGCAACAGCCGGAAAGCTCCCCGCGCCGGTCGTCGCGGCCTTTCCGCATCCGGACTGCACTCCGTACGCCATGAAAAAAGGGTCGCGCGGCGCAAGGCCGCACAACCCCGTACACCGGGCGTCACGGATGCCGGAAACCGGCCGCCGGAATGCAGATTACCGTCCCGTCACGCGCATATACTTGGCAAGCGCCGTGCGGTAGGAGGCGCAGGCCGAAGTGAGGTTGTTGCGGCTCTGCGTGTAAAGCGTCTCGGCGTCGAGCAGGTCGGTGAGCGGCGCGGTTCCCGCCTTGTAAAAGTTCCGGTTCTGACGCAGATTCTCGGCCGAGGACTCCACCGAACGCCGCATGAGCAGGATCTGCGCATAGGACTCCTGCACTTCGCTCCACGTCCGTTCGATCTCCACGGCAAGCATCTCCCGCGCCTGCAGTCGGTCGTTTTCGGCCTGCTGCTCCCTGATGCGGGCCTTTTTCAGCGCATGGGCGCCGCCCCACCACTCCGAAACAGGCACCGAAACCTGCGCGAAGACCATTCCGTCGTCCACGCTCTTGTCCGTCACATTGTAGTAGAGATACCCCGCGCCTATGCCTACCGTCGGCAGGCGTTTGCCGCGCTCCATGCGTTTCTCATACTTCCGGGCTTCGACGTTCTTCTCCGCAAGCAGGTATTCGGCCCTGCGGTCGAGCGCCTCCTCGACCGGAACATAGTAGGCGGCGGGAGCCTCCGGTTCGCCGAACGCGGCATTCGCCACATCGAATCCGCGCCAATCGACGCCGATATGCTGGGCCAGCAGCATTTTCGACACCTTCAGTCCGTTTTCGACCTTCAGGCGGTTCGACGCGATCTCCTGCTGCCGCAGCTCCACGCGCAGCAGGTCGTTGTTGGTCACCAGCCCGGCCTTCACCGAGAGTTCGACCTGACGGCGTATCTCGGCCAGCTGCCGCTCCACGGCATCGAGGGTCGAAAGGTTGTCGCGGAGCGACACGACCTGCCAGAAACAGGCATCGGTCCGCTCGCGCACCTCGGCTTCGGTCTGCTGCAGCTGCAACCGTCCGACCTCCTCGCCCAGCCGGGCGAGCTTGTTGCCGGTGACGATCTTCAGTCCGGCGAACAGGGGCTGAACGGCCGTGACGGAGCCGACGATGCCGCGCTTGACCATCGAAACAGGCAGCGTCCCCATCTGCGGAACGGCGAAATCGGCCTGCACCAGTCCGTGCTGCGCCTGAAAGAGGCCGCCCGACGCGGAAATCTGCGGAAAGTAATTGGTGAACGCTTGGCAGTGCGTCTGCGACGCGGCGTCGAGGTCCAGCCTGCTGTTGCGGAGCGTGCGGTTGTGTTCGACGGCGGCGGCGCGGCACTCTTCGAGCGAAAGCGTCTGAGCCGCGGCAGGAGCCGCCGCAACGCACAAGAACAGAAATACTACGGCTTTTTTCATCACTTGTAGATTTTGGAATAGAGCACCGGAAGTATCGTAACGACGAGGATCAGCGAACCGATGCCTCCGGCAAAGATCGTAATGCCCACGGGCGCCCAGAAGGTGCTTCCGCCCAGCATCATCGGCACTACGCCCACGGCGGTGGTGGCGGTGGTGAGGAAGATCGGCACCATGCGCCGCTTGCCGGCGTCGTAGGCCGCCAGACGCCCCGACCAGTGGCATACCTTGCGTTTGTCTTCGGCATGCTGGTACATCAGAATCACGTTGCGGACGATCATGCCCAGCAGGGTGATGAAGCCCAGCACCGAGGTCAGTCCGATGGTGAAATCGGCGATCCGCAGCCCCACCACCGCCCCGAACAGACAGAGCGACATCGAAGCCATGACCACCAGCGTAATGCCGAACTTGCGGAAGTTGACCAGAATGAAGAAGAAGATGATGACCAGCGAAATGGTCAGTCCCGACGCGATCGGGGGAATCGTCTCCCAGTCGAATTCGTAGGCTCCGCCCAGCTCGGTCGCAATGCCGGCCGGAAGCGTCAGCTCCTTGTCGATCAGCTCGCTTATGCGCGAATTGACACGCATGGCGTTGGCGCCGCGTTTGAGGTCGGCGGTGACCGTCAGGCAGCGCATGCCGTTGCGGTGCACGATTTTGCTCTCGCTCCACGCCGGCCCGACGTCGGCGATCTGCCGCAGGGGTACGCTGACGCCGGGCACGGGCGAAGAGACATAGGTGTCCCCGACGTCGGAGAGCGAGCGTTCGCCCCGGCGCACATCGTTTTTGAGTACGACGGGCAGTTTGTAATCGCCCTCCCAGACGGCCCCTATGGGCACGTCTCCGGCGGCGAGGGCCAGATTGACGGCCGCCAGCGTCCGGGTGACGCCCAGCTGCGGCGCAGTGACGGGGTCGAGCCGCACATCGACGACCGCACGGGGATCCTCATAATCGGAGTGCACCCACATCAGTTCGGGCATCCGCCGCATGCGGTCCATCAGCCGGTCGCCCGCGGCGCGCAGCGAGTCGATGTCGCTGCCGTAGAAGCGGAATTCGAGCGACGGCACGTTCTGGTAGTCGAGCTGTTTGAATTTGACGTAGGCTTCGGGGAAACGGTCGGCCCATGCATCGGCATATCGGTCGAGGATATCCTCGGTATCGTCGATCGAGGTGGTATTGACGATGAACTGGGCATAGTTCTTACCCGCGATCTGCGGAGCGTAGCTCATCTGGAAACGCGGCGACGAACAGCCCACGAACGAAGTGACGGACTTCACCCGCCCGTCGGCCCGCAGCATCCGGTAAACCGAATCGGCGACGGCTCCGGTCCGTTCCAGCGGGGTGTCGGGCCGCAGGTAGATCTCCACGGCGAACTGGTCGCGGTCGGCGAAGGGCACCATGCGGAGTTTCAGCTGCGTGGCCAGCACCAGCGAAACGGCCACCGAGGCAAGGCCCAGCGAAATCGTCAGCCACCCGTGGCGGAAGGTCCACGCCAGCACCCGCCGGTAAACGTCGTGGACACGGTCGGTAACGCTCTTACGCCCCTCCTTGCGGGGTTGAACCGCCGGAATGATCACGATTTCGAGGAACGGAATCACCAGCACGGCCAGCAGCAGCGAAACCATCAGGTTGATGGTGATCGTCCACGGGAAATAGGTCAGGAAGTCGCGCATCATGCCCGTCATGGTGAACAGAATCGGGTAGAAAATCATGCAGATGCAGATCGTCGCCAGCAGCAGCGACGGGAAAAACTCCCTTGCGCTCTCGACGGCCGCATACCAGCGCGAGTGGCCGCGCCCGATGTAGTCGAGGTAGCCGTCGATCACCACGATCGAATTATCGACGATCATACCCAGCACGACGACCAGTGCCGCAAGGGTCACCGTATTGAGCGGAATGCCGCACAAATACATGACGCCCACCGAGATGAAGGTGGAGAGCGGAATCGTGACGGCCGCCACGACGGCCGACCGCAGCGGGAAGAGCAGCATCATGACCAGAATGATGATGGCCATGGCCACGAACAGGTCGCGCAGGAACGAGTGCACGGAGTCGCCGACGACCTTGGCCTGATCGGCGATGCGCTGCACCGCGACGTCGGACGGAAGCTCCTCCTCCATGAAAGCATGCAGCACCTCGTCCACTTCGCGGCCGTACTCCACGATATTGTATCCCCCGCGCATCTCCATCGAGAGGAGCACGCAGCGGTGGCCGTTGTTGCGGATATAGCTGTCCGGATCGTCGTATTCGCGCACGACGCGCGCCACATCTTTCACACGCAGGACGTGGCCTTCGGGGTCGCTCCAGACGATCTGCTCCGCGACCTCGCGCTCCCCGGCCAGCGACGGCGCGATATGGATCGGCGTTTCGGTCTCGCCGTTGCTCACCGAGCCGCCCGCCGGGGTCAGCCCCTGCGAAGCCAGCGCCGCGGAGAGCACCTTCTCGCCGATGCCGTAGGCCGCCAGCCGGTCGTGATCGGCATATACCGAGATCTGCTCCTGCTGAACGCCGTAAGGCCGCAGGTTCGAGACCGACTCGATGCGGCGCAGACGGTCGCTCAGGTCGTCCATGTACCCTTTCAGTTCGCGGTACGACCGCGTGTCCGATTCGAGGGTGATCAGCAGGGCCGAGGTGTCGCCGAAGTCGTCGTTCGTCACGAGCGCCGCGACGCCCGCGGGAAGCTGCATCTTGAACGCCGCAAGGCCGTGCTTGATCTTCGACCACACTTCGTCCTTGTCGTTCACGTCGTCGTTCAGCTCGACCATCACGTAACACATGCCGTTCTGCGAGGTGGAGGTGGTCTTCGAACGCTTCACCTCCTTGTAGGTCATCAGGAACTGTTCGAGCGGCTTGGCCAGCTGTTCTTCGACCTCTTCGCTCGTAGCGCCCGGATAGACACCCACCACGACGCCCTGACGGATCGTATATTCGGGAAACTCCTGCTTGGGAATGTGAACCAGTCCGTAGATGCCGAAAACGAACAGGCAGCCCACGAGCAGGAAGGTGATGCGGAAATTGCGCATCGACCACGATATGATATTGACAGAGCGTCCCATCACCACACGACTTTACTGCCTTCGCCGATCTTCTGCATGCCGTCCACCACGATCCGGTCGCCGCTCCGGACACCGTCCTCCAGCACGACGGAGTTGTTCACCAGACGGCCCGTCGTCACGGCCGTACGCACGGCCGAGTCGCCGCGCACGGTCCATACGAAACGGCTTCCGTCGCCCGCCTGCTGTACGGCGCGCACCGGAAGCGCGATCTGCTCGGCAGCACCCGCAGGCGAAACCTCCACGCGGCAGACCATGCCCGGCAGCAGCTCGCCCCCGGCGTTGGCCAGCGCGGCCCGCACGTCGTAGGTGTGCGCCGCAGGATTGGCCACGGCACCCTTTTCGATCTTCCCGGCCTGAAACGTACGGTCGCCGAGCGCCGGAACGGTTATCCGCATGCGGCTGTCGGCGCCGATCGCGGCGATCTCCTGTTCGGGGACGGAGAAGCGCACCTTGACGGTTCCGATTTGCAGCAGGTTCATCACCGGAACGCCCGGCAGCACCGTCTCGCCGGCCGAAGCCCGCCGCTCGCCGACCACACCGTCGAACGGAGCGTACAGCGCGCAGTCGCTCAGGTTCTTCTTGGCGATTTCGAAAAGCGACTCGGCCTGACGGAGCCGGGTCTGCGCTTCGACCCATTTGATTTCGGGCAGACTTTGGGCCTCGTACAGCTGGCGGAGACGCCCGCAGGCGTCTTCGGCCTGCTCCAGCGACGCCCGCGCGGCGTCGAAGGTCTGCCGGGCCGAAGTAGAATCGAGTTCGGCCAGCAGCTGCCCTTTCCGCACGCGCTGTCCTTCGTCGGCCAGCGTGCGGGCGACGGTCCCGGCAACGGGAAAACTCAGGGATGCCGAAGCTTCCTCCTCGACCGAACCTACGTACACGGCCGCGCCGAAGCCGGCCGACGGCGCGGCGACGATCGTCGTCACCCGCAGCGGATCGGCCGTCCGGGTGTTTTTCGGAGAAGAACAGCCCGCCGCAATGAGCAGCAAGGCCCAGAAAATCGTTCGTTTCATTGGTTTACAGTTTTTCGATGCAAAGTTCCCCTTTTGCAAAGCGGCAGAAAAGGCCGCCGTGTCGGCTAAACTCGTCGATTCGTTCGATTTTGAACCTTTCGGCGAATATCGACCGGCAAATTGTTATATTTGTACGAAAAATCCACGACAAAATGAACGAAAAGGATATCCAGAGCTTTTCGCTCGCCACGCTGATCGACGTCTGCGGCCGCCGTCCCGGAGACATCTGCTACGACGGCTGTCTGATCGCGTCGCGCGTCAACGTGCAGGACGAAATCGACATCGACCTGTTCCGCTATCCGACGCGCATCGACGCCTTCGTCATCCTGTTCTGTTCCAAAGGTTCGGGAACCTTCACCTCGAACCTGACGCGGCATACGCTCACGGAGAATTCGATCTTCGTACACCTGCCGGGGTCGATCATCCAAGCCGAATCGACCGAGGAGATCGCGCTGCACGCCGTGATCTGCGAAGAGGAGTTCATCAGGCGCATCAACATAGACATCAGGCTGCTCTCGCAGCTGTTCCTGCACGTGGAGAAGCAGCCCTGTCTCAAACTCGACGAAAAGGAGTGGACGGGAATCACCCGGTCGTTCGAGGAACTCGGCGCCGAGGGTACGGAGATGCCGGCGGACGTCTATTCCGCCGAGGTCATACGTTCGATCATCCGGACGCTGGCCTACAAGGTGTGCCGCGTCATCGGACGTCACATCGAAACGAGCGGAGAGCGGCAGGTCTCGGCGCGCAGCCGCAACGACGAGTATTTCAGCCAGTTCATGAATATTCTGGGCAAACACTACACGCAGGAGCGATCGGTGGGCTTCTACGCCGGACAGCTGAACCTGACGCCCAAATACCTGACGACGCTCATCCGCAAGACCAGCGGCCGGACGGCCGTCGAGTGGATCGACGACTACGTCGTGCTCGAAGCCAAGAACCTGCTGAAATACTCCACGATGAGCATTCAGGAGATCGCCTATTACCTGAATTTCTCCAACCAGTCGTTCTTCGGTAAATACTTCAAGAGCCATACGGGCATGACGCCTTCGGCCTACCGGATCGGCAGGTAGCCACCGACCGGGCATGCCGCCCCTTATCCCCGCGTCCGGTACTGATTCGGCGTGCAGCCGGCATGCCGTCTGAAGAAGCGGACGAAATGCTGCGGATACTGGAATCCCAGTTCGCCGGCCACCTGCCCGATCGTCTTGTCCGGGTCGAGCAGGCTCTCTTTCGCCGCGTCGATCATCTTCAGCTGGATATACTCCTGCGCCGATTTTCCGGTCTCCTTTTTGACCAGATCGCCGAAATAGTTGGGCGAAAGGCATATCTTGTCGGCGAAATAGCGCACCGACGGCAGTCCCTCCCTCGCGGCGACGCCCTCCGAGAGGTAATCGTCCAGCAGTCGTTCGAAACGGGCCAGCGCATCGAGGTTCAGGTCTTCGCGCGTCACGAACTGGCGTTCGTAAAAACGCATGCAATAGTCCAGCAGCAGCTCGATATTGGTGGCGATAAGCCCCTTCGAATGCTTGTCGATGGCGTGCCGCAGCTCCATTTCGATCTTTTTCAGGCAGTCGAGCACGATCGTCCGCTCCTCTTCCGACAGGTGCAGTGCTTCGTTGGCTTCGTAAGAGAAGAAGGTGTATTTCCTGATTTTCCGTCCAAGCGACGTGCCGCGGATGAAATCGGGATGAAACAGCAGTCCGACGGACTTCGTGGGAATACCTTCGATATCGGTATAGCCGACGGTCTGTCCCGGAGCGATGCTGACCACGGTCTGGTCGTCGAAATCATACCCCGTCTTCCCGTAGTTGATTCGGCAGCCCCGCGTCTCCTTGAGGAAAACCGAATAGAATCCCATCGTCATCCGGTAGTTTCCCTGACTTTCGGCCGTGTCGAACCGGACCACGCCCACCAGCGGGTGGCGGGTCTCGAATCCGAAGAGTTTGTTGTAGCGGTCGATCGTATCGATCTTCAGAATTTCGTCCATACAGCTCGGTTTTTCCATACGCAAAGATAGCGCTTTTTCCCGTACGCGGTGCGGGCGTCGGTGCGAAACAGTAATCGGGGTAACTTTATCCGTAATCGGGGTAGCCGGCTGTCAGACAGCAGATTCACTTCAGCTCCAAAAACCGTAATCCGGGTAATTTCATCCGTAATCCGGATACCGGCCCGAAGCGTTTCGGCAAGTAATTTTGCAACGTGGAAATAACCGATAAAAAAATATGAAACGGATTCTAATTTTAACGACAACACTTATTATGATGCACAACATCTCCTCCGCACAAATGGATGCGGACAATTTCTACCGAAGCGATGCGGTAACCGCAGAGAAGGTATCCTTCCCGAACCAGTACAAAATGAAGGTCGGCGCCAACCTCTTCCGGCCCAAGGAGATGAAACCGGGCGAAAAACGTCCCGCAATCATCGTCGGCCACCCGATGGGAGCCGTCAAGGAGCAGGCTGCGAACCTCTATGCGATCAAAATGGCCGAACGCGGATTCGTCACGCTCGCCATCGACCTGTCATTCTGGGGCGACAGCGAGGGAGAGCCGCGCAACACGGTCTCCCCGGAGATATACGCCGAGGATTTCAGCGCGGCGGCGGATTTCCTCGGAACGCGGGAGTTCGTCGAGCGCAGCGGCATCGGCGCAATCGGAATCTGCGGCAGCGGAAGTTTCGCCGTAAGCGCGGCGAAGATCGATCCCCGGCTGAAAGCCGTCGCCACGGTGAGCATGTACGACATGGGCGCAGCCAGCCGCAGCGGACTGAAAAACGCCCTGACACTTGAGCAGCGGAAGCGGATACTGGCCGAAGCGGCGGAACAGCGCTACGCGGAGTTTACGGGCGGGGAAACCGCATACACCGGCGGCACGGCAGACGAGCTGACGGAAAACTCCACCCCGGTCGAGCGGGAATTCTACGCCTTCTACCGCACGCCGCGCGGAGAGTTCACGCCCGAAGGGGCGACGCACCGGACGACCACGCACCCCACGCTCGCAAGCAACGTGAAGTTCATGAACTTCTACCCTTTCAACGACATCGAGACCATCTCGCCTCGTCCGCTGCTCTTCATCGTCGGGGAAAACGCCCATTCGCGCGAATTCAGCGAGGACGCCTTCAGGCGGGCCGCCGAGCCGAAAGAGCTGTATGTCGTACCGGGCGCGGGGCACGTCGATCTCTACGACCGCACGGGGCTGATCCCGTTCGACAAGCTGGAGGAGTTCTTCGCAAACAGCCTGAAATAAGACGGAACGACCATGAAAAAACGGCTCGCATACAGTCCGGGAAGACTGGTTGCAATCCTGACCTTCGGCGTCTTCGGCATCATCAACACCGAAATGGGCATCGTCGGGATTATCCCGCAGATCGCCGAAACTTTCGGGGTCACGGTTCCGCAGGCGGGATGGACGGTGGGCGTCTTCGCGCTTGTCGTCGCCGTCTCGGCCCCGGTGATGCCGCTGTTGTTTTCGGGCACCGACCGCCGGACGGTCATGCTGCTGGCGCTGGGGTTGTTTACGGCGGGCAACATCGTCTCCGCGCTGACCGACAGTTTCGCGGTGCTGCTCGCGGCGCGCGCCCTGCCCGCCTTCCTGCACCCGGCGTATGTGTCGATGGCCTTTTCGACGGCCGCGGCGTCGGTGCGCAGCGAGGAGGCCCCGAAAGCCGTCTCGAAAGTCTTCATCGGCGTCTCGGCGGGCATGGTGCTGGGGGTTCCCGTCACCAGCCTTATCGCCGGGCACGCCTCCTTTTCGGCGGCGATGGCGTTCTTCGCCGCGGTGAATGCCGCGACGCTCGCGGCGACGCTTCTCTGCGTACCGCAGCTGCCCATCGCCCGGCGCATTTCTTACGGGGCGCAGTTGGGCGTGCTGAAAAAAGCCGTGATGCGGCGTTCGCTCATCGCCTTTACGCTGATAAACGGCGCGATGTTCGGATTTTTCAGCTATATGTCCGATTTTCTGAACAGAGTCACGGAAGTCTCCTCCGATACGGCCAGCGCGCTGCTGCTGGTCTACGGCGGCGCGAATATCGCCGGCAACCTCCTTGCAGGGCGGCTGCTCGCCCGCAATGCACGCCGCTGCATGATCGTTCTGCCGGTCCTGCTGTCTGCGGCCTACCTCCTGCTGTTCGCCGCCGGAGCCTACGCCGTCGCTGCGGCAGCGATAATTCTCGCACTCGGCATTCTGGCAGGCATGGCCAGCAACACCGGACAATACATGATCTCCGACGCCGCGCCCGAAGCGCCCGATTTCGCCAACGGGCTGTTCCTGACCTCGGCCAATCTGGGCACGACCGTCGGCACGGCTCTTTGCGGGCTGTTCATCGCCGGGTTCGGCACGCGCAGCTCGCTGCTGGGCGCACTGCTCTTTTCCGCCGCAGGCATCGGATCGGTCATCGCCCGGAACCGAACCGGAAAATTAAAAGCCGCAACGCCATGAAACGCATATTCATTCTCAGCATGACGCTTTTCGCCCTCTCCGCTTCATCCGCATTGACGGCCTGCAATCCGGACGACGAACTGCAATTCTGCCGGCAGGCGCTCCGGAATTACAACCGGCTGAAACACACCATCCTCGACGGAGACTTCTACCGGCTCGTTTCGCCCTACGAAGGACAGCATGCGGCCATGCAGACCGTCTCGGCGGACCGGACCGGCTCCGTAGTCTTCGCCTACGACCTCAATCCGCGCTACGGGGAGCAGCTGCCCGCCGTACGGCTGACCGGACTGAACCCCGATCTGCGCTACCGCATCCGCGAAATAAACCTCATGCCGGGGCAGAATCCGCGTATCGAGCACAACGACCGCGTCGTAAGCGGCGATTACCTGATGAAGGCAGGTTTGAAACTCTTCTCGACGGACCGCGCCCGCAGTGTCGTCGTCGAGCTGAAAGCCGAATGACGGGAAGCGGAAACGAAGAACCGAAAAACAGTGGAAACTCCGGATGCGAATGCGCATCCGGAGTTTTCATTTGCCCCCTCCCGAACAGATTAATGTCGTAACGGTTACCACGCAAGTTGGAGGTTCGCTTCAGGATTTTCACCTTTGCCGCCGTAAAACCCTAACGAACCTGATATGACCATAAAAACCTGCAAATTCCGCATCGGCGACGTCTATTTGTTCCATGCGACAGATCCCGGCTGCGACAGCCGAACGTCGCTATGGGGAATCGTCGGCAACCGGGACGCCGAGGACCGCATCTGTCTGGAAACCTCCTCGGCGGATCTGAGAAAGTATAATTATTGGACCTTCCTGCCCACCGAATACCTATTTTGCAGGCTCTCCACGCGAGAGGAATTGAGGGACTTCTCTTTTAACCTGAACCGCAATTAATTGCGTAAATTTTAGTGAGCAATATCGCTCAAAAACTAAAATTTTTTATTTTATGAGTTACAACAACTTCTACATGCGCCTGAGAGTCAAGGCGGTTCAGGAATTTGACAAAATGTATTATGAACCCGAATACAAGGCGAAATGCCACAAACGGGTTTGGGAACGGCTCGGACGTTACACCTTCGGCATTTCCTATCAGAGTTATCTGGATTATCTGAAGATGGACGTTTCGGACATTCCGCCCACGCCGTTCGAGGCCCGGCAAGCCAAACGCAAGCTGGTGGACAAACTGCTGGAGCGCGAACTTGAGCGGATGAAACGCCCCGTCCGGCCGGAAAAAACGGGGGAGTTGAAAAAAGAACCTGTAGAACAGGGGTGACGCCAACTTTTTCAGCGGCGGGGCGGGCTTTCGGGTCCGCCCCGTTTTTTCGGCCCGCGGCGTTTCAGCTTACCGGATTTCCGCCCTCCTCCCCGTCCTGCATTTCAGTCATCCTGTCCAATACCCCTGCTATGCGCTCCCCCAAGGACGCCATCACCCGCTCGTCGCAATAGCCGGACAAATCCACTGCCGGCAGCACGTCCGCCAGCGCCATCGCCGTCAGTTTGGAGCTAAGCACCGTCAGATAGATCAGCGGGATATACGGGGGCCTGCTTATCCCGTCGGCCCGCACCGTGATCCGCTGCTGCGGAACCGCCAGACGCTCCGGCTTCCGGCCTTTCTCCCCGACGTTCCAAAGCACCTTTTCCTCGGCCTGCGTAACGTAGAGATTGAACGACGTGTCGTTCACATACTCCGCCCGGTCGACCCAAAAATCGACGCCGTAGTCTTCGGCCGCGGGATCGGCGCAGATGCCGCAGTCGGGCATGTCGCACATGATCGCACGGAGGATGATGTTTTTGTCGGCCAGCTCTGCCGACTGCATTCTATTCAACGCCGCAATGCAGATATTGACCTGCGTCGCGTAAAAGCGGTCGATGGCCCGCAGGGCTTTCTCGAAATCGGGGTCGTTCCGGTTCATCGTGGAATTTTTGCGTTGTTCATCAATGCGTGTGCCGTTTTAGACCCGGAACACCGGTTTGAAAAAAGGGGCGGCTCCGACCGAACAAGTGACGCAACTTCACTTTAGGAAGAATTCAATGCGGAGACCGCCCCGGCTGCCAGATTTCAGGGACCGCTTCCGGCGCAATGCCTGCCGGCTGCATCCGGAATGCGGGATTGTACGTGTCGCTCAGAGAACCTTATGACGCCCGCCGCGCCGAATCGTGCGGCGTGAGGGCGTTTCGTCGCTCCCCGGCCGAAAAACGGACGCTCCGCCGCGCAGAACCTTGCGGCGGAAGCGTCCGGCCCGTATTGTGCCGGAGCAGTAAAATATAATGGGGATTTTGGGCCTTCGGGTAATTCCGGAATCGGATGCGGCGGGACATTTTCTTCGGTTTTCGTTGGTGTGAATCCGCGTCCCGCAAAGGCATAAAAAAGGGGGCGCGGTGTCAGCCCCTAACGACAGGTCATAGGAGTTCAAGCTGGAGTCAAAGACCGGCGAGTTGCGCAACAACACGGCTTTCATAGATGCCATGACGGAGGACTGGA
>ENA-UEYG01002251-UEYG01002251.1-human-gut-metagenome-genome-assembly--contig:-NODE-2251-length-12505-cov-4.303991_pt1 | contig 12505 bp, 15 predicted proteins | sample MGYA00242933_ERZ507934 | MGnify/ENA primary metagenome ERZ507934 (study PRJEB26167, sample SAMN06115527) | human gut metagenome | host: Homo sapiens | place: China:Zejiang | collected 2015-11-10... | reverse complement strand
GGTATTGGTAAATTCTGCCAAAGGGCAAGACTGGTTTGAGAAGGTAAAAAAGGATATTGACTATGTCCGCTCGGACACCCAGGCTTACCCGCGCCCGGTGCAGCTTTCGCTTTTTCAGCTGTTCCTCCGTGAGCACCTCTTGCATTTCAGCCCCCGGTTCCTTTTGCTTTTTCTCTTTCATATTCGGTCACCTATTCCCCTTTCAGTTTTGAGACGGATATTCGATTTGTGGGTATGCCAAAGAGAGAAGCGACTGTGGTGGTGATCTTCTCTCGAACAGCCGGATCGTCGCCGCCGGTGCACACCACCGCCACACCCTGCACATTGGGCAGGTAGGCGCTGAGCAGCAGCGGGCTTTCGCCGCTGTCCCGGTCATAAAGCACATAGTCCTCCTTGCTGCTGCCGCTGTCTGCATCTCGCTTGCTTTCGCTGTTCGTGGCGTACACATTCTCGTCGCTTTTCTCCAACGTGATCATCACCTTGCAGGTGTCCACCCCGTCCATACTGGCAACGGTTTTTTGCAGCCGCCCCTCCAGATCCGCCACATAGGCGTCGTAATCCCTGGCGGTGGTGGTCTCGCTTTTACTCTTGCTGCCTGCAGTTCCATTGCCGGAGAGCAGTACCAGCGCAATCCCCAGCACTGCCAGAAGAATGAACACCTTGCGCTGCCCCTGCGGCGCCTTTAGCAGTTCTTTCCACTTCTCTGTCATTTCTACTCCCCCAGTCCTTTTACCACCGGCTGCAATCCCAGCTGTGCTTTAAGAAGCGCCGCCACCGCCTGGCGATCCATGTTGCCGGGCACGGAGACCACCAGCTTTTGAATATAGATCTCCTGCCCTTTGATGCGTACCGAGGCCTGCACACTGCAATCCTTGTACCCGGCAGCAGTCAGGGTCTGTTTAACACGGCTCTCGATTTGGCTTTCATACACGCTGTTTGCGTCTGCCGCCTGCGCTGTGACATCGGAGAAATAAGCGGAAAAATCCGCCTTCTCGCCGCCGGTGATGGGCAGCAGAAACCCGGCGATGATAAAAAGCGACAGTACGGTTTTATAAAATCGCCCCATACTGCCCGTCGGCGATACCAGTGATAGGATAACTGCCCCAATGAGAGTCAAACAAATGTTCAGGGTCCACTGCTTTACCACATCCATTACCCGGCAGCCCCCTTTGCAGCGATCAGTATGCCGATGGAGATCACTGTGGTGACCATGGAGAGAATGAGCACCACATTCATCAGCAAAAAGGCGTCGCCAAAGGCCCGCAGCATTTTGCACACGGTGCGGTCATCAAAGATTTCGCTCACCGCCACGGACACGGCAATGCTAACACGCCAGCCGATCACATTTATAAGCGCCGGAAAAAACAGGGCAATGACCCCAATAATGCCCACAACGCCTACCGTGCTCTTCACCAGCCCGGCATAACTTTGTATAGACAGCAGTCCCTCGCTGATGGCGCTGCCGATTACCGGTACTACGGAATTGATGGCAAAGCGCAGAGAACGCAGACCCAGCGCGTCCGCCCGGGAGGCCACTGCCGTCTTCACGGACAGCACCGTCACAAATGCCCCGGCACAAAAGGAGATCAGTGAGATCAAACCCTTACGCACAACCCGCAACGCACCGTCAATATTCAGCGAACTGCGCATGCCGGAGCACAGACTCAGTGCCAAAAAGCAGTTGATCAGGGGCACAAACAGCTTGGCTGACAGAATATTCAGCCCCTGGGCCAGCCCCAGCAGCAGCGTGTTGGTGGACACCCCGGTCAGGCTGCTGCCGGACACGGTGAGAATCACCAAAAATGCCGGGAAGAACGCAAACACAAAGTCCGCACAAATGCCGATAGTGGCACAGCAAAGGGACACAGTGTCCGCACACTGGGCAGCGATCAGCGCCGCGATGACCAAGGCGGAGGCAGTGGAATAAACAGAGCTGTTTTGCCCCAGCAGTCCGCTGCCGGAAAAACCGGTTAAAAAGGCGGACAGCAGCGTGAAGCTGAGCACAGACAGCAGTGCCCGCAGCGGCGTTTGAATATTTTGGCGCGCCAGCCGCCCCAGCACCTGCACACAGGACTTAGCGTCCAGCGCCGTCACCGTCTCAAAGTCAAAATCGTCCAGTCCCAGCTGCTCCAGCACGCTGTTTGCGTCGTCCCCCAGCTTTTCGAACGCCGACAGGTCATACCCGGACAGCGCCTGGCGATAACCGTCGCCGGAGAGCGCCGACTGGGCGGCAAAGCACACCCCGGGCAACGCCAGCAAAAGTAAAAATGTCAATACAAATCGCTTCATTTTACAAGTCCCGTCACAATTCCGATCACCGTTTGAAACAGCGGTAGCAGTAGGGACAGCACCAGAATTTTGGCTGCTGTCTCCGTTTGAGAAGCTAATGCGGACGCGCCGTTGTCCCGGCACACATCGCACACCACCTGGGTCACGATGGAAATGCCCAGGATCTTGAACATCAGATCAATATACGCCCCGGTGTCCCCTGCCGCCGTCTTTAAGTCGCCCAATATACCAAAGGCGCTGCCGGCCAACTTGGACACCGTGTAAAACAGCAGTCCGGCCCCGGCCACAGTGACCAGCAAAGCAAAGGTGGGGTTCTCTTTTCTCAGCAGCACCGTCAGCAGCAGGCAAACGGCGGCGATCCCTGCGATCTGGATCATAGGTCAAACATAGATTTTATACCGGAGAAAAGCGCGCTGATCTTCGGCACCAACATCATCAAAACCACAATCACCCCGGCCAGGGTGGTGAGCATGGCCTGGTCCTCCCGTCCGCTGCGCACCAAGAGGGTGTTCAGCACCGCCACGATCATACCGATGGCCGCAATTTTGAATATAAAATCCACGCTCATTTGTACCTCCTGATCTTTTTAGGCCAGCAGCAGGGCGGCAATCAGCCCGCCGGACAGGCCAAAGGCCACATACAACTGTTTTTGTCGCTTGCACCGAGCAGCGTATTCCTCTGCCCGGCCTTTGGCAAAGGCAATGTAGCCGTCGGTGAGCCGCAACTGATTTGGCAGATCGCTTTTGCCCAGCCTTTGCAAAAAGGCTGCCAACTCTTGGTCATCCCGGGCAGTCAGCCCGGTAGCGACCGTCACGGTCTTGGCCGGGTCACAGCCCTGCAAAAAGCCAAAGGGCGCAAAGCGGGGGTCCGACGCTAACTGGGCAAAAATAGCCCCCGTATCCGTCATGCTGTAATCCAGCAGCAGCCGCACCTGTTCCCCCAAGCGGCAAAGCAGCTGTGCCCGCTCACAGCACCGCCCCACTTCAACTGCCAGTGAAATACCGATCGCCCCGCAAAAAAGCACGATCATCCACAGTCCAAGGATCTTCATCGCCGCCACCTCGCAAATCCACCACGGAAAAGGTATCTCCGTATTCTTCCAGCAGCACCACGTAATCAAATTCGCCGGTTAGATATAGCTTTTTGATAACGGACTTGTGCACCAGGTCCTGCGCATCCCGAATATGTACGGACACGGCAAAAGCCACCCCGGAGGAGAACCCGGCCTTAATGGCGTCCACCTCGGCATCGTCGGCGATCTCGTCACAAACGATCAGCTCCGGCGACAAGGTACGCACGGCGATCTCTATTCCTTTTTTCTTGCCAAAACCGGTAAGCACATCCGTGTTCACCCCAGGAGAAAAGCCACCGAATTCGCCCCGCTCGTCTACGATACTCACTTTTCTGTACCGCCCGCCGAACCCGCCGGACAGCGCTCTTGCCAGATCCCGCAGAACAGTGGTCTTACCGCCCCCCGGCGGCGCTGCCACAATGATACTGGGCAGCCTGCCTACAAAGAGCGTGTTCAGCACCCCACGGGCGCAGCCTCGCTCCTCTCGGGCAATACGAATGTTCAGGGACTGCACATCCCGAATGGCGGTTACGGTGCCGTCTTTTTCCACTGCCGTGGCGGCAATACCTACCCGATTGCCGTTGGGCGCAGTCACAAAACCCTCCACCAGTGTGCCCATGTGCGTATGTACCGAGTAGGCGCACACAGCGGCAAACAGCGCGTCAAAGGCGGCGTCCGTGACAGAAAGCGCCCGGGCCGAACAGTGATTGATCAGCTTACCACCATCGGTAAGAAAGCAAGTCCGACTGCCCAACATAACCACCAGCGGCCGCCCACGGCGCACCCGCAGTTCCGTAATTTCTTCCTTAGTCTGCTCCGGCAGTGCCAGCAGCAGATCCCCCAGCGGCTGGGCCAGCAGCCGCGCCGCGTCGTCAAAATTGTTCATAGGTCACCCCGCATTTCATTTCTGTAAAAAGATATGCCCCACACAGGGCTTGTATGCCTACTTGGTTTATTTCGGTTGCAGTCCGCCCATAATTATGATAAAATAGGCAGAGTTATGTTAAAATCTAATTCGCACAAAAAGCAAGAGGTGCATTTTATGGACATTACCGCAAACAACAAACATCGCTTTGCTACAAAGTGGATGAATACGGAAACGGTTAATTACACCGCCGCCTACACGCTGTGCCTGTTGGTGCTTTTTGCCGTCAAGCAGCTGTGCAAGGTGGCGTTTGGTTTGGGGGCCGGTGCGGCTGTTGGGATCGGTGCCGGTGTGGCTGCGCTACTGTCCTTTGTACTGGAGAAGAAATTTGTCTTTCCCCGGGGTATGGCAACCGTTCCCAAACAGGTCGGCGGCTTTCTCTTTCGCTGCGCCGTAGATTTTGGGTTCTATAAGATCTTGTATTTTCTCTTTGCCACGCTGCTAAAGCGAGAAGCCCCCTTTGTATGGCTGGCTACGGTAACGGTGGTCTATATTTTTAACTACCTGTTTGACCGCCTGCTGGTGTTTGACTGCCGGGACAAGGCAGCGACTAAAAACGGCGGTCGGCTGTACAAGTTGTTTTTTGCCAACCGCTTTTTAGCGGTATCCGCCTTTGTGGCGCTGCTGGGCATTCTCTTTATTTTCATTGTGTACAGTGTGTTCCCGTTTGGGGACGGCACGGTCATGCGTATGGACCTGTATCACCAGTACGGTCCCCTGTTTGCAGAACTGTATGACCGGGTAGTAGAGGGCAAAAGCCTGCTGTACTCCTGGGAGAGCGGCGGCGGCAGCAGCTTCCTCGGCAACTATTTCAACTATCTTTCCAGCCCCTTTACTGTGCTGATCTTTCTGTTTGACAAGGCGGATATTTCCTTTGCCATCACCGCTTTGGTGATCGTCAAGTGTATGGCCTCTGCCGTCACCTTTACCTATTACTTAAAGGCGTCACAAAAGCGCCACTCTTATGTGAGTGCCGCCTTTGGTGTGTTCTATGCCTTTTGTGCCTACTTTTTAGCGTATTACTGGAATATTATGTGGATCGACGGTATGATTCTGCTGCCACTGATCGTACTGGGCATTGAGCGGCTGATCAATACCGGCAAGGGCGCTCTTTACACCGGCGCGCTGGCAGTGCTGCTGCTGTCCAATTACTATATGGGCTATATGGCGTGCATTTTCTCTGTTCTGTACTTCTTGGCCTACTTCCTGATGACCGCCAAACCCCGACCGGAAAAGAGCGGCGAAAAGCTCACCACTCGGGAGAAGTACAGCGCCAAAAATCTCATGCGTCACCCGTTTCTCAATCGGTGCGCGCGCTTTGCCGGGTTCTCTCTGCTGGCCGGCGGGCTGTGCGCTGTGACCCTACTACCCACCTATTTCCTGCTGCGGGGCAGCTCCGCTACCTCAGACAGCTTCCCCACCACTTTTGAGTCTTACTTTACCATTTTTGACTTTTTAACCTCTCACCTGTCCGCCCTGGAGACCACCATTCGCTCCAGCGGCGACGATGTGTTGCCCAATATCTACTGCGGCGTGCTGCCGCTGCTGCTGGTGCCCTTGTACCTCATTAACAGGCACATTTCTCTGCGGGAAAAGGCGGTGTATATTGTACTGCTTCTGTTTCTCCTGTTCAGCTTTGACAACAATGCGATGAACTTTATTTGGCACGCCTTCCACTTCCCCAATGACCTGCCCTTCCGCTTCTCTTATATGTACTGTTTCCTGGTGCTGGTGATGGCGTTCCGCGGTCTGTGCCGTATGCGGGACATTGCCTATAAGGATATTGTATTCGTGACCCTGGGCTGGCTGCTGTATGTGATCGTGGCCCAGAAGTTTATGACCACCAAGATGAGCGAGATCTCCATTTATGTGACCATCGCCTTTCTTATTCTTTGGTGCGGGCTGCTGCTGTGCCTGCAAAAGTCCGGGTTCAAAAAGAGCGTACTGGCCTTTGCGGTGATCGCCATGTGCTTTAGCGAGGTGATCGTCTCCGACTGCTCCTCCATTCTCATTACCCAGGGCAACAGCGACTACAAGAGCAACTACGCTGCTTATCGGGAATCCATAGAAGCCATCAACAAAAAGGACAACGACTTTTACCGCACGGAGCTAACTTACCTGGAACGGCGCATGGACCCCAGCTATTACGGCTATAACGGCATTTCCACTTTCTCCTCTATGGCGTATGAGGACTACTCCCAGCTGCAATACAACCTGGGTATGTTCGGCAATCGGATCAACAGCTACACCTACAATCCACAAACCCCGGTGTACAATATGATGTTCAATATCAAATACCTGATCGCCACCCCTACCAAACCTACCCCCACCAATCGGTATTTTACGGAAGTGTACCGCAACAAGGACAAATCCGCCGCCGTTTATGAGAATGACTGCTTCCTGCCTATTGCCTATGCAGCCAAAACCCATTTGAAGGATTGGGCAGCGGATGAGGGCGATCCCTTTAAGGCGCAGGGGGACTACTTCCGCCTGGCGACAGGGCTGGATGGGGTATTTGTACCTTGCGGCTATACGGACTGCAGCTACGACAATCTCTCCGGTGACACATGCTCGGAGAACGGCACATTTTGGTTCAACAAGTCAAGCAGTGACGAGCAATACGGCACGGTGGAAATAACCATCAGTCCCCTACGAGACGGCAATGTGTATATCTACCTGACCTCGCCGGAAGTCAAGACGGCAGAATTCAGTGGTGACGGCATAAAGAACACCCTGTCCCAAAATATTGAAGAGCCGTACATTATGGATCTGGGCTACCACAAAAAGGGCGAGGAAATTAAAGTATCCCTGGACGCCGGGAGTATGAGCGCCACAGAGAGCTACGCTTCTATTTACGCATACAGCGTGGACGAGACCGTATTTGCCAAAGGCTATCGCCAGTTGGCAGACAGCGCTCTGCAAGTCACCGACTGGGGCGAGACCCACATTACCGGCACCATCACCGTTCGCGAGAACAGCTACCTGTGCACCTCCATTCCCTATGACACCGGGTGGAGCGTATACATTGACGGCGAAAAAGCGGAAACCTTTAAGCTGGGTGAAGCCCTGCTGACGACCACCGTCAAGCCCGGTAAGCATACGGTGGAGCTGCGCTATACCCCCAAGGGGTTGGCAATCGGTGCGGCCGTCAGCGGCACCTGTGTTGCAGGCGTGGCCGGCTACCTGATTCTTGTTCATATTCGCCGCAAAAAACAGCAAAGCCCCGGTTAATTCTGTCAATTCTCTGAAATTTTTCATTTTCCGGTTTACTTTCGCCGATGGTTGTTGTATTATAATGGCGTAAAAATTTAGGAGGAGCTGTTAATATGCCCAGAAAAACCGCTGAAAATGTAGAAACAATCCCCGTAGGCCCCCTTGGAATCATCGCCATGCCCGGCTGCGAAGCCCTGTGCGACAAGATCGACAAATACCTAGTCAAATGGCGCGCAAACCAGGCCAGCGAGCATCAGCAGAACATTGCGTTTTATGGCTACCAGCGCGACACCTACAAGGTGAATGTAACATTACCCCGCTTTGGCTCCGGTGAAGCCAAGGGCGTAGTGAACGAGAGTGTGCGTGGCTTTGATCTGTATATCATTACAGATGTATTCAATTACAGCTGCACATATAATATGTACGGGATGGAAGTACCCATGTCCCCTGACGATCACTATGCAGACTTAAAGCGCGTCATCTCCGCCATCTCCGGCAAGGCAAAGCGCATTACCATTTTGATGCCCATGCTGTATGAGGGTCGCCAGCATAAGAGAAGCAGCCGTGAGTCCTTAGACTGCGCGCTGGCACTGCAAGAGCTGGTCAATCTGGGCGTGGACAACATTATGACCTTTGATGCCCATGATAAGCGTGTACAAAACGCCATTCCCAACGGCTCCTTTGAGAACATAATGCCCACTTATCAGATGATCAAGTCTTTGGTAAACAGCGTAGAGGATTTACATGTGGACAAGGATCACTTGATGGTCATTTCTCCGGACGAGGGTGCCCTGCACCGCTGCATTTATTTTGCAACCCAGTTGGGTGTAAATCTGGGCATGTTCTATAAGCGCCGGGACTACACCCGCGTGGTCAATGGTCGTAACCCCATTGTAGAGCACCAATACTTAGGTGACTCCGTTGAGGGCAAGGACATTATTATCGTAGACGATATGATTTCCTCCGGTGAGTCTATGCTGGAAGTTTGCTCCAAGCTGAAGGGCTTGAAGGCCGGCCGTATTTTCGTTTGCACCACCTTCGGTCTGTTCTGCAACGGTCTGGAAGTGTTTGACGAGGCATATAAGAACGGTACTTTCTATCGTGTATTCACCACCAACGGTGTATATCAGACCCCGGAGCTGCTGAGCCGCGACTGGTACGAGAGCGTGGATCTGTCCAAATACACCGCGTATTTTCTGGACACCTTGAACCATGATATGTCCGTATCCTCTTTGTTGGACTGCTCCGACAAGATCGAGAAAATCCTCATCAAAAAGGGCTTAAAGGAAGCGAAATAATATGAGCGAGAAAAAAGAAAAGAGCTCCAAGCTGACCGCTGTGCAAAAGAAACTGATCATCGGCATTGTTTGTGCCCTGCTGGGACTCTTGCTCATCGGCGGCGGCATTTACTGCGGCGTAACGGATCAAAATCCTAAGGAAGCCGTCGTTGGTCTCTTTACGCCCCGTGATCAGGCCATTTGTGCCAGCTGGGACAGCCAGGATAAGCCCGGTGTGCTGGCCTTTGTGTTTTACTCCGACGGCACCTGTGACCGCTATATATCCACTTGGAACTTTGACTGCGAGTACACTGTCAAAGGGAACAAGCTGACCATTGAGGACACGAATACAAAAAAGAAATTGGTTTATCGCTTTTCCATTGTGGGCAAGGTACTGACCCTTACTCTCCTGGAGGAGGACGGCAAGGAAGCAGAAGAGCAGCAGGTCACCAAATTTGATCAGGTTGATGAGTTGCACATGAAGAGCCTGAACGATATGATCAATGACGCCAAAGAAAAGCAGGCGGAAAAACAGAGTGAATCCTCTGCCGACCAGCAGTAAAAATCCATTTTAACACAAAAAGCACTTGCAATTTGCAAGTGCTTTTCTTTATCCGTTTGCATACATAGCGACTCCCCTGCATAGGCATTAGCAAGGAGATGACAAGCTATGTATGCAAAGCAGTCTGCCCGTTGCCAGCGACTGGCCCGGTATATTGTTGACACCAAGTCCACCGTACGCAGCACCGCTAAGGTATTTGGGGTGAGCAAATCCACCGTACATATGGATGTGACCCGGCGTCTGGAACACATTGACCCGGAGCTACACGCTGCCGTTAAAGCTGTACTGGACGAAAACAAGGCAGAGCGCCACATTCGCGGCGGTAATGCCACGCGAAAAAAATACCAGCAGTTGAAAAAGGATTGAAAAAATCCCCCGCAAGTGGTACTATAAAGAAAAACACGCGGAGGTACACTTGCAATGAAGATCGGATTTATCGGCTGCGGCAATATGGGCGGCGCCATTCTGCAAGGGATTTTACAAGGCGGCACACCGGCTGCCGATATTTATGTTGCGGACCACAATTTGGAGACACTGCGGCAAAAGCTGGGTCATACCGGCGTGCAGATCTGCCGGAGCAATACGGAAGTGGCGGCACTTTGTGACACTGTCTTTTTAGCGGTCAAGCCGAATGTGTTGTCTTCTGTTTTGGGAGAGATCGGTCCGGTTTTGGCAGAGCGCACAGCCCTGCCTCTTCTGATCTCCATTGCGGCAGGAAGTCTGGACTCTATGCCGCATGCAACAGGAATTTTCCTGTTCAACGATTATCTGGGGACTACTCACAAGGAAATCTATTGGCACTGCTTCTGGACAGCATTGGTACCTCCTGCTATTATCGCACTGGTCGGTGCTACGATTTTTACGGTGATTGCCTAAATACATTTGAAGTAAATTGTGCTATATTACATTTAAGTGTGCTACAGGATAGTCCACTTAAATACCCAAAGAAGGAGAAATTATGGTGAAAACTGCACTGATTACCGGCGGCGCTTCCGGCATTGGAAAAGCCTGCGTGGAGAAAATGGCACGGGAGGGCTACGGCGTTGTCATTGCCGATGTAAACCTGGCCGGGGCGGAAGATCTGGCGGCACAGCTGACGGCAGAGGGACTGTCTGCCATGGCTGTTCACATGGATGTGGGCAGCGAGGAAGAAGTGGAGGCCGGCTTTGATAAAATGATGGAAACTTACGGCTCCTGCGATCTGGTGATGTCCAACGCAGGCGTTCAGATCGTCCATCCCTTTGACGAGTATCCCTTCTCCGACTGGAAGAAGATGATGTCCATTCACGCCGACGGCGCGTTTCTGGTGTCCCGCGCGGCCTTCCGCCGCATGAAGGCCAGCGGCAAGGGCGGCCGGATTGTGTTCACCGGCTCTGTCCAGTCCTTTGTTGGCTCCAAGCTGAAAGAACCCTACAACTTCGCTAAGCACGGCGTGGCAGGTCTGGCCAAGGCCATCGCGCGGGAGGGCGCGGAGTACGGCATCTACACCTACACCATCTGCCCCAGCTTTATCAAGACGCCCCTGGTGGAAAAGCAGATTCCCGAGCAGGCCCGTGACCTGGGTATTACCGAGGAGGAAGTGGTGAAGAACATCATGCTGCGGGACACCGTGGACGGCGTGTTCACCACCGTGGAGGATGTGGCCAACACCCTGTTCTTCCTCTCCAATGACCAGGGCGCCCTCACCGGCCAGTCCCTGCGGCTGACTCACGGCTGGGCCATGATGTAAATCAGGAGGATATTTATGGAAAAAATCGCGGTTTACGGCTCCGGCACTATTGGCTCCTGCGAGGCCACCCTCATCATCGGTCACGGGCTGCCCTGCACGGTCATCGGCCACTCCGAACGGGGCCTGGAGCGCTGCCGCAAGGCTGTGGCCCAGAACTGGGAGGACCTGATCGCCAACGGTCTGGCCACCGAGGACAATAAGACCGCCGCGCTGGCGCTGCTGACCGTCACCAACGATCCCACCGCCCTGGCGGGCTGCACCTACATCTTTGAGGCGGTAGCCGAGGGGAACGCGGAAAAGCAGGCTGTGTATGAGAACATTGCCAAATACGCGGAGCCGGACGCCGTGGTGGCCTCCTGTTCTTCCTCCATCAGCGCGGAGATCCTAGCGGACCTGTCTCCCAAGCCGGAGAATCTGCTGATCGCCCATCCCTTCCAGCCGGTACACATGCTGCCGTTGGTAGAGGTGGTCCGCCACGAAAAAACAGCTCAGTCCGCCATTGGCCGGACCCTTGCCCTGCTGGAGACCCTCCACCGCCAGGTGGTGGTGCTGAACCGCAGTGTGCCGGGGTTGCTGGTGAACCGCTTTGCCCAGGCCCTGTTCCGGGAGTCCATTTACCTGATCGAGCAGGGGGTCACGACCGCGGCCGATATTGACCGGGCGGTGAAGTACGCCGTGGGGATGCGGTATGCCTCCATCGGCCTGCTGGAATATTATGATGACGTGGGCTTCCAGCTGGAAAGCACCATCGCCGGGAATGTGTATCCCGACCTGTGCGACGCCAAGGGCATCCAGAGGATCACCCAGGAGGGCCTGGACTCCGGCAGGACCGGCCGGGCGGCGGGGCAGGGCCTGTACGATTGGTCGAAGAAGGACCTGGATGATTTCCGGCTCCGGAAGCAGAGCCCTTACTTCAATGGCGTAAAAGATTGGACCATGCCTAAGTAATGACTACTGAACAAAGGCGCATTTTTGCTTAGACGAGAGGGGTGCCCGCAAAAACGAAAGTAGTTGCAAAATGTCGCACTAAATCTTGCGAAGATTCAGCACTAAAACGGACATAGCAATCACATGGGGTGCGGTTTTCCGCAGCTTTGTGGTAACCAGCTCCATGCCACATTTGCGTTTTGCCAGACTGAACCTGCGCTCCACTTCCACACGCTCGCATTCATCCCGGTAGTCCTGAGCCTTGCCGCTGGTTTCATACTTCAAAGATATGTGGTGGATGACGAATGAAGGGGATCTCCAGACGGGGCCACCTTGCTGTTGCAAGGCGGCCCTGCCGCTTTATTACCGTTCCAAGCCCTTTTGCTTTGGCAGCAATTTATCCAATTCCTCCTGAGGGATCTTGCTCAAGAGCTTCTCTGCCCGCTTGCAGCGCCGCTCCAGCTCGGAAAGCTTCATGCTCTGGTCAAAGCTGTGGCTGCGTTCTGCTTTT
>ENA-UEYG01002245-UEYG01002245.1-human-gut-metagenome-genome-assembly--contig:-NODE-2245-length-12522-cov-3.388349_pt1 | contig 12522 bp, 13 predicted proteins | sample MGYA00242933_ERZ507934 | MGnify/ENA primary metagenome ERZ507934 (study PRJEB26167, sample SAMN06115527) | human gut metagenome | host: Homo sapiens | place: China:Zejiang | collected 2015-11-10... | reverse complement strand
CAGTGGCGCAGGCACTGAACTTTACCCGTGCGGCGGAAAAACTGCATACCTCACAGCCTTCGTTAAGCAGCCAGATCCGCGATCTTGAAAACTGTGTCGGTGTTCCGTTACTGGTGAGGGATAAGCGCAAAGTCGCGTTGACGGCGGCGGGAGAATGTTTTCTCCAGGACGCGCTGGCAATCCTCGAACAAGCGGAAAATGCCAAATTACGGGCGCGGAAAATTGTTCAGGAAGACAGACAATTAACCATTGGCTTTGTGCCATCGGCGGAAGTGAATTTATTGCCAAAAGTATTACCGATGTTTCGTCTCAGACAGCCAGACACCTTGATTGAGCTGGTGAGTTTAATCACCACGCAACAGGAGGAAAAAATTCGCCGTGGTGAACTCGACGTCGGCTTAATGCGCCATCCTGTTTATAGCCCGGAGATTGATTATCTGGAGCTTTTTGACGAACCATTAGTGGTGGTGTTACCGGTTGATCACCCTTTAGCACATGAAAAAGAGATCACCGCCGCGCAACTGGATGGCGTGAATTTCGTCAGTACCGATCCGGCGTATTCCGGTTCGCTTGCGCCGATCGTTAAAGCGTGGTTTGCGCAAGAAAACAGCCAGCCAAATATCGTCCAGGTGGCAACGAATATTCTGGTGACCATGAATCTGGTGGGCATGGGGCTGGGCGTCACTTTGATACCCGGTTATATGAATAATTTTAATACCGGCCAGGTGGTATTTCGACCCATTGCCGGAAATGTGCCTTCCATTACTTTACTGATGGCGTGGAAGAAAGGGGAGATGAAGCCGGCATTACGCGATTTCATCGCCATTGTGCAGGAACGTTTGGCAAGCGTAACGGCATAATTACGCATTATTTTTGCAACATGCGTCGCGGATCTCAGTTTTTTAGTGCTTGTGAACTGGCGTTACAGACATCGGGAAGCAGGCTCGAATATTCTTATTTTTCAACTTGCACCAACATTCGATTAACCCCAGACTAACGCCTCCTGACGGGAGGGACTCATGGTTTTGCAATCCACGCGCTGGTTGGCGCTCGGCTATTTCACATACTTTTTTAGTTACGGCATTTTTCTACCTTTCTGGAGCGTCTGGCTTAAAGGGATTGGTTTAACGCCAGAAACCATCGGCCTGTTATTGGGGGCAGGTCTGGTTGCCCGTTTTCTCGGGAGTTTGCTCATCGCGCCCCGCGTCAGCGATCCTTCCCGCCTGATTTTCGCCTTGCGCGTGCTGGCACTGCTGACACTTCTCTTTGCTGTCGCCTTCTGGGCGGGGGCGCACGTAGCGTGGCTGATGCTGGTGATGATTGGCTTTAACCTCTTTTTCTCACCGCTGGTACCGTTGACCGATGCACTGGCGAATACGTGGCAAAAGCAGTTCCCGCTTGATTACGGCAAAGTGCGATTGTGGGGCTCGGTGGCGTTTGTCATTGGCTCGGCGTTGACGGGTAAACTGGTCACTATGTTTGATTATCGGGTGATCCTCGCGCTGTTGACGTTGGGCGTGGCATCCATGCTGCTCGGCTTTCTCATCCGTCCGACGATTCAGCCACAAGGGGCAAGCCGCCAGCAGGAGAGCACCGGTTGGTCAGCGTGGTTGGCGCTGGTTCGCCAGAACTGGCGCTTTCTGGCCTGCGTTTGTTTATTGCAGGGGGCGCATGCGGCCTATTACGGTTTTAGCGCCATTTACTGGCAGGCCGCTGGCTACTCGGCCTCGGCGGTGGGCTATTTGTGGTCGCTGGGCGTGGTGGCGGAAGTCATTATCTTTGCGCTGAGTAATAAACTTTTCCGCCGTTGTAGTGCACGCGATATGCTGTTGATCTCGGCGATTTGCGGCGTAGTGCGCTGGGGCATTATGGGAGCAACTACGGCGTTGCCGTGGTTGATAGTGGTGCAAATTCTGCATTGCGGCACCTTCACGGTCTGCCACCTGGCCGCCATGCGTTATATTGCTGCTCGCCAGGGTAGCGAAGTCATCCGTTTACAGGCGGTTTACTCTGCCGTCGCGATGGGCGGCAGTATCGCCATCATGACCGTTTTCGCCGGTTTCCTGTATCAATATCTGGGCCACGGCGTGTTCTGGGTGATGGCGCTGGTGGCGCTTCCGGCAATGTTTTTGCGCCCGAAAGTTGTTCCCTCATGCTGATTCGAGTATTTTGCGGATCTGCTCCTGTTGATGTGTTGTCAGCGTCAGGTCCGTATAGATCAGCGGTGGTGAAAAGAGCGGTAACGGCATGGTATAAGGAGCAATAATCAGTGCCGCGCCGCGCGGAGCGCCTGTCTGCAAAAATACCTTTACCGACATATGTTTAATATTGAGCGGCAGTAACGTTAGTTCGCGTAGCTGCTGCTCAATCTGCGCTTCTCGCTCACTATCATTCCCGGTCAGTAGAATAATCTGTTTCTCATGCAGGTCGTTTTCCTGCATTAGCCAGGCACCAAAAATCACCGCGACCAGACCACTTTCCTCATCAGAAAGATGGACGCCGTATTCACTTTCAAATCCGGCCAGCGCCGCGCGGGTGGTGCGCACCAGGCGTGGGTACAGTCTGGCGAACTCTTCCGGCAGGGTATTATCAATACCGATGGCAAACAAACTGCGATTTAACGCCTGGGCGAGGTGGGTATAAAGCTGATCGCACAACCCCTGTTCATCATAAAAACGAACATTTCCCAGCTCACGAAAATGGTTTACCAGACGTTTGATAGACTGACGCAGTTGTCTGTCCCGCTGATGCGCATCCCGCAGTGGATCGGGAACCCGCAACATGGAAAAAAGTAGTGCCATAAACAGTGGCTCATCAGGCGGTACAGGCTGGAGCGCCCGACGCTGCCAGTGGCGTCCAATTTCCTGCGCTACCTGAAATTCAAGGCAGGATTCCGCCCAGCGACGTTGGAGCGGATTAAACTGAGGCGTAATTCCAGCGTGGTGTTGCAGCAAACAATATTGCAGATACAGACACAGGAAATGAATATCGCGCGTTTCAAAGCGTTTTTGCAGCCGTCGGGAGCAGAGATTCACTAACGCTTGTAGATTGGTATCGTCGTAAAAGTTACGCGCAATTCCGCGCCGCTTCAATTCACTCTTCAGGGCGGGGGTGAATTGGCTGGTAATAAATGACGGACACAGACGGAAACCACGTCGTAGCCAGTGAAATAAACACAAACGTTGGTTAAGCACTGTACCTTCAACCCGGTAGCTACCGTCATAACCAGTCGTCAGTGTGAGTTGATGATAGCGCAGGATCTCCCGTCCTGTTTCGCTGATATCAAGACTGGCAATATCATCATCCACACCATTAAGCTCGCTGAAGGTTGCCATGGTGGCGGTCAACCCCGGCTGAAAGAGCGTCAGCAAGATCTGGCAGCGGCGCTGGGGAGCCGAAAGGACAGATGGTGGAGCAAGCGTAGGCATCATCTGTAGATCTCCCATAAGCATAATTGATAAGAATAGCTAAAGTTTGCTCAGGGAAATGACGAAGGGAATGCTAATCATCAGAAATGTTGGCAAGCGTCACAGAATTTTTCTCATCTTAAACTGTTCTGACCAGTGGATTAGCATGTCTTAAGGTGGTTTTGTGAATGATTATCGTGCTAGCGATCATGGGTTAGTTCTGCGGATTCAACGCGCTAAGGATAAAATCCACCATCTGTTCGCGATAAACATCGCCGTGACGATCGGAAAAAGCATCAATGTGTTCGCCATCCGGGATTAGGATCAACCGTTTTGGCTCTTTTGCCAGGCTATACAACTTTTCGCTGTGCTGCCATGGGATAACGTGATCAGCTTTACCGTGAATCAGTAAAAGCGGGATCGGGCTGACGCTGGCGATGTAATTTTCGCCGCTGTAACTCTCATCAAGTAAGTAGCCACTGCCGGGGAGCATCTGGTTGGCGATGGTCGCATAAGAGGCGAATGTGGAGTCGAGGATCACCGCACGTATGCCTTCACGATCACCCTGACCAATAACATCCAGAATATTCGCCCCGCCAATACTCTGCCCGAACAGCACCAGCCGTTGTGGGTTTACATCACTGCGATGGCGCACCACATTGATGGCACTTTGCGTATCGTCCAGCAATCCGGCCTGGGACGGCGTGCCTTTTGATTTACCAAACCCGCGATAATCAAACATAAAAACGTTGAAATTACGCTCGGGTAACCAACTGACCAGCGGCCAGTGGGCGGACATATTTCCGGCATTGCCGTGAGCATGAATAATGGTGGCAATGGCATTTTCAGCGGGGCCAGTTGCAGAAGGGATAAACCAACCATGTAGGCGAGTGCCATCTTTAGCGGTGAATTCTACTGATTCGGCTGACCAGGGATCGGGGCCGTAGATTTTGTCGTCAGGGTAATAGAAAAAATTGATGGCGATGCGCGGTATTAAATAAATGCAGAAGGCAACAACAAAGAGAATAAACAGAATTTTGGGAACGCGTTTGTTCACTGGCAGTGCCATAACCTTTCCTTGCGACTTCTTTATCATCCATTAATCGGGGAAAGATGGTGGGAGAGTGACGAAAGAAAGTAAAGCGGTGAGGAAGTATTTCGGAATAGCGCCTGAAAGGCGAGGGCGGGTGAGTGACATCACCCGCCAGAGTCATTAACGCTTCAGGGCGTCGCTTAACTCGTCACGCATGTTCGCCAGCATGGCTTTAACAACGCGCGGGTTACCAGCAACGATGTTACCGGTCAGCATGTAGTTATGACCACCGGTGAAGTCGCTGACGATGCCGCCCGCTTCACGAACCAGCAGCTCGCCTGCGGCGAAATCCCACGGACGCAGACCGATTTCAAAGAAACCGTCAACGCGACCCGCAGCAACGTAAGCCAGATCCAGCGCCGCAGAACCGGTACGACGGAAGTCTGCACATTCGTTGAACAGTTTGCCGACGATGTTGATGTAGGTAGTGGCGTACTGTTTTGCTTTGAACGGGAAGCCGGTCGCCAGAATAGTACCGTCGAGATCGCGAGCGGTGCTGCCGCGCAGACGGTAGCCGTTCAGCTGTGCGCCCTGACCGCGAGTGGCGGTGAACAGTTCGTTACGCATAGGATCGTAAACCACAGCAACTTCAGTGCGGCCTTTGATACGAACGGCGATAGATACCGCGAAGTGCGGCAGACGTTTGATAAAGTTGGTAGTGCCATCCAGTGGATCAATAACCCATTGAACATCCTGATCAGTACCTTCAAGTTCACCGCTTTCTTCGGTGATGATGGTGTGCTGTGGGTAAGATTTACGAATCGTGTCGATAATCACCGCTTCGGCAGCTTTATCTACGTTGGTCACGAAATCGTTACTGCCTTTCTGGCTCGCTTCTACAGCGTCCGGGGTTTCATAGTTTTTGGCAATTAAATTACCCGCCTTGCGCGCTGCGCGCACGGCGATGTTCAGCATCGGATGCATCGGTCTCTCTCACTGGATGTTAAAGAACGGGAAAACGGCGCAGAGTATAGCAGCGAGATCGGCATCTGTCTTCGTTTTATGATAAGATGCGCGAATAATCTTTAGACGAAGAAAGACAATGCTGCAAAATATTCGAATTGTGCTGGTGGAGACGTCACACACCGGCAATATGGGTTCTGTTGCCCGTGCCATGAAAACAATGGGATTAACCAATCTGTGGCTGGTTAATCCACTGGTGAAACCTGACTCCCAGGCGATTGCCCTGGCAGCAGGGGCCAGCGATGTGATTGGTAATGCTCACATCGTCGATACGCTCGACGAAGCGTTAGCCGGTTGTAGCCTGGTGGTGGGCACCAGCGCACGTTCCCGCACGCTGCCGTGGCCGATGCTCGACCCGCGCGAATGCGGTTTGAAAAGCGTTGCTGAAGCGGCAAATACCCCGGTGGCGCTGGTTTTTGGTCGCGAACGTGTCGGCCTGACCAATGAAGAGTTGCAGAAATGCCATTATCATGTCGCGATTGCGGCTAACCCGGAATACAGCTCGCTGAACCTGGCGATGGCGGTTCAGGTTATTGCCTATGAAGTGCGCATGGCCTGGCTGGCAACTCAGGAAAATGGCGAGCAGGTCGAGCATGAAGAGACGCCGTATCCGCTGGTCGATGATCTGGAGCGTTTTTATGGTCATCTGGAACAAACGCTGCTGGCAACCGGTTTTATTCGTGAAAACCATCCGGGGCAGGTGATGAATAAATTGCGTCGTCTGTTTACCCGTGCACGCCCGGAAAGCCAGGAATTGAATATCCTGCGCGGGATTCTGGCTTCTATTGAGCAGCAGAATAAAGGTAACAAGGCCGAATAACAGCCGTTGACTGATGCGACGCGTAATGCGTCTTATCAGGCCTACAGTGTAAAGAACCCCAGGGCGGATATGGCGTTAACGCCGCATCCGACAACAGGTACAAACGCCACGATAAAAAAATGGCACTGAAGGTTAAATACCCGACTAAATCAGTCAAGTAAATAGTTGACCAATTTACTCGGGAATGTCAGACTTGACCCTGCTATGCAATACCCCCACTTTTACAATAAAAAACCCCGGGCAGGGGCGAGTTTGAGGTGAAGTAAGACATGAGACTGACATCTAAAGGGCGCTATGCCGTGACCGCAATGCTTGACGTTGCGCTCAACTCTGAAGCGGGCCCGGTACCGTTGGCTGATATTTCCGAACGTCAGGGAATTTCCCTTTCTTATCTGGAACAACTGTTTTCCCGTCTGCGTAAAAATGGTCTGGTTTCCAGCGTACGTGGACCAGGCGGTGGTTATCTGTTAGGCAAAGATGCCAGCAGCATCGCCGTTGGCGAAGTGATTAGCGCCGTTGACGAATCTGTAGATGCCACCCGTTGTCAGGGTAAAGGCGGCTGCCAGGGCGGCGATAAATGCCTGACCCACGCGCTATGGCGTGATTTGAGCGACCGTCTCACCGGTTTTCTCAACAACATTACTTTAGGCGAACTGGTTAATAACCAGGAAGTGCTGGATGTGTCTGGTCGTCAGCATACTCACGACGCGCCACGCACCCGCACACAAGACGCGATCGACGTTAAGTTACGCGCTTAATAAAAAGAATTCAGAATCAGGCCGGGGCGTATCGCGCTCCGTAAACACGGTCGTACATCCAGCCGGTAGCCTGGTTCCTTGCATTGAGTGATGTACGGAGTTTATAGAGCAATGAAATTACCGATTTATCTCGACTACTCCGCAACCACGCCGGTGGACCCGCGTGTTGCCGAGAAAATGATGCAGTTTATGACGATGGACGGAACCTTTGGTAACCCGGCCTCCCGTTCTCACCGTTTCGGCTGGCAGGCTGAAGAAGCGGTAGATATCGCCCGTAATCAGATTGCCGATCTGGTCGGCGCTGATCCGCGTGAAATCGTCTTTACCTCTGGTGCAACCGAATCTGACAACCTGGCGATCAAAGGTGCAGCCAACTTTTATCAGAAAAAAGGCAAGCACATCATCACCAGTAAAACCGAACACAAAGCGGTACTGGATACCTGCCGTCAGCTGGAGCGCGAAGGTTTCGAAGTCACCTACCTGGCACCGCAGCGTAATGGCATTATCGACCTGAAAGAACTGGAAGCAGCGATGCGTGACGACACCATCCTCGTTTCCATCATGCACGTAAATAACGAAATCGGCGTGGTGCAGGATATCGCGGCTATCGGCGAAATGTGCCGTGCTCGCGGCATTATCTATCACGTTGATGCAACCCAGAGCGTGGGTAAACTGCCTATCGACCTGAGCCAGTTGAAAGTTGACCTGATGTCTTTCTCCGGTCACAAAATCTATGGCCCGAAAGGTATCGGTGCGCTGTATGTGCGTCGTAAACCGCGCGTACGCATCGAAGCGCAAATGCACGGCGGCGGTCACGAGCGCGGTATGCGTTCCGGCACTCTGCCTGTTCACCAGATCGTTGGTATGGGCGAAGCCTATCGCATCGCAAAAGAAGAGATGGCGACCGAGATGGAACGTCTGCGCGGCCTGCGTAACCGTCTGTGGAACGGCATCAAAGATATCGAAGAAGTTTACCTGAACGGTGACCTGGAACACGGTGCGCCGAACATTCTCAACGTCAGCTTCAACTACGTTGAAGGTGAGTCGCTGATTATGGCGCTGAAAGACCTCGCGGTTTCTTCAGGTTCCGCCTGTACGTCAGCAAGCCTCGAACCGTCCTACGTGCTGCGCGCGCTGGGGCTGAACGACGAGCTGGCACATAGCTCTATCCGTTTCTCTTTAGGTCGTTTTACTACTGAAGAAGAGATCGACTACACCATCGAGTTAGTTCGTAAATCCATCGGTCGTCTGCGTGACCTTTCTCCGCTGTGGGAAATGTACAAGCAGGGCGTGGATCTGAACAGCATCGAATGGGCACATCATTAATCGGTATCGGAATCAGGAGAATTTATAATGGCTTACAGCGAAAAAGTTATCGACCATTACGAGAATCCGCGTAACGTGGGTTCCTTTGACAACAACGACGAGAACGTCGGCAGCGGCATGGTGGGTGCACCGGCCTGTGGCGACGTGATGAAGTTGCAGATTAAAGTCAACGATGAAGGTATCATTGAAGACGCGCGTTTCAAGACTTACGGCTGCGGTTCGGCGATCGCGTCCAGCTCTCTGGTCACCGAATGGGTCAAGGGCAAATCGCTGGACGAAGCCCTCCAGATCAAAAATTCGGAAATTGCGGAAGAACTGGCTCTGCCACCCGTAAAGATCCACTGTTCCATTCTGGCCGAAGACGCCATCAAGGCGGCAGTCGACGACTACCAGAAACGGCAGGAAAACAAGAACAAGGCATAACAGGATTCAAACAGGAGATCACATGGCTATTACTTTGACAGAAAAAGCGGCCAATCATATCAGCCGTTTTCTTGAACGTCGTGGCAAGGGCGTCGGTTTGCGATTCGGCGTTCAGACGACCGGCTGTTCCGGCATGTCCTACAAACTGGAATACGTCGATGAACCGGCTGCCGAGGATCTTGTATTCGAGTCTCACGGCGTAAAAGTTTTCGTCGATCCGAAAAGCCTGCCTTATCTGGACGGTACCGAGCTGGATTTTGCGCGCGAAGGCTTAAATGAAGGTTTCAAATTCTACAATCCGAACGTCACCGATGCGTGCGGATGCGGAAACAGCTTCAAGGTCTGACATTCACAGAGCCGTTTATGCAAAATCATTTCGAGCTTTTCAACCTGCCGGTACAATTTTCCATTGACCGGCAGGCGCTGGATACAGCGTACAAGGAAATACAGAATCTGGTTCACCCGGATCGTTTCGTCACGGCAACCGAAGCGGAAAAACGGACCGCCATCCAATGGGCGGCTATGGCAAATGACGCTTATCACATTCTGCGCAATCCGATCAAAAGAGCTGCCTATCTGTGCGAGCTGAACGGGAACAATCTGAACGCCGAGACGCACGTGTCGATGGACCCCGAGTTTCTGATGCAGCAGATTGAATGGCGCGAATCACTGGAAAATGCCCGGGAAGACAAGGATATTGTCCGGCTGGAAAAACTGGACGATGAACAACGGACACTACGTGATGGACAAATGGAGATCCTCCAACAGCATCTGGACGATAAACAGTTTGATAAAGCGGCGCAAGACATCCGGAAAATGATGTTTCTTGAAAAATTCAATGAAGAAATCAGTCTGGCATTCGACGAACTTGATTCAACAGATTAAATAAATGGCACTTCTCCAAATTGCAGAACCGGGTATGTCCACTGCCCCCCATCAATTCCGGCTGGCGATCGGGATCGATCTCGGCACGACTCATTCGCTCGTGGCAACCGTCAGAAACAGCATTCCCGAAGTACTGGACGACGAGCAGGGACGTCCCCTCCTGCCATCGGTTGTCCGTTATTTCCCGGATGGGCATGCACAAATCGGATATGCCGCCAGGGAAGCCCAGAATACCGACCCCAGAAATACCATTGTATCGGTCAAACGCATGATGGGACGCGGGCTGGCCGATATTTCCAACCGGGAAAGCATGCCTTACCAGTTTCTCGACAGTCCCGGCATGGTCAAAATCGAAACAGTCGCTGGTCCGAAAAGCCCGGTAGAAGTATCAGCCGAAATTCTCGCCACGCTCAGACAACGGGTTGAAGATGCTTTCGATGACAATCTGGCAGGAGCCGTCATTACCGTACCCGCCTATTTTGACGATGCACAGCGACAGGCCACAAAAGATGCCGCCAAACTGGCCGGCATTCATGTGTTGCGACTGTTAAGCGAACCGACTGCTGCCGCTATTGCCTATGGTCTGGACAACGGGGCTGAAGGCGTCTTTGCGGCCTATGATCTGGGTGGCGGAACGTTCGACATCTCCATTCTCAGGCTGAACAAGGGCGTTTTCGAAGTATTGGCCACAGGGGGTGATTCCGAGCTGGGTGGCGACGATTTCGACCATCGTATTTTTTGCTGGATTATCGAGCAGGCAAAACTGAGACCGCTCTCTGCGGAAGACACACGCCTGTTGATGAGCAAGGCCCGGGAAGCGAAAGAACGTCTCTCCGTCAGGGCTCGTGTCACGATCAATGCCCTGCTGTCATCCGGTGAAAAAATCAACCTGGAACTGACGGCAAAAGCGTTCGAACAGATGACACACCACCTCGTCTGCAAAACCATGCAGCAGGTGAAGAAAACCTTGCGGGACGCCAAACTGAAAATCGCCGATATCAACGGCATCATCCTGATCGGTGGTGCCACACGCATGCCGCATGTCAGACGCCAGATCCAGAGACTTTTCGGCAAAAAACCGCACGCCACGATCGATCCCGAAAAAGTCGTCGCGCTGGGAGCCGCCATCCAGGCCAATATGCTGGCAGGAAACCGCGCCCCGGGAGACGACTGGCTGTTGCTCGACGTGATTCCCCTGTCGCTTGGTATTGAAACGATGGGCGGACTTGTTGAAAAAATCATTCCACGTAATTCCACCATTCCATGCACTTACGCACAGGAATTCACAACATTCAAGGATGGGCAGACGGCATTGGCCGTACATGTATTGCAGGGTGAACGTGAACTGGTAACGGACTGCCGCTCACTCGCCCGCTTCGAACTGCGTGGCATTCCACCGATGGCTGCCGGCGTTCCCCGTATCCGGATCACTTTTCAGGTCGATGCCGATGGATTGCTTTCTGTCTCGGCACGTGAAACGCATTCAGGCGCTGAAGCATCCATCGTCGTTAAACCGTCTTACGGCCTGACCGATACCGAGATTGCCAGAATGCTGGAAGAATCCGGGAAAAGCGCTGAAACCGACATGCAACAACGCGCCCTGCGGGAAGAAATTGTCGAAGCCGAACGGACTATTCAGGCGACGCAAGTCGCGCTCGATTCTGACGGCGACCTCTTGAATGACACTGAACGCACTGCGATTGAAGCGCTGATGGAAGTGACGAAAAAGCTTTTGAATGACGATTCCACCTCAGCCATACACGCGGCCATCGAAGCCCTGTCCAAGGGCACGGAAACATTCGCAGCCAGACGGATGAACCGCAGCATTCAGAAAGCCTTGTCCGGAAAAACCGTCAGGGACATCATTTAACACACCGATAACGGGAAGCGATTATGCCAAAAATTACCGTTCTGCCTCATACCGTACTCTGCCCTGAAGGAGCCGATATCGAAGCCTCTGAAGGCACGTCGATCTGCGATGCCCTGCTGGACAATCATATCGAAATCGAGCATGCCTGCGGCGAATGTGGTGCATGCACAACTTGCCATGTCGTTGTCAGAAAAGGCTTTGATTCTCTTTCTGAAATGAGTGAAAAGGAAGAAGACATGCTCGACCGTGCATGGGGTCTCGAAGCGGAATCACGTTTGTCCTGCCAGGCAAGAATGGGGGATGAAGACGTTACGGTTGAAATCCCAAAATACTCTATCAATCTGGTCAGCGAACGCTGATATCCAATTTACGGGAATCATCATGAAATGGTCCGATACCCAGAGAATCGCCGAAGAACTCTTCGATCAATATCCTGATGTTGATCCATTAAGCGTCCGTTTTACGGATATGCATGACTGGATCTGCAAGCTGGATGGTTTTGACGACGACCCCAGCCGCTCGAATGAAAAAGTCCTGGAAGCCATTCTGATGGCCTGGATCAGGGAAGCGGAAGACTGAAGCTGACGGGATACACAAAGCATCCCTGTCAACGGATATTCTGTTTCATGATCTTCTGCTGTTCGCGCTGCCAGTCCCGTTCTTTCTCGGTTTCGCGTTTGTCGTATTGTTTTTTTCCCTTGGCGAGACCGATCTCACATTTGATCCGCCCTTTTGAAAAATGCATGTTCAGCGGAACGAGTGTGTAACCGGCACGTTCCACTTTTCCGATCAGTTTGCTGATTTCAGCAGCGTGCATCAGAAGTTTTCTGTCCCTGACAGGATCGGGCCTGATATGGGTCGAAGCTGTCGGAAGCGGGCTGATATGTGCACCGAAAAGAAAAATTTCTGCACCCTTGACGATGACATAAGCCTCTTTTAGTTGTACCCCTCCGGCACGAATGGATTTGACTTCCCAT
>ENA-UEYG01002239-UEYG01002239.1-human-gut-metagenome-genome-assembly--contig:-NODE-2239-length-12545-cov-4.732435_pt1 | contig 12545 bp, 9 predicted proteins | sample MGYA00242933_ERZ507934 | MGnify/ENA primary metagenome ERZ507934 (study PRJEB26167, sample SAMN06115527) | human gut metagenome | host: Homo sapiens | place: China:Zejiang | collected 2015-11-10... | reverse complement strand
CTTCCCTTATTGGAGAAGGTAACAATCATGGATGTGGCTGCCGAAGGAAAAGCCATCGCAAAAGTAAACGACCTGGTAATTTTTGTTCCTTACGTAGTGCCGGGTGATGTCGTAGACCTGCAAATCAAGCGTAAAAAAAATAAATATGCCGAAGCCGAAGCGGTAAAGTTCCACGAACTATCGCCCAATCGTGCAGTTCCTTTCTGCCAGCACTATGGTGTTTGCGGCGGCTGTAAATGGCAAGTGCTACCCTACCCGGAGCAGATCAAATACAAGCAAAAGCAGGTGGAAGACAACCTGAGACGTATCGGAAAGATTGAACTTCCGGAGATTTCGCCGATTTTAGGTTCCGCAAAAACAGAGTTTTACCGGAACAAACTGGAATTTACATTTTCCAACAAACGTTGGTTGACGAACGAAGAAGTCCGTCAGGATGTGAAGTATGACCAGATGAATGCAGTAGGTTTCCATATTCCGGGAGCATTCGACAAGGTATTGGCAATCGAAAAGTGCTGGTTGCAGGATGATATATCCAACCGGATTCGTAATGCGATACGCGATTATGCTTATGAGCATGACTACTCATTTATCAACCTGCGTACGCAAGAAGGTATGTTACGGAATATGATTGTCCGCACTTCCTCCACAGGTGAACTAATGGTAATCGTGATCTGCAAGATTACGGAAGATCATGAAATGGAACTGTTCAAGCAGTTGCTTCAATTCGTGGCAGATTCTTTCCCGGAAATAACTTCTCTCCTATACATTATTAATAATAAGTGCAACGATACGATCAATGATCTGGATGTGTATGTGTTCAAAGGAAACGATCATATCTTTGAAGAAATGGAAGGATTGCGTTTCAAAGTGGGACCGAAATCATTCTATCAAACAAATTCAGAACAGGCATATAATTTATATAAGGTAACCCGCGAGTTTGCCGGACTGACCGGAAATGAACTTGTATATGACCTTTACACCGGAACCGGAACTATCGCCAACTTCGTATCACGCCGGGCTCGTCAGGTGATTGGTATCGAGTATGTGCCGGAAGCCATTGAAGACGCAAAGGTGAACGCAGAAATCAACGATATTAAGAATACCCTGTTTTATGCAGGTGACATGAAGGATATTCTGACTCAGGAATTTATCAACGAGCATGGACGTCCGGATGTTATCATCACCGACCCTCCTCGTGCAGGTATGCATCAGGATGTGGTGGATGTAATCTTGTTTGCCGAACCCAAACGAATTGTTTACGTAAGCTGTAATCCCGCCACTCAGGCACGTGACCTGCAATTACTGGACGAAAAATATAAGGTGAAGGCCGTGCAGCCGGTAGATATGTTCCCTCATACTCACCACGTGGAAAATGTGGTATTGCTGGAACTCCGATAATCTTTAATTGAATCGTCCTTAAAAGAAAAAAGAAATGGAAAAAAGACCGAGAAGAACTCCTGCTGAAAAAGCACGTGCACAATATACCAATTATGCAGTCAAAGAGCCAATGGAACTAATGGAGTTCCTGACTGCCAAAATGCCGGACGCAAGCCGTACAAAACTAAAGTCATTGCTCAGCAAACGAGTGGTATTGGTAGATAATGTAATAACCACGCAATTCAACTTTCCGTTGAAACCGGGAATGAAAGTTCAAATCAGCAAAGATAAAGGAAGGAAAGAATTTAATAACCGATTGCTGAAAATTGTGTACGAAGACGCATATATCATTGTGGTCGAAAAGATGCAAGGACTTTTGTCCGTCAATACGGAACGTCAAAAAGAGCGCACAGCCTATACCATACTTAATGAATATGTGCAACGTTCCGGACGTCAACACCGAGTGTACATTGTACATCGTCTGGACAGAGACACTTCCGGATTGATGATGTTTGCCAAGGACGAAAAGACACAACGTACTCTGCGCGACAACTGGCATGATATAGTGACCGACCGTCGGTATGTAGCCGTAGTAGAAGGAAGTATGGAAAAAGATTATGATACTGTTGTTTCCTGGCTGACGGACAAGACTTTATACGTAAGTTCCAGTGGATATGACGACGGCGGTTCAAAGTCTATCACTCATTATAGAACAATCAAACGTGCCAACGGATATTCTTTAGTGGAACTTGATTTAGAGACCGGACGTAAAAACCAGATTCGTGTACACATGCAGGATTTAGGACATCCGATTGCCGGAGACGGAAGATATGGAGGAGAAAATTACTCTAACCCGATCGGTCGATTGGCCCTTCATGCTTTCCAACTGTGTTTCTATCATCCTGTAACGGGAGATCTAATGGAGTTTGAAACACCTTATCCGGGAGAATTCAAGAAGTTGTTTCTGAAAAAATAGAATAAATACAAGTTAAAAGAAAGGAGCTATACCATTTATACACAAGTATGGCTCCTTTCTATATCTATTATATTATTTTCTTATTGCATTCTCAACTCAATATATCCGAAAAACTCGCCATCAAGATATAGATCACCTCGCATATAACGTCCGCTCACACGAACACCTCTCACCTCACGCAGAGCAAAATCATAACCATAATCAAGGTATAAAGTTCCATAATCTACCCGCCAACGAAAAGGCAAGTCACCGGCAGAAGCGCCGTCATAATCATAGACCTGATAATCAATTCCCAAGCCGTTATTATCCAAGCGAATACCGCTTTCTATCGGATCTCTGTTAGTACCAAATCCCAAATCTCCAACCCATGTTCTCCCCATGAGGTCATCATAAATATCTTCATCATCCTCACATGAAGTAAAGCCGACAAGCAACGTCAGCATCAGCAGAAAACCTGCGTATTTTTTAATCAGTTTCATAATCTTCTAGTTTATTGCGTTTATAAATACAAATTTAGCGTTTTTATTTTACTATATGCTCCAAGCCATAAGTTTTTTGTACCTTTGTTCCCGATAATATTAAAAATTCTACATGAAACTTCTTTGGCTTGATTTAAATAGCTCCTATGCACACTCATCGTTGGCGCTCCCTGCATTACACGCCCAGATAGCAGACGACACTACTATTGAATGGTGTATAGTATCGGCAACCATAAATGAGAACACCGGAATGGTTGTCAGCCGGATTCACAAACACCGGCCGGACATCATTGCCGCCACCAACTGGTTATTCAATCACGAACAGTTGCTACACATCATATCCCGTGCTAAAGCATTACTTCCGCATTGCTGCATCGTACTCGGCGGTCCGGAGTTTTTGGGAAATAATGAAGCCTTTTTATATAAGAACAAATTTGTCAGCGGAGTGTTCCGTGGAGAGGGTGAAGAAGTATTCCCCCAATGGCTGAAAGTATGGAATCACAGTAAAGAAACATGGAAATCAATAACGGGACTTTGTTACTTGGATGAAAACGGTCGCTATCAGGACAATGGAATTGCCCGCGTCATGAACTTCTCTCAACTTGTTTCCCCCGAGAAAAGTTGTTTTTTTAACTGGAGTAAACCGTTTGTACAGTTGGAAACTACCCGAGGTTGTTTCAACACGTGTGCCTTTTGCGTCAGCGGTGGTGAAAAGCCGGTGCGTACCATTCCTTTGGAAGCTATCCGTGAACGTCTGAATGACATTCACCAGCATGGCATTAAGAACGTGCGCGTACTCGACCGTACTTTTAATTACAACAACAAACGGGCTAAAGAATTACTGGACTTATTCCGGCAATATCCGGACATCTGTTTTCATCTGGAGATTCATCCGGCTCTCCTTTCCGAAGAATTAAAACAGGAATTATCGGTCTTACCCAAGGGGTTATTACATTTGGAGGCCGGCATTCAAAGTTTAAAAGAGTCGGTTCTGCAACAAAGCCGCCGTATCGGAAAGTTATCCGACGCATTGGAAGGATTAAAATATCTCTGTTCACTAAAGAATATGGAAACGCATGCAGACCTCATAGCAGGTCTCCCACTCTATCACTTATCCGAGATATTCGAAGACGTCCGTACCTTGGCAGAATACGGCGCAGGAGAGATTCAACTGGAATCCCTAAAGTTACTTCCCGGTACCGAGATGCGGAGAAGAGCAGAAGAACTAGGCATTCAATACTCGCCCCTTCCCCCTTATGAAGTCCTCCAAACACGTGAGATTTCAGTAGACGAGTTACAGACAGCGCATTATCTATCCCGCCTGTTAGACGGCTTCTATAATACTCCTACCTGGCAAAACATCACCCGGATGCTTATTCTGGAAAATCCTCATTTCTTACATGAGTTGCTCGATCATTTAGTTCAGGCAGATATCATCGACACCCCGTTAAGTCTGGAAAGAAGAGGATTGATCCTATATAATTTCTGTAAAAATCATTATCCCGATTACTTGACTCAAGTCAGTATCGCATGGATCGAAGCAGGTATGTCATTAAAGAAAGTTCCCGCCGAAAAAGTCAGAACCAAACGGCAAGTTCCCCCGGAGAGTTGGGAAGTCATCTATGGCTCCTATCGGGAAAAACTACGTCTGTGTTTTCTCCCCGTTGATGAAGACGGACATGGCTACTGGTTCGGATTTGAGTCTGAAATCCAAAAGATAGAACCCGTATTCAAAGCTATTTCATAATGATGAATAATCTACAAGAAAAGTTTTAGAAGCCAAGGAGACACAACTTCCATTTTATTCTCTACCTTTGTAGAACGATTAAATAACATCATATAATAATGAAAAACTTTATCAAGGGATTCCGGTTTACCCCCTCCAATTATCCGACAGCAGTAGAAGACAAAATACAGAAATATAGAAAACAAGGATACAAACTTCCGCCTCGTAAAGTGCTCCGTACCCCCGAACAACTGGAAGGAATACGTGAAAGTGCCAAAATCAACACTGCATTATTGGATCATATCGCGGAGAATATCCGTGAGGGAATGTCTACCGAGGAAATTGACAGACTAGTGTATGATTTCACAACCGGTCACGGAGCCGTTCCTGCTCCCCTCAATTACGAAGGATTCCCCAAGAGTGTCTGTACAAGCATTAACGACGTAGTATGCCATGGGATACCCAACAAGAATGAAATCCTGAAAAACGGAGATATTATCAATGTGGATGTCTCTACCATTTACAATGGATACTTCTCTGACGCCTCCCGCATGTTTATGATCGGCGACGTAAGTCCCGATATGCGCAAACTGGTCCAAGTGACGAAAGAGTGTATGGAAATTGGTATTGCCGCCGCACAACCCTGGAAACAACTGGGCGATGTGGGTGCCGCTATTCAGGAACATGCCGAGAAAAACGGATTCAGCGTCGTGCGCGACCTCTGCGGACACGGTGTAGGCATGAAATTCCATGAAGAACCGGATGTAGAGCATTTCGGACGCCGGGGAACAGGCATGATGATCGTACCGGGAATGACTTTCACCATTGAGCCGATGATTAACATGGGAACCTATGAAGTGTTTGTCGACGAAGCTGACGGCTGGACTGTCTGCACTGATGACGGATTGCCCTCTGCCCAATGGGAGAATATGATTCTGATTACTGAAACCGGAAATGAAATCCTGACTTATTAAATGGAATCGATTTTACTTATTGTTATCGCCGTATTAGTGATAGTATTACTTGTACTATCACTAACGAAAGGCAACAACCAAAATCAAGCGGAACAACTGCAAGCAGCCTTACGGCAACAAATGCAAGAAAACCGGGAAGAACTGAACCGAAGTATCCGGGAGTTGCGCATGGAAATGACGCAAGTATTAAATCAGAATATGCAGCAACTCCAGGATGTCCTCCACAAGAATATGATGACCACAGGAGAATTACAACGGCAGAAATTCGACACAATGGCCCGCCAACAGGAAACACTGATTAAATCGACCGAGAAACGCTTGGATGATATGCGTCTAATGGTTGAAGAAAAGTTGCAAAAAACGTTGAACGAACGAATTGGGCAGTCATTTGAGATTGTCCGTTCGCAACTGGAAAATGTGCAGAAAGGTCTGGGAGAAATGAAATCTCTGGCCCAGGATGTCGGCGGACTGAAGAAGGTACTGAGCAACGTAAAAATGCGGGGAACATTCGGTGAGGTACAGTTAGGTGCATTACTGGAGCAAATGATGAGTCCGGAACAATACGACGCCAATGTCAAAACGAAGAAAAGCGGAACGGAGTTTGTAGAATTTGCTATCAAACTGCCGGGAAAAGACGATGTGAACAGCACGGTCTATCTCCCGATTGATGCCAAATTCCCCAAAGACATATACGAACAGTATTACGATGCTTTCGAAGCGGGAGATACCGCTTTGATCGAATCGTCCGGCAAACAACTGGAAAACACCATTAAAAAAATGGCAAAGGATATTCACGACAAATATGTCGACCCTCCTTTTACCACAGATTTCGCAATCATGTTTTTACCGTTCGAAAGTATCTATGCAGAAGTTATCCGGCGGACAAGCCTTGTCGAAACACTTCAGAAGGAATACAAAATCGTCGTAACAGGCCCGACTACTTTAGGAGCCATTCTGAACAGCCTTCAAATGGGTTTCCGTACCTTAGCCATTCAGAAACGTACCGGAGAAGTCTGGACTGTATTGGGAGCTGTAAAAACCGAATTCAGCAAATTCGGCGGACTGCTTGAGAAAGTACAAAAGAACCTGCAAAATGCCGGTGACCAGCTTGAAGAAGTTATGGGCAAACGAACCCGTGCTATCGAACGGAAGCTACGTCAAGTAGAACAATTACCACATGAAGAAAGCCGGAAAATACTTCCAATCGAAGAAGACGGGGAACTATTTGACTAATCCGAAAAAAAATAGCGCTAAAACGAATTTGTTAGGAATATCTTTCTTGAATGCTAGAGGGCGTGTCTAATAAGTCGGGGTGGTAGGTAGATGCACAATGCTGATAATAAACAATTCATGCATTCACCTACCACCTCCCCCTACGGGTACTCCTCCTTCCTGAAGGAGGAGAGTTTTAAATACTACCGACTTGTCATTCTGTTATTACTCCAGTAGTCTCTAACTATGCAGTCTCTAAACTATGCAGTCTCTAACTTTGCGATCTCTAACTATGCAGTCTCCAACTATTATCAGTGGAGAAATAAGTATTTTATTGATAGTTCAACTTTAACAAATAATTATTCCGGAGAACTGTCTTCACATCGGTCACTATCCCCATTTCACATCCCTTATCCACCTTCATACTGACAGTAATCTCATTCTTCTTATCTCCCTGTAATGTACAGAAATCTTTCAAATCTCTCTCCAATTCAGCCAGAGTAAAATTCGTTATTTCTTTCTCTACTTTGCCTGCGGCAGAGAGTAATTTAAGATGAATGCCGGTAATCTTCATTGTAGTAGAATTATTATATGGATTTTTCTTTCTATCCTTGATAGAAATATCGCCATAACCAATCAAAATAGGAAATTCTTTATCAAGGTATTCCTTACTGTTATTTCCCGATGTTTGGGCAATATCAGCCCGAATTTCAACAAAAGCATCCCGCATAACAGACAACAAATCTTTTACCTGTTCTTTAGGAGTATCAGGAGAAAACAAGACCCCTCCCACTTGATCCTCTGCACTGTTATACTTTTCTTTTGCCAGGCGCTTATGTTCCACCATTGTTTTTTTAAGTACCTCTTTCAGGTCTTCCTTAGCAATCGTTTTATTGTTCAAAGTCAATTGTCCATTAGCATCTACTTTTACGATATGCGCCTGTCGCTCCCGAATCTTATATTTCAGCTCCGCATTCTTAGGAGAACGATTATAATATGCCTCCATTTCATCATCAACAAACTTGAAGATATCCTGATCTTCTCCGGTTTTTGATTGCAATACTTCCCGGACCGTATTTAGTCCTAAGTCTTCTTTCACTTCCGGCTGTGCAAACGCATAAAGCGCTCCACCCATTACAGGCACCACAAACAATAGTTTCAACCGTGCCCACCGATTGGTTCTTTCTTTTAACATCATAGTAATACGTTTTTTAAGTTTAGAGTGATTAAAACCGTTGGCCATAGAGTAGAGCCTTGTACCAACAGCTTTTTTCACCAATAAAAGTTGATATCTCGTTGCATCAATGCCTGTATTAAGCACCCCATTATCCGCTTCAAACTCATGTACTTCCTGCAATTCCCGTTTCAGCAGCCAAATGGCCGGGTTGAACCAATAAAGAATTAACAAACACTGCATACATAATAAATCGAGTGTATGCCGATAACGTAAATGCATCGTCTCATGGAGTAAGATCCCGTCTGTCGACTGTTGTGAGTAGTCGGATACGGAAACAACAATATATTTTCCCCAGCAAAAAGATGAAATAGGTTCCGATACTACAATCAGTTTATACTTCCCATAGGAGCGCCTCTTTCCGTTCCGTATAAGCTGGAACATCCGATAAAAGGAAAGCAAAATCCTGCACAAAACAAACAGCCCGCCTGCCAGATAAACATATCCCAAAGCAATAGGACACCAATTTATAGCCTGCATATTTCCGGTTTCGTCCACTTGCGGCCGAACCCAAAACATTGTGTCCCAAAATATGCCGTCCGCCTGCTCAACAAAAATCCCCTGAATCGTTTGTAAAGGAACAGTTAAAAATCCCCTCTTGGGTGGTAAATTCTAACAAAGGGAGAAACATACATCCCGTGATCCCCGCCAATATAGTCACCTGGTTGAAGCGAAAAAAAGTAGTTCCGCTCATTAATAATTTAAAGAGCAGATAGAATATTATCAGGTAACATCCGGATTTCAACAGATAAAACAATAAGTCTCCCATAGTAATGACATCTTTTTATCAATAGTGCGTTTCCCAACTATTATTGCAAAAACTATTTTTCGTTTTTCCCTCGTTGAATCTGGTCAATGAGTGCTTTAAGCTCATCAACAGACCATCCTTCTTCTTCAATAAAAGAAGACACAACATTGACATACGAATTATTATAGTATTGAGAAATCACTTCTTTAAGAGCAGAACTTTTATACTCCTTCTCCGAAACAAGTGCATAATATTGATAAGTATTTCCATAAGGCGTATAACCTACGAATCCTTTCTCCTCCAACCCGCGCACAAGAGTGGAAACGGTATTATAATGCGGTTTGGGATCTTCATAATAAGCTAATAGTCCGCGAACAAACATCGGGCCGTTTTCCCAGAAAATACGCATTATTTCTTCTTCTTTTGCTGTCAATCGTTTCATACATTTCTATATTTTCGGTTTAACTCACCAAGTATAACGCCACAAATATAGTATTTAATATCGAACAAACAACTAAAAGATGCAGTTATTCAACTAAACAAAACAGTTATTTAACTATTCTTATTAGTAGATCAGTTCCATACCCTATTATTTCCATACAATAACTACCGGAAATAATAGGGTATAGAGAGTTTATTTAATCAGTATAGCTCCTTAAAGCCAGGTTTTTCACCCAAAGAACAAATATTCCGGTCAAAATCAAGTTCAGTACTAAAGTAAGTACAGAAATTACCAATGCCGGACCTCCCAAATTATATCCCAATGCGATAAAAATAATTCCGGCCCCCACTTCACCACGGGTAAACATACCGATAGAAAGTGCCAGTCGTTCACTCAGCTTCCGGTCACGATAGAAAAACATAGGACATAACTTTCCCACGTTCGACAACAAAGAAACAATTACCACATGAAACAGAATCATCCCCCACGACATCATTTCCTGGGAACCTGTCACCGAATATGCCCCCGAGTGCGTTTCCGCAAAATTGACTCCGATAAAATGAGGCATACTCATTCCTACCAGGAACATAAAGAAGAAAGAGATTCCGGTAGAAACTCTCCGTTCCACAGGCGTGTCATGTTCCTTATGCTTCATAATCATACCCAATACAAATGCCGGAAGCAGCACCTCAATATGGATACTTCCCGCCTCTCCGTACAGCTCCTTGCTACCGAGATAGAGTATCTGCGTAGCCAGAAATATGATAACCGAATAGAACAGGATCGCTTTCCAGTCCTGACGCCAGTCGTATTTATTCAACTGTTGCCAACCGGCGGCCAACAGCATAAACACAATCACCACGACAATAATCAACTGCCAGCGCAATCCGATCATCATGATCTGGAGAGGAATCATCAGGATGATCGTATCCAAATCATCGAAAATAGCCAATACCTGAATCTTCTTATAAATCCAACTGGACTTCAGCCCGATAGCGGCGAGCATGGTAAACAAGATTCCCGCTGATGTCGGAGCGGCAAAACGGCTCAACAGCAGGTTCTCTTTCCATGCCTCCCAACTATTCCAATAGTCAGGCGGAAGCAAGATAAACACATAGTAGATAGCAATCATAAACCAAGGCAAAGCAGCAGTAGCCATTGCTATAAAATAATCCTCGGCATAACTTTTCCAGCGGGACTTGTCGAGCACAAATTCCCGGCCTACATTAATCATTATAAAACTAAGACATACATAGAGTAGTATATTCGATATGGACTTCACGGTTCCATGCCCCTCACCTGCTATCACCGGCAGGAATTGCGATACGACGAGCCCCAACATCAGGAAGCCCGAAAAAGACAGAACTTTTCTCATATTTCTAGTTGTTTTTTCTCCAAAAGTGATTGCCAAGGAAAGCTCTGCAGACAGAAAGCAATCACCTGGTGTATTAAAAAACTAACCGCAAGGCAATTTGTTCAGAAAACCTCTCTGAAAAAACTGCTTGCGGTTCTTTTTTTTAATCCAGTTTTAATACTGCGAGGAAGGCTTTCTGCGGCACTTCCACGTTGCCAATTTGTTTCATTCGTTTTTTACCTTTTTTCTGCTTTTCAAGCAGCTTGCGCTTACGGCTCACGTCACCGCCATAACATTTGGCAGTCACATCCTTGCGAACCGCCTTAATCGTTTCGCGGGCAATAATTTTCGCCCCGATAGCGGCTTGAATAGCAATCTCAAACTGCTGGCGGGGAATCAGTTCCTTCAACTTCTCACACATCCGGCGTCCCATATCATACGCATTGTCAAAGTGGATCAGTGTAGAAAGCGCATCCACAGGCTCACCATTCAGCATGATATCCAGCTTGACCAGTTTCGAGGGACGGAAACCGTTCGGATGATAATCGAACGACGCATATCCTTTCGAAATACTTTTCAGGCGGTCATAGAAGTCAATCACAATTTCCCCCAAAGGCATATTGTAATATATCTCCACCCGGTTGCCGGAAATATATTCCTGTTTAAGCAGTTCCCCGCGCTTGCCCAGACAGAGCGTCATGATCGGACCTATATAATCGGTCGTTGTAATAATAGACGCTTTGATATACGGTTCTTCAATGTGATCTATCAACGTCGGATCAGGCATACCACCGGGGTTATGCACCTCCTTCATATTGCCTTGCTTGTCATATATATTGTAAGATACGTTAGGCACCGTAGTAATCACATTCATATCAAACTCACGGTCAAGACGTTCCTGCACAATCTCCATGTGAAGCAACCCGAGAAAACCGCAACGGAAACCGAAGCCCAACGCCAACGATGATTCGGGCTGGAAAGTCAAGGAAGCGTCGTTCAACTGCAATTTCTCCAGAGAAGCACGCAAGTCTTCAAAATCTTCCGCCTCAATCGGGTAGACCCCGGCGAATACCATAGGCTTTACTTCCTCAAAACCCGCAATCGCCTTGTCACACGGACGAGCCACATGGGTAATGGTGTCTCCCACCTTTACCTCTTTCGAAGTCTTGATACCGGAAATGATATAGCCTACATCTCCCGTGCGAAGTTCATTCCGGGGAACCAGTTCCATTTTCAGTACCCCCACCTCGTCGGCGTCATACTCCTTACCGGTATTGAAAAACTTCACTTTGTCACCTTTACGGATCACTCCGTTCTCAATCTTGAAATAAGCGATAATTCCACGGAAAGAGTTGAATACAGAGTCGAAAATCAAAGCCTGTAACGGTGCTTCCTCATCCCCTTCGGGATGCGGGATACGTTCGATAACGGCTGCCAGGATTTCTTCCACTCCCATACCCGTCTTACCGGATGCGCGGATAATTTCTTCCCGCTTGCAACCCAGCAGTTCCACAATCTCATCCTCCACTTCCTCCGGCATGGCACTGGCCATATCGCATTTGTTGATAACGGGAATAATCTCAAGGTCGTGTTCAATAGCCATATACAGGTTGGAGATCGTCTGTGCCTGTACTCCCTGCGATGCATCGACAATCAGTAATGCACCTTCGCAAGCGGCAATGGAACGGGACACCTCATACGAAAAGTCCACGTGCCCCGGAGTATCAATCAGGTTGAGTACATACTTCTCCCCCTTATAGTTATACTCCATTTGGATAGCATGGCTTTTGATCGTGATCCCTCTTTCCTTCTCCAAGTCCATATCATCAAGCATCTGCCCCGTGGTCACCTGAATGGTGTTGGTAAACTCCAACAAGCGGTCGGCCAGGGTTGACTTACCGTGGTCGATATGAGCAATAATGCAAAAGTTGCGTATATTCTTCATGCTGAATTCTTATTATTTTATCTTTTTGGTGTGCAAAGATACGTAAATGGCGGAATATAAAAAAATGCGTTGATAACA
>ENA-UEYG01002231-UEYG01002231.1-human-gut-metagenome-genome-assembly--contig:-NODE-2231-length-12572-cov-79.646259_pt1 | contig 12572 bp, 8 predicted proteins | sample MGYA00242933_ERZ507934 | MGnify/ENA primary metagenome ERZ507934 (study PRJEB26167, sample SAMN06115527) | human gut metagenome | host: Homo sapiens | place: China:Zejiang | collected 2015-11-10... | reverse complement strand
TCCTCTCTGAAAAATAAATGTTTTTATTGCTTATTATCCGCACCCAAAAAGTTGCATTTATAAGTTGAACTCAAGAACTTAAAAGGCGTCAGTAAATATACCTCAAAAGCTAAAGGGCGCCTTCGTAATTATTATTTAAAGCATATTCGAAAAAATAAAGGCTCCTTAAAATTTGTGTTTTGTAGTTATGATACAGATGTTTTCGAATTTCAAGCAAACCCTCCTATCAACTGGCCTAATTTAAAAAAAGAGATGCAAGGAATAGTTGGGAAAGGGAAAGTGATACAAATTCCGGTAAAGACTTGTATTGAAGATTGGTTATTATCAGACCTATCCGGTCTATGTAGATATCTAAAAATAAAAGATATACCTAAAAAACTAACAGGTAAAGATGCGTATATGAAAATAAGTAATCTATTCGAGAAAAAAGGAAAAGTATACTCAAAAGGGTACGATGCTGAAAATATTGTACAAAATATAAACATTGATATTATCCTAGATAAACAAAAGGAAGCTCTCAAACCATTAAGAGATCTTTTCATTAAAGACAATTAAGAGATGTTCTTTTTCCCCTCCCGCCCGGCAGCGCATCCGACCATCTATGCCTACGAAGATACCCACCCGCAATACCGTGGGCTGCTGAAGGTCGGATACACCTCCGTCGATGTGCAGCATCGCGTGGCACAGCAATATCCAACGCTGCGGCCCGGAGCGCGCCCCTACCGCATTGTCTTCGAGGAGTCGGCCATGCGTGGCGACGGCACCTCGTTTACCGACCACGAGGTACACCGCGTGCTGCGTCGAATGGGAGTGGAGAATCCCGAGGGAGAGTGGTTCCGTTGTACGGTTCGCGAGGTCCGGGCGGCGGTACGCTCCGTGCGGGAGCGGCGTGAAGCCGAATTCCAACGCACGGAGCATTTTGCCATGCGCCCCGAGCAGGAGGCTGCCGTGGAGAAGACCTGCGAATATTTCCGTGCCTGCCGTGCCGACAACAACCGCACGCCGCATTTCCTCTGGAACTGCAAGATGCGCTTCGGCAAGACCTTCGCAGCCTACCAGCTGGCACGCCGCATGGGGTGGAAACGGCTGCTGGTCCTGACCTTCAAACCCGCCGTGCAGAGTGCCTGGGAAGAGGATTTGCGCACGCATGTCGATTTCGAAGGGTGGCAGTTCCTGTCGCGCAATTCGGAACTGAACTACGAGACGGCCGACCACAACCGTCCGATCGTCTGCTTCGGGTCGTTTCAGGATTTTCTCGGACGCAGCAAGTCGGGCGGCATCAAGTTAAAGAACGAGTGGGTACATGCCATCAACTGGGATTGTGTGATTCTCGACGAATATCACTACGGTGCCTGGCGCGACCATGCCAAGGATCTCTTCGAGAACGAAGACCGCCGCGAACAGGCCTTTGCCGAAGGGGAAGGCCGCGACTGGTTTGACGAGGAGGCGATGCCCATCACCACGGGAGCCTATCTCTATCTGTCGGGAACACCGTTTCGGGCCATCAGTTCGGGAGAGTTCATCGAGGAGCAGGTTTACAACTGGACCTATTCGGACGAGCAACGCGCCAAGGCGTCGTGGAACGATGCCGACGGGCCAAACCCCTACGCCGCCCTGCCGCGCATGGTGATGATGACCTATCAACTGCCCGACGAATTGCGGCAGGTTGCCATCGACGGCGAGTTCGACGAATTCGACCTCAATCTCTTCTTTCGGGCCGAAGGTAACGGCGACGACGCCCGGTTCGTCTTCAAAAACGAGGTGCAGAAGTGGCTGGACCTGATTCGCGGCGCCTATGTCGAAAATATTGTTTCCGACTTGAAGCTGGGGCATTCACGGCCTCCGATGCCCTTCTCCCACGCCCCGCTGCTCTCGGTGTTGACACACACATTCTGGTTCCTGCCGTCGGTGGCGTCGTGTTATGCCATGCGGAATCTGCTTGCCGAGCGTCAGAACCGTTTCTATCAGGATTATCGGGTGGTGGTCGCTGCAGGAAGCAGTGCCGGAATCGGAGTCGATGCGCTGGCTCCCGTGCTGAAGGCCATGGGCAATCCGTTGGAGACGAAGACCATCACGCTATCGTGCGGCAAACTGACGACGGGTGTATCGGTGAAGCCCTGGTCGGGTATCTTCATGCTGCGCAACTCATCAAGCCCCGAAACCTACTTCCAGGCGGCCTTTCGCGTGCAGACGCCCTGGACGGTATGCAATGCCGACGGCGTTTCGCCCAACCGGGTGGATATTCTGAAACAGGAGTGTTACGTATTCGACTTTGCTCCCAACCGGGCATTGCGGCAAATTGCGGATTACAGCTGCCGGCTGAATGTCGAGGAGAATAATCCCGAACGCAAGGTCGAGGAGTTTATCTCGTTCCTTCCGGTGCTGGCCTACGACGGCAGTTCGATGAAGCAGATCGATGCCGCCGGGATTCTCGACATTGCCATGAGCGGAACGACGGCGACTCTGCTGGCCCGTCGCTGGGAGAGCGCCCTGCTGGTCAATGTCGACAATGCAACGCTGCGGCGATTGATGGGGAATGCCGAGGCAATGGCTGCGCTGACGCGCATCGAGGGATTTCGCAACCTGAATCAGGACATCGAGACAATCATCAACAAATCGGAGGCGGTCAAGAAGGCGCGAAAGGAGACCCCGGACGAGGCAATGACCCCGCAGAAGAAACGGGAACTGACCGAGGAGGAGAAGGAGTACAAGAGCCTGCGGAAGCAGATTCAGGAGAAACTGATCAAATTTGCTACGCGCGTACCGATATTCATGTACCTGACGGATTTCCGCGAGCGGAGCCTCTATGATGTCATCACGCAACTGGAACCCGGATTGTTCAAGAAAGTAACGGGGCTGTCGATCTCGGATTTCGAGCTGCTTGTGTCGCTCGACGTCTTCAATTCGGCGCTGATGAATGATGCTATCTATAAGTTCAAGCGTTACGAGGATGCTTCGCTAACCTTATGTAGGCATTAATCGACATGCGAATAAAGCTATTGGACTATATAACACAGTCATATAACATAAAACGCTAAAAAGACTTTTTAGTTATATTCCTATCTTAACACTCAACAATAATGAACTTCAACATAATATAGCCATATACAAAAATATCTGCCATCTAATAAATAGATAACAGATATTCATGATTAATATTTTGTACAGAATTGAACTATTGCTCCCGTTTCTGCATGTTGGCCATCATACTGTGTAATACAGCTTGTGCATCAAGCATTGGCAACGGGTATTTTGCCAACGAGGTACCTGCAGTTTTAGCAACGATAATGCCTCGCATAGTTCCAATTGCAACATTAATAAAATGAGGCATTAATTCTTTAATCTCTATCTTATCTTTTTCAATCTTTACAACAGCGTCTATAGGATTTACATTAAACGTAAACGCATAGCGACATTCCAGAAGAGGCGTTTTCTCTACAGCATATTGCACACCAAAAATAAGAGTAATCATACTCTCCTCTTTATTTACCGAAATTGCGTGCGCAAAACCAATATTAGGTCCATTCGGTTCTGATTTTGCCAATAAAGCCTCATCCAAGTTTAACATAAACTTGACTTCAGAAACGGAAACCAAACGAACCTGTATTTTATTATCTTGTCTCATATTCTAGTTTATCATATCATTATTCGCTGTGCAGAACGAAAAATTATTCCACAATACTGGAGTATAATCTGAATTATCTCGTATGGAAATCGATTTTGATCTATTAGATATATTAGTCTTCGGAGATGAATCTATCAAATTAATAAAAACATATTCATTGTTAGTTTTATGCTCCCCGGCAACTTCAATAATAGGTTCTTCTAAGACAGCTGAGATCTTCGCAATAGTTCTTAAGGTAAAATTATGAGTACCTTTTAACCATTTTGATATCTCAGATTCTTTTTTACCTATCATAGCAGCAAAATCCTTCTGTGATATTTTTCTATCAGATAATATCTTATCTATCTTATTGGCAATATCAAAAGACAGATCTATTTCTATCGTAATATCGTTTGGGACATTTGCCAAACATTCATTAAATAATTTTTCTGTCTTCATAGCTATATGCTTTTTATATTAAATTTCTATAATAAGTTTATCCTTCAATATAACGGTCTTATCGATAATCTTTATTTTACCTTGCCCCGTAAATTTTGTTATAACATGGTCTAATTTTGCTAAATCGGAGACATAAGTATTCAGTTCTTCATTATCGTTATATGCATTGCCGTATTTTATACCTCCATTACCAAGGATTAGAACTTCATCCGATATCCGCAAGCAATATAATCGTAATGTTCCACTACCTTTTTTTCTTCTCCTTATATCTAGTGGAATTGCAACAACCCTATCATTGATTTTACTTTCACATGTTCTAAAAAGCCGTTCGGAGGCCCCTTTGGCAATTATTTTTCTCAAGATCGCTATTATACGATTGAAATCTTCTTTAAGTATAGGGTCTGCGATATCTTTATATTTAGACATAAAGTCCATAAATTCAGTTTCTGCTTTATCTAAAAACTGAATAGTATAGACCCCGACAGCATCATAGATATCTAGGCGTCTGATCTCCAGCGATTTCTTCACTTATAAGTGCATTTTGGATATGCAAAGATAATACCTTTTTAGAGATTTGATACTAAAATTTGCAGAAAAATTAAATTATAAGTGAATTTTTACATATACCCCACAATCAGTATATCGGTATTTCTCAACTAAAACACCGCCTCATAACAAAGGAACATCGCCTAAATTTATAGTCAGCCATGAGTATCACCCGAAAAAAACTTCTCAGCAAAAGAATTTAATAAAGCTAACAATAAAAAAGACCGCTTAGGATAAAGTATCTACGCACCCAAACAATTCTCCAAAATAACTTACGTATCAAGAAGGCCAAATATTTTATCAATCAAAAAACAAATCAGCACTATCAATGAGCGACCAAATCAAGGACCTTGAAGATATGCCGTACAGCCGTATGACAAATGTATGACAAAACAAAAAGAAAACCGCGTTGCAGACATCTGCAACGCGGTTTCTGTGAGGTCTGAAGCGGATTCGAACCGCTGTACAAGGTTTTGCAGACCTTTGCCTAGCCACTCGGCCATCAGACCCTGATTCCCTGGATCGGGTTTGCAAATATACGAAGATTTCTCTTTTCTGCAAAACTTCCGGGCAACTTTGCATTTTTATCGGTAAAAACCTATCTTTACAACCGCTAACCGAAGCCCCGAAGCGGGTCCGGAACCTACGGTTTCGCCCAAAAGAGGCGGAGCCGAACTCATTCGGGGATTGCCGGATACGGAAAATGAAGCGCGAAATTCCAGACATAGCCCTTACCCTCACGCCGGGAATAGGCCCGAAAGGGGCGGTCCATCTGCTCGACGTATTCGGTTCGGCAGAGGCGGTTTTCTCCGCTTCGGCCGACGAACTCATCGAAAAAGCCCGACTCCGACCGGAACTCGCGCGGGCGATCCTCCAAAAGAAAGCGTTCGCAGACGCAGAGCGCGAAGTCAAACATTGCCGCAAACACGGGATCGAGATCATCGCCTCCACCGACGCACAATACCCGGCCCTGCTGCGCGAAACCGCCGACTATCCGCATGTACTGTATGTTCTGGGTTCCCCGGAAGCGCTCGGCAAGACGACGCTTACGATGGTCGGCACGCGCCGGATGACTCCGTACGGGCAACAGATGGCCGACCGGCTGATCGGCGAACTGGCGGACCGGGTGGCGGATACGGTGATCGTGAGCGGCCTGGCCTTCGGCATCGACACGGCCTGTCACCGTGCGGCGCTCGCTTTCGGCATGCCGACCGTCGGCATCATCGCCTCGGCCCTTCCCGGCATCACGCCCGCACAGCACACGGCCGTCGCCCGGGATATGATCGAACACGGCGGAGCCGTCGTTTCGGAGCTGCACTCCCAAACCAGACAGAACGGCAACTTTTACCACTCCCGCAACCGTCTGCTGGCAGGCATAAGCGGCGGTACGGTCGTCGTAGAATCGCCCGCCGAAGGCGGGTCGATGGATACGGCACGGCTGGCGGACGGCTACAACCGCATGCTGATGGCCGTCCCGGGACGCGCGACGGACTTCGCCTCGGCCGGAACCAATCTGCTGATTCGGACCCAGCGTGCCCAAATGGTATGCACGGGCGAAGATATCGTGCGGGAAATGATGTGGGACCAGAACCGTCCAGGCGATCTGATCGACCGGCCGACAGCGGCTCCCGCAGCACTCACGCGCGACGAAGAGGGGCTGCTGGGCTGCTTCCGCACCGACGACCCGATATCCGCAGAAGAGCTTTGCGAACTCTCGGGGCTCGGATTCGGCGAACTTTCGGCCCTGCTGCTGGGACTCGAAATGGCCGGAGCCGTCCGACAGCTCCCGGGGAACCGATATATGAAACTGATCTGATCCATGTACCCGTCGGGAACAGCCTCTCGAATTCCTGCGGCAAGCGATTTTCCGACGCATCCCGACGGGGAACCGCAGTAAAAATTGATATTCGCCGGGAAAATCACTATCTTTACCCTGCAAAATTCACCGACAATATGGCTATCCCGAAATTCGACGCGATAAGAATACAGGCCCTGAAATTGCTCGGCAACGGTCAAACGCTGAAACCGAAAGACTTCTTCCAACCTTTGGCGGAACAGTTCCGTCTGGACGAAAACGACAAGAATGCGATGTACCCCTCGGGCAACGGGTATATTTTCTACGACCGGATCTCCTGGGCGTTGAGCTACCTCTACCTCGCACAACTGGTCGATAAACCCCAGCGCGGGCTTTACCGCATCAACCCGCAGGGGCTGAAGATGCTGTCCGAGCATACGCCGGAAGAGATCAACGATTACGTAGAACAGACGGTACAGGCCCGCACCCCGCGCAAGTCCCGCAGAGCAGGAACCACGACGGAAGCATTGGCTCTCTCCGATACGCCATCAGGGGAACTGACGCCGCAAGAAGCCCTCGAACAGTCGTTCGACAACATCCGTAAATCGGTCTATGCGGAGATTCTGGAAACGATCATCGGCAAATCTCCCCGCGCTTTCGAACGCCTCGTGGTACAACTGCTTCAGGCGATGGGGTATGGCGGAGAAGTAAAAGGTTCGGGGCAAGTCACCCGGGCATCAAAGGACGGGGGCATCGACGGCATTATCAAGGAAGATATCCTGGGTTTCGGCCGGATCTACATCCAGGCCAAACGCTACGGGCTGAATTATGCGGTACAACGCGACGAGGTGCAGAAATTCGTCGGCGCACTCGCCGTCGCGCAATCCCACAAAGGGGTTTTCATCACGACCTCCTATTTTACCAGCGGGGCGATCGACTACGTGAAGGGACTGAACGGAGCGGCGACGATCGTGCTGATCGACGGCAAGCAACTGGCCGAATACATCTACGATTTCAGACTGGGCATGCAATCGGTCAAGACGATTCACATCAAAAAGCCGGACAACGACTTCTGGGACGCGATGGAAGACGACGACAAAAAAACGACCGCATAATTCCGCTTTCACTGCTGCCATGCGCCGCCCCTCTGCGCGACGCTCCTGCCTTTATCGACTAAATACCTCTCCGCAATGCCTCTCCCGATAGCACTGATCGACACCCACTCGCATATCTACGCCGAAGAGTTCGACGCCGACCGCGACGAGGCGATCCGCCGCGCCCGCGAAGCCGGGGTGGAGCGGCTGCTGCTGCCGGCGATCGACTCCGAGAGCCACGGGCGCCTCTTCGACACCGTGCGCCGCTATCCGGACCACTGCACCCCGATGATGGGGCTGCACCCGACCTCCATCAACGACAATCCCCGTTGGCGGGAAGAGCTGGCGTTGGTCGAACGCTACCTCTGCTCGCCACCCGAAGGCGTCGGACGATTCTGCGCCGTGGGCGAAATCGGACTCGACTACTACTGGGACGACCGCTTCAAGGCCGAACAGCTCGAGGCATTCACGAAACAGTGCCGCCTGGCCGCGACCTATGACCTTCCCGTCGCCATCCATACGCGGGCGGCCTGGAAAGATATGTGCCGCACTGTCGAAACGGAAACGAAGGCCGCCCGCGAAAAAGGGCTGCGCCTGCGGGGTGTTTTCCACGCCTTCGCCGAAGACGCCGACACCTACCGGCAGTTGAAGGAGTGCGGCGACTTCCTGTTCGGCATCGGCGGTGTGGTGACCTTCAAAAAGAGCCGGCTGGCCGATACCGTACGCGAAATGGAGCTCGACGACCTGGTGCTCGAAACCGACTGTCCCTACCTGACGCCGGTTCCCTATCGCGGCCAGCGAAACGAATCCGGATATATTCCTTATATTTGCAACAAAATCGCAGCGCTGAAAGGCACGACACCCGAAGAGGTAGCGGCAGCCACGACCCGCAACGCCCGGCGGATGTTCGGCTTCGACGCGGCGCGACAGACGACAAACGACCATTCAAGCCCTACCGAATCGATATGAAACCTTCGATCCTGATTATCTATACCGGCGGCACGATCGGCATGAAGCCCGACCCGACGACCGGCGCCCTCGTACCGTTCGACTTCAGCGGCATCTTCGAGGAGTTCCCGACCCTCCAAAGCCTGAACATCGGCATCGAGGTATTCACGATGGACCCCGTGATCGACTCGTCGAACGTCAGCCCCCGCAACTGGCTCGACCTGGCGGCGATCATCCGCGACAACTACGCCCGCTACGACGGGTTCGTCGTGCTGCACGGCACCGACACGATGTCCTACACCGCTTCGGCCCTGAGCTTCCTGCTCGAAAACCTGGCCAAACCCGTCGTCTTCACCGGCAGCCAGATTCCGATCGGCGTGCTGCGCACCGACGGGCGCGAAAACCTAATGACGGCCATCGAAATCGCTTCGGCCCGCATCGACGGCCGCCCCGCCGTTCCCGAAGTGTCGCTCTATTTCCAGAACTGTCTGTTCCGCGCCAACCGCACGACCAAACGCAGTTCGGAAGACCTGAGCGCCTTCTGGTCGTACAACTATCCGGCCCTGGCCGACGTGGGCGTCAATATCACCTACCACACCGAATACATTCTCCAGCCGGAGCGCTACGACGAACCCCTGCACATCGCCGCCCGCCTGAGCGGAGGTATCGCCGTCGTCAAGCTCTTCCCCGGCATCGAGGAACGGACCCTGCGCGCGATGCTCTCGGCCGAGGGACTCCGGGGCGTCGTGCTCGAAACCTTCGGCGCAGGAAACGCCCCGACCTGCGAATGGTTCATCCGCGTACTCGAAGAGGCGATCGACCGGGGACTGATCGTCCTCAACGTCACGCAGTGCCGGGGCGGTCGGGTCATGATGGAACTCTACGAAACGGGACTCCGCCTGCAACGGATCGGCGTGCTCTGCGGCCATGACATGACCACCGAGGCGGCCGTCGCCAAACTGATGTACGTCCTCGGGCTCGAGTTGCCCCGCGAGCAAACGCTCGACCTGCTCCGCACGCCCCTCAAAGGAGAATTTACCGACTAAAACATTGTGCGTACGAAAATAAATTTGTATATTTCGGAGCTAAAAATCGCATCGACAGGACGCCAGGCAAAGGTACACGACCTGTTCATGAGGAGGTAATACGTTATTTTTCAATTTATTACAAAGAATATTGCTGTCGAAATGAGAAATCGGGACGATTTTTCGAATCGGCAGTCGGATCGCTGAAAAAGCCGGCAAAGATCGGATTCGAACCGTGACGGGCAAGCCAGGATGAAAAAAATTTACATTTTTTGAAATAAAAAACGCAAACGAAAAAACGATCAACTAATCAAAATTTTAATTAAACAACCATGAAAAAACTTTTTTTGATTGTAGCAGTCGCCATCTTCTCGCTTGGTACTGTTAATGCTTTCGCCCAGGAGACGACTACGCCTGCAACCGAGGAAACCGCAGTCGTTGAAGAAGTCGAAGAAACCGCAGCGACCGAAACGGCCGAAACTCCGGCTTCGGAAACTCAGCTTGCCGAAGGCCAGCCGATGCACCAGGTGCTGATGCAGAAGTTCCTCGAAGGCGGTTGGGAGTGGATGCTTCCGGTGCTCCTCTGCTTGGTATTCGGTCTTGCCGTAGCTATCGAGCGTATGCTTTACCTGAGCCTTTCGACCATCAACTCCAAGAAACTGATCGCCCAGGTCGAGGAAGCGCTGAAAAAAGGCGGTATCGAAGCTGCCAAGGAAGTTTGCCGCAACAAACGCGGTCCGGTGGCATCGATCTTCTATCAGGGTCTGGACCGTTACAACCAGGGTCTGGACAGCGTTGAAAAAGCCGTCGTTTCCTACGGTTCGGTTCAGACCGGCCGCATGGAGTCGGGTTTGAGCTGGATCGGTCTGTTCATCGCACTTAGCCCGATGCTCGGATTTATGGGTACCGTCGTGGGTATGATCGAGGCGTTCGACGCCATCCAGGCTGCGGGCGATATCTCTCCGACGCTGGTTGCCGGCGGTATCAAGGTCGCCCTGCTGACCACCCTGCTGGGTCTTATCGCTGCGGTTATTCTTCAGTTGTTCTACAACTATATCGTTTCCAAGATCGACTCGCTCGTAAACGATATGGAGGATTCGTCCATCACCCTGATGGATATCCTGACGGCTTACAAGAAATAATTCGCACTTATAAAGACTTTATTCCCTATTATGAAAAAAATATTAAACATATTGCTGGGCGTCATCCTGCTGATTACGGTGATTCTGACCGTATATGCAATGGTGGCCGGCGGCAGCAACGAGGCGATCAACCTGAACCTCATCTGGAGTTATATCCTGATCGCAGTCGGTATTGCAACAGCACTGTTCACGGCCGTTTGGGGTATGGTCAACAGTTCCAAAGGCATCAAAGGAACGCTGCTTTCGACACTTCTGATCATCGTCATCGTCGCGGCAGCCTACCTGATCGCCCGCGGACATACGATCGAAATTCCGGACGTCGCGAACGGAGGCTTCTTCCCGCATCCTGAAACCGTTATCACGGAAGCCAGCATTCTGGTAACCTACGTAGCTCTGGGTGCCGCTGTTCTGACAGCTATTTTCACAGAGATATACAAAGCTTTCAAATAGAGTTTGAACGATGCCTATAGATAAAAGAAAAGTACAGGAGATCAATGCCGGTTCAATGGCCGACATCGCTTTCTTGCTGCTCATATTCTTCCTGGTGGCTACGACGATGAACGTCGATACGGGTATCGCCCGTAACCTGCCGCCGATGCCCCCCGAGGATCAAAAGGTCGAGGATATGAAGGTGAAGATACGTAACCTTCTGCCCGTTCTGGTGAACGGCCGCGGCGATATCTTCGTGGGCAGGGCCGGCGAACAGGAGTACGTCGATATCCACCAGTTGAAGGACCGGGCGAAGGACTTCCTCCTCAATGTGATGGACGATCCCAACCTGCCCGAAAAAGAGGTCGAGGAGTTCGAGCTCCCCGACGGCAGCAAATGGAGCTATCCGGTCGGAAAAGGCGTACTCTCGCTGCAAACGACCAAAGATACCCAATATCAGATCTACATCATGGTACAGAACGAGCTGACGCGTGCGATCAACGAAATCCGTGACGAAGTTTCGAAGAATAAATTCCAAATGAAATTCTCGGATCTCGGAGAAGCGGAGCGCGGTATCGTAGCCAAAGCCGTTCCCATGAGTATCTCGGAAGCAGAACCCAGAGATTTAGGAGGAAAAAAGTAGTATGGCAGTAATTAAAAAGAAAGGCAACAAAAGTTTGCCCCCGATCTCTACCGCCTCGCTGCCGGACGTGATCTTCATGATCCTGTTCTTCTTCATGGTATCTACGACCATGCGCGATCAGGAATTACATGTAAAATACCAAGTTCCAGAAGCAACCGAGGTGCAGAAACTGGAGAAGAAATCACTCGTAAGTTACATCCACATCGGAGAGCCGATCGGCGTTTGGCGGGAACAGTACGGTCCTGCACCCCGTATTCAGCTCAACGATGCCTTCAAAACCGCTCAGGATATCGGCCAGTTCGTAGCTGCCGAGCGTGACAAGCTCAATGAGTCGGAGCGTGCCTTGATGACGATCTGTCTGAAGGCCGACCGATATACGACTATGGGCCGTATCACGGAGATCAAGCAGGAACTTCGCCGCGCGAATGCCCTGAAAATTTCCTACGCGGCTGCGAAAACCCTGGGATACTAATTTCAGGAAGGATTCATTCCCGAAGGGGATGTGTCAAATTGAGAAATTTGGCGCATCCCCTTTCAGGTATGTAAGAACAGACATCGAGGTTCACGGCGAAGAACGTGTCCTGACCGTACATAATCGAGCCGCGATACCGATAATAACGAAGCGGTTTGCCTGTTATGATACACCGTCTTTTTATTCGCCGGTTCGGAAAGAGCCTCGGGATAAAAAACAAAAAAACAGAAAGATACAGGACAAACAGGGCCAAGCCCACGATCGAGCGCCAAAAAAGAGGTCGCAAGAGCGGGAATCGGAAACCAAGCCGAAACAGAAAAAACGGGGCGATTACCGACACTCCTACTCCTACTCCTACTCCTACTCCTACTCCTACTCCTACTCCTACTCCTACTCCTACTCCTACTCCTACTCC
>ENA-UEYG01002227-UEYG01002227.1-human-gut-metagenome-genome-assembly--contig:-NODE-2227-length-12600-cov-3.156033_pt1 | contig 12600 bp, 10 predicted proteins | sample MGYA00242933_ERZ507934 | MGnify/ENA primary metagenome ERZ507934 (study PRJEB26167, sample SAMN06115527) | human gut metagenome | host: Homo sapiens | place: China:Zejiang | collected 2015-11-10... | reverse complement strand
GAAAACGCTCCCCATCATTGCCGACTTCACCCATATCTCCCAGCACCAAAATGCCTTTTTGGGAGATATCGGCCAAAACATCTATGGCAGCCCGAACCGAATCCGGGTTGGCATTATAGGTATCGTCGATCAGAAGTGCACCATTGAAAGCCAATTTCTTTTCAAGTCGGCCATGAACGGGAGAAAACGCTTCCAGCCCCTTCACGATTGTTTGCCAGTTAATCCCGGCAGAACGGGCGCAAGCTGCCGCCGCCAGAGCGTTCCTGACATTGTGTTTGCCACTCGCAGCGAGATTGACGGTATACGATTTGCCTTCGCTTTCCATCACAACAGAGGTGCCGCCATTTTTGTTTTCATACTGTCCTGACACATCAGCATCAACATTCAACGCAAATGTCCTGATTGAACGTGAACCGGCATAAGCTGTCCACAAGTCCGAATAAGGCTCGTCGGATGGAAAAACGGCTGTCCCGTTTTCAGGCAACGTCCGGATGACCGTTCCGTTTTCTTCTGCGACAGCAAGAACTGTTTGCATGAATTCCTGATGCTCACGCTGTGCGTTATTGACCAGTCCCACCGTCGGCTGCGCGATAGCAGACAGATAGGCCATTTCCCCTACATGGTTCATACCCAGTTCGATGACAGCAGCGCGATGGTTGGCATTCATCCGGAAAATGGTCAGAGGAACGCCGATATCGTTATTGAAATTGCCGGAGGTTGCCAACCGGCCTTCTTCACCGAAAGCGGTTTTGAAAATGGTGGAAATCATTTCCTTGACCGTTGTTTTTCCATTGCTGCCTGTTACGCCAACGACAGGAATGGAAAAATTCCTGCGCCATTGTGTGGCCATTTCACCCAGAGCCAGCCGGGTATCTGCAACGATCAGGGCAGGCAACGGATAATTTTCCGGAATCCGTTCCGCTATCACAGCTACAACACCTTTTTTCGGCAACTCGTTCAGAAAATCATGTGCATCAAAATTTTCGCCTTTCAATGCCACAAATAAATTGCCTTCGCCAACGAGACGTGTATCTGTACAAACGCCGTCAAACGATGCGTCGGCAGTCATTTTGCTGCCGTTTATCCAGTGGTGGAGTTGTTTAAGAGTCGATTTCATGGCTCCACCTTTTGGGTTGTCAGACGCGATGCCAGCGCCAGTGCCACGTGATCCGCATCCGCAAAAGGGCGTTTCACACCTTTGACTTCCTGATACGCTTCATGCCCTTTCCCGGCAACGAAAATGACGTCGTTTTTTGAAGCCTGTTTGACCGCTGTCAGGATAGCCGTTGCCCGGTCTTCCACCTGAATCGGATCTGTCGTCATACCGGAAACGATTTCTTCCATGATTTTTTTCGGGTCTTCACTGCGAGGATTGTCGCTCGTGACAATGACCACATCCGCCGACTCGGCTTTCTCGCCCATGACAGGACGTTTTCCATGATCCCTGTCGCCACCGCATCCAAAAATGCACCAGAGTTTTCCGTTACGATCGTCTGCAACGTGGCGCAAGGTGGACAATCCTTTTTCCAGCGCATCCGGCGTATGGGCAAAATCGATCACGACAAGCGGCGCTTCCTTGCCACCCATCTGTTGCATACGTCCCGGAGGGGCGGCAAGACAGGCAAGCGACTGGACAGCCGCATCCCAATTGATGCCATCTGCCAGCAATACGCCGAGAACACCCAGGACATTACTGACATTGAACCGTCCGATCAGTTGTGTCCTGACCCTGGAAGCACCATAAGGCGATTCGATCCGGAATTCATCGCCACTGGTTCTGTTCCGGATATCGACCGCTCTCAAAACCGGAATATCAGCCTTGACGTCATGGATCGAATAGCCTGTCAGCGCCATTTTCGATTTCAGCTCACTTGCCAGCTCCACTCCCATCGCATCGTCGAGGTTGACGACAGCGTGTTTCAGGCCTTTCCATTCGAACAGGCGACGCTTGGCGGCCTTGTACGAAGCCATGTCGTGGTGATAGTCAAGGTGGTCACGCGTGAAATTGGTAAACAGGGCAATGTCGATCGCCAGGCCATTCAATCTGCCCTGATCGATTCCGATGGAGGACGCTTCGATAGCGACACACTTCACTTCCTGTGAGTGCAACCCAGCCAGAATTCGCTGTAACTGAACCTGATCGGGAGTGGTATAGCCTGTTTCCTCACTGATTCCGTTAGTTCCGTTTTCAAAAATGCTGACTCCCAGCGTGCCGATGACAGCCGTTTTCTTGCCGAGCCTGGACAAGGCCTGTGCGATCCACTGTGTCGTGGATGTTTTTCCGTTTGTTCCCGTTACCGCGATAATCGACATGGAGCGCGCCGGTGAACCGTAAAAAGCATCTGCAATTGGGCCTGCATTGGCTTTCAGGCCAACGACACCCAGATGATCCACCTTCCAGTCAGGATTCCATTCAAAATCCGACGACTCGTAGACAACGGCTTTCGCACCATTTTCGATGGCTCTGGCGATGTAATCCCTGCCATCTGCCGAATCACCTTCATAGGCAAAGAAAACCGCGTCGGTCCCGGCTTTGATTTCACGGGAATCGGAAAACAATTGTCCGTGCGGACAAATTCCTTTTATCCACTTGACGACCGGTATCAATTGAAGGGCTTTTTTCATCACATGCCCCCCTTCGCCAATTTGTTTGCCGCCAACACTTCTTCAAACTTCGCGTCCGGCGCAACATTCATCGCCCTCAAGGTATCTGCAGCAATAGCCGAGAAAACCGGCCCTGCGACTGTACCGCCGTAGTGTCCTGCGGTCGGCTCATCGATCATGACCGCAATCACGACACGCGGATCGGAAGCCGGTGCAAACCCGACGAAAGAACCGACATATTTACGGACGTAACGTCCCCCTTCGATCTTGTAGGCTGTTCCGGTTTTACCGGCGACCCGATAGCCCGAAACCTGTGCGCGACGGGCCGTTCCATGTTCGCTCGTCACCATTTCAAGCATCTGCCGCATGTCTTTTGCTGTTTTTTCCGAGATGATTCGCTGGCCTGCAGGCGCTTCATTTCTCTTTAAGAAAGAAAGCGGAATGGTATCGCCGTTACGGGCAAAAATCATGTAAGAGTGGGCAATCTGGAACAGGGAGACCGAAATACCGTGACCATAACTCATGGTAGCCTGTTCAATAGGGCGCCATGATTTGTAGGGCCGGACACGACCTGCAACCGCCCCCGGGAATCCGAAGCGGGGCTGCTGTCCGAAACCCAGGGATGTAAACATCTCCCACATTTCCAGAGGTTGCATCTGAAGGGCAATTTTTGCCGTGCCGATATTGGACGATTTTTCGATCACCTGTGCAACCGAAATCGTTCCGTTCGAATGGGTATCCCCGATCGTCGCCGTACCGATCGTCAATTTGCCGTTACCCGTGGCAATCATGGATGTCGGCTTGACAATCCCTTTTTCCAGCGCCAGCGCAACAGGGAAAGGCTTCATGATCGAACCGGGTTCGAACGTATCCGTCATGGCACGGTTACGCAACTGCGCCCCGGTCAGGTGACGCCTGTCATTCGGGTTGAAACTCGGCAGATTTACCATTGCCAGCACCTCGCCGGTATGCGTATCCAGAACGATAGCGCTTCCGGCCTTGGCCTTGTGTTTCTCAACCGCTTCACTCAAATATTTGTAAGCGATGTATTGCAACTTGCTGTCAATGGACAAAACCAGATCCTTGCCATCCAGAGGTTCCCGGACCGCTCTCATATCCTCAACGATATGTCCAAGACGATCCTTGATGACCCGACGGCTGCCCTTTTCGCCCGCCAGCACATTCTGGGACGCCAGTTCAATCCCTTCCTGCCCGACATCCTCGACGTTGGTAAACCCGACGACGTGAGCCATCACTTCGCCTTCGGGGTAGAAGCGCTTGTATTCTTTTCTTGTCTGGATACCGGCAATCCCCAGTTTGACAATCTCGTCAGCCACGTCGTTATCGACCTGACGTTTCAGGTAAACAAAGCTTTTGTCCGAATCCAGTTTCGCATAAAGACTGCCTTCGGTCATGCCGAGCAGGGAAGCCAGCTTGCTGATTTTTTCTTTTGGCTGGGTCAGAACGTCTTCAGGAATCGCCCAAATCGCCTTGACCGGTACACTGGATGCGAGCACATGACCTGTTCTGTCGAGAATCTTGCCACGCGTGGCAGGCAACTCCAGTGTTCTCGCATACCGTGATTCGCCCTGCTTCTGGAGGAAATCCGTGGAAATTCCCTGAAGCCACAAGGCTCTGGCGATAAGGCCTGCGAATGCCAGAAAGAGCATAAACAGCACCAGCCGCGAACGCCAGGGAGACAAATTGACCTTCAGTTCCGGATTTGCAGAGAAAGACACCCCCTTTGCCGCAGCAACACGCGAATTTTTCATGAATTTGATATTGCGTATCATGGTGGTGTCATTTTCAAAAACTGGGTATTGGCAGGCGATACCCGCATCATGTTCAATTCGTTTACCGCTTTTTCCTCAATACGGGCATGCTTGCTCAATTGCGATTGCTTCAACTGCAATTGCGACCATTCAATTTCCAGCTGCCTTGTTTGTGACTGTGCAAATTCCAGCGCCATAAAAAGTTTTCGTGCCTGATATTGTGAATTGACCAGCAACAGGGCCGATACCGCCAGCAACACAGCCAGAATGATGGGCAACCTGATTTTCATTGCACCACCTCATTTCCGAAAGAAACCCTTGTCGCAATACGCAAAATAGCCGAACGTGAACGTGCATTCCTGCTCACTTCGGCTTTCGAGGGCTTTTGCTTGCCCAGCAACTTCATTTCAGGCTGCGGCAGATCAATCGCCTTGATAGGAAGGCGACGATCAGGCATATCCACTGTCGCCTTGCCCGACAGAAACTGTTTCACTATCCGGTCTTCGAGAGAATGAAAACTGATAATCGACATCCTTCCATTCAACTGCAAATGCTGCCAGGCGGCCTGAAGGCCTATTTCCAGTTCCTCAAGTTCTCTGTTGACGTAAATCCGTATAGCTTGAAATGTGCGCGTGGCCGGATTTTTGCCCTTTTCAAAAGTCTTGACTGCCCCTGCCACGATTTCGGCAAGTTGTTTCGTACTATCAATGGGCTTGATGGTCCGGCAAGCAACAATCGCCTTTGCAATCTGAAAAGCAAACCGTTCTTCCCCATATTGATGAATTACCTCCGCAATTTTTTCTTCCGTTTCAACTGCAAGCCATTCGGCCGCAGACAATCCCTTGGTGGAATCCATGCGCATATCGAGCGGTCCTTCCAGTCGAAAAGAAAAGCCGCGGGCAGCGTCTTCTACCTGTGGCGATGAAATACCGAGATCAAGTAAAATTCCATCAATCATCCCGATGCCCTTTTCTTCAAGAACCTCGCCCAGATCCGCAAAACTTGCATGCACAATTTCAAAACGCGGATCGGTTATTTTTTCCGCTACAGAAATTGCATCAGGATCCTTGTCGAAAGCGATAAGTCGCCCCTTTTCCCCCAAATGTTCAAGAATTAATCTGCTGTGTCCTCCCCGACCAAACGTTCCATCAATAAAAATTCCATTAACACGTTCGCCTTCTATCGCCAGAGCATCTACTGCTTCTTTCAGCAATACCGAATCATGAGTCAATTCCGGCACGTTTATCCACCCTGACACTTAAAATGAAAAATCCTGTAACGCCTCTGGCATTCCTGACGCAATCGCTTCCGATTCGTTTTCCTGTAATCTGGAGGCATCCCAGATTTCAAAATGACTGCCCATTCCCAGCAACATCACATCTCTCGTCAGCCCCACTGCCTGACGCAATTCCGGCGAAATCAATATCCGCCCCGCAGAATCGATTTCCACGTCAGAAGCACTTCCCAGAAAAATCCGTTGCCATGCACGGGCAGACATCGGCCAGGCAGCAATTTTTTCCCGATGGGCTTCCCATACCGGACGCGGAAAAAACAAAAGACAACCATGCGGATGGCGCGTCAGTGTCACACGCCCGTCACACTGAAGTGACAGCGCATCACGATGCCTGGCAGGAATGACCATCCTTCCCTTTGCATCCAGACTGATTGACGAAGCCCCCTAAAACGCGGTTAATATCCTTTCAAACTACTTTTAAATGAAACACCGGAGTATAAAATTTACCCCACAAATACACACTTTTTCACACTTTTACCCACTTTATTAGATGCGTAATATGTGGTCAAGAGCTTTTTGTTAATAAATTGAAAAATTCTTAATGAAGTCAACGACTTAGACGATGATGAAGCTCAATGATGCAAAATAAATAACCAAATAAATGAATCACTTACAGGGCATATTGAAAGCACTCTCTCATGCAAATACATGGGTTTGTACAAAATCAAATACTTTTCATTTGGGTATAAACGCAACTCAGCAATAAATCTGGGCCTAAAAAACATGTATGGAAGAGAGAAGAAAGAGGGGAGAGGGGAGAAAAGGAGAAAAATAAAGCAAGCCGATAGGCCGGATTCTGTTACGGTACCGAAAAAGTACTATGACAGCCATTCATCTAGGCACAGGATTACTCCTGCACTCGAGCTTCCTACCCGCACGCTCCGCGGACCGCCTCATAGCGTGCCTATTTGGAATTGCACCAGGTGGAGGTTGCCGCGTTTCACCGTAACTTAATACGCTCGTCTCTGTGGCCCTGTTCCTCGCCTTATCCCTCTCGGTTTTCAGCGGACGGCCGTTAACCGTCACCCTGTCCTGTGGTGTCCGGACCTTCCTCCCGTTTCCTTTGCAAGGCATTGGAAACCGGCGGCTGTCTGGCTTGCTTCAGCCCTTATTTTACAGGGAATATGGCAACAATGCCAAAAGCCTTTCAGGTATAGTCGCCCCAGGTGATCGTTCGCATGATAAAACGGTAAATAAGGAAGGCTGTGCCATACCAGAAACGCCTGTACCAGGGGCGATTTGCAAAACTTTCAGGGCAAATCTCGGTCGCTTCCGACAAGGCCGCTTCGATGTCCCTCCTCAGGATTTTGGCAAAATCGGCATCGCGGACGACGACATTGGCCTCGTGGTTCAAAAACAGGGACAGCCCGTCGCAGTTGCTGGAGCCGACCGTCGCCCACATATCGTCTATGACGGCAACTTTTCCATGAAACTGGGTCTTGTTGTACTCAAACACTTTTATCCCGCTTTTCAAGAGCTTGGGGTAAAAAGACTGTGCAACTGAATCCTGTACCCAGAACTCGCCACTGCCGATCAGGAGAATGACCTCAACCCCTCTTGAAGCGGCAGAAGCGAGCGCATTCCGGAACCGCCTCCCGGGAGCGAAGTATGGAGTCGCCAGAATAATGCGTTTTCGTGCCTGCCCCATTGCACGCAAATAGGCACGCTGGATGGTACGCCGGTTGCGGAAGTTGTCCCTGACGATAAATCCGGCGATCGCCGTCTTTGCCCGTTTGAATCTTTCCCTCGTACGAATAATGGCGCGATACCGGTCAAAGCGTTCCCATAGAGTCTGTTTCCCGGTCTGCTCCCACAGGCGAATGGCTTCCTGATATATCCTCATCGCCAAAGGCCCTTCGACCCTGACGGCAAAATCCTGGCGAGGATAAGTCAACAAGGTTTTCTTGTTATAGTCGTAACGGTAATCGTTCAGAATATTGATGCCTCCGACAAAGGCAATCAGATGGTCAACCACACAGATTTTCCGGTGCAAACGGACGAAGCCGCGGCGGAACCACCGGTTGAATATGTGGCATTCGATTCCGGCAGCCACAAATTCCCGGTTCAGCAAATGGCACAATTTGCGGCCTGTGCCCAGCCAGTCAAGGATCACATGCACCTGAACGTTTCTAGCCGCCGCTTTTTTCAATGCATCGATCACCCTTCGCCCGACTTCATCCGGATAAAAAATGTATGTTTCGAGATAAATCTCGGAATGCGCGTTTTCAATCGCCTCGAGCAAAGCCGGAAAAAAATCCTCGCCATTTTGCAATAGCGTCAGATGATTGTCGTAGGTGTAATTGACGACGCGCATTCCTTTCACTTGATCCGCAAGGAAGCGACCAGTGGAGCATGGTCGGAAAGCGACGTCCAGGGAGACCCCTGCATCACGCTGGCAGAATCGACCTCGAATCCCCGGACATAAATGCGATCCAGCCGGAAGAAGGGAAACAGCGCAGGAAAGGTTCTGGCCGGCATCGGTTTGGGAATTTGGCCAGTCAATCGCGGGAAATAGCTTCTTTTCCCATTTTGTTTCATGTCCAGTTCATCGAACACTTCCTTGACCTGCAGCGTCCGCATGAGGAAACCTGACAATTTGTTGTTCCAGTCGTTGAAATCGCCTGCAATAATGACCGGTGCATCCTTGGGCGCCGACGCCTGTACCGTCCGGATCAGGGCACGCGTCTGCCGGATACGGCTGCCGTTGAAGAGTCCAAGATGAATGACGTAACAATACACTTTCGTCTCCGGCGTTTGTAAAACACAATGCAAAATCCCCCTCGACTCCATGGCATGGTCTGATACATCCTTGTTGAATTGGGAGATGATCGGATAGGTACTCAACAAGGCATTGCCGTGATGCCCGTGGTTGTATACGGCATTCTTGCCATAGGCACAATAAAGGGAATCACCGGCAAGATAGGCATGCTGCCCCTGCTCCTGCCATAAAAGCGCCTGCCTGTTTATGGTCGAATCATGGCGTCCCTGCACTTCCTGAAGAAAAACGACGTCGGCACTCAAAGACCGGATAGATCTTTTCAGCTCCTGAATGATGGGTCGATGATCGATCGATGCCCCTTTATGAATATTGTAAGTTGCGATACGAAGTTCCATGTTATCCCTTGTAAAACTTACATGCCGAATTGAACGATTCCGACTGACGATCGGTCCATTTCCGGAATCAATAATGAAAGGAATATTTAATCATTATTTCCAATAGTGATATTGTACTTTGTAAAAAACATTCGGGTGTAGCGTCCAAATATGCAATTTTTAGCCATTGAGGAAACATTTGCCTGGCAGATTCAGGGATAATAGAGCCCGTTAAAACTGAACGAGCATTCGATGCGACTTTTGTATTCGTTAATCTGGTGGCTGATCCTGCCTCTGGCGATTGCCCGGCTTTATATAAGAGGCCGGAAGGAGCCGGGCTATCGCCAGCATATTCCGGAACGTCTGGGGTTCTTCCCGCCAGTCGCTTCACCAAAACGGAGAATCTGGGTACACGCCGTATCGGTCGGCGAAACCCGGGCTGCGGAACCATTGGTACGGGCGCTTCTTTCCCGTTATCCGGATTGCGATATCCTTCTGACGCACATGACCCCGACCGGCCGCGCAACGGGACGTTCTCTTTTCGAAAGGGAAAAAAGGCTCATGCAAGCCTATCTTCCCTACGATACGAACTGGATGATGAGCCGTTTCATCCGGCATTTCCAGCCATCGCTTTGTATCCTGCTTGAAACCGAAATCTGGCCCAACCTGATTTCGCAATGCGTCAAATACCGCGTTCCACTCGCGCTTGTCAATGCACGCCTGTCAGAACGCTCGCTGAAAAAAGGCAAAAAACTGGAATCGATCATGAACGAAGCGGCGCAAGGCTTTTCTGTCGTCGCCGCCCAGACGAAAACGGACGCAGACCGCCTTTCCCAATTCGGAGCACCCAATATTGCCGTCACAGGCAGCGTCAAATTCGATATCACCCCACCGGATGACGCCATCGAAAAGGGCAAACTGCTGAGAAAATGCATGGGTGAGAGACCTGTCCTGATGTGTGCCAGCACGCGTGATGGAGAAGAAAACCTGATTCTCGATTCACTGGATCACCTCGATAAAAGAGCCCTTCTTCTTCTCGTTCCGCGTCATCCGCAACGATTTTCAGAAGTGGCCGACCAGATTCAGGCAAGAAAAATACCCATGATGAAACGATCCCAATTAAAGGATCTCTCACCCGATTCCATTCCCGACACTATCAGGATAGTGCTGGGCGATTCGATGGGTGAAATGTTCATGTATTACGCGGCCTGCGATGTCGCTTTCATCGGAGGCAGCCTTTTAAAACTGGGAGGCCAGAACCTGATCGAGGCCTGCGCTCTGGGCAAACCGGTTCTGATCGGCCCGCATACCTTCAATTTCGAAGCCATCACGAAAGACGCTATTCGGGCAGGCGCAGCTATTCGCATCCAGACAGCATCCGAAATGATGGCTGAAGCGGACACGCTGTTCAGCAAACACACCTTGCGTACCGAGATGGGTATGAAGGCGCAGGAATTTGCACAAAACCAGCATGGCGCAACCGATCGCACGATGGCTCTTCTTGCGCCACTGCTGGAAAAATAATCAGGCTTATTTCGTTTCGAGCGGAATGGTGAACGTCAGGGTCGTTCCGGTATCACCCGTTGCAATCCTGAACTCACCGTTTAACATGCCTATCCGCTCACGAATACCGGCCAGACCGTAAGATTTGAGTTTCCGGTTCCGTACTTTCGGCATACCGATCCCGTTGTCGGAAACCTTCATGATCAGCGTGTCGTCATTCCCGTCAAGGGAAACGCTCACCTTGCTGGCTTTGGCATGTTTGACGATATTCGTCAGTGCCTCCTGAAGCACCCTGAACAACACTGTCGCCCGTTCGTCATCCAGCTCCAGATTTTCATCGTGCGTTTCGAAGATGCATTCAATACCGTTTCTGCGCGTGAAATCCCTTGCCTGCCATTCAAGTGCAGCGACCAGCCCCAGATCCATAACGGCCGGTCTCAGATTATTGATCAGGTTACGGACGCTTTTGACAGTTGAGTCGATCTGTCCAAGTACTTCATCAATCCGTTTGGAACGTTTTTCGCCAGAATCAAACGTCTCCTGCTTCAGCAAAGTCACTTCGATACGCAAGGCCAACAGACGCTGGCCCAGCTCATCGTGAATTTCCCGGGCAATACGTTTGCGCTCGTCTTCCCGAATCTTTTCATGATGTTCGATCAGTTCACGCAACTCTTCTTCATCAACCACAGTGCTTTGCAAAACCATATTCTTCTCGCCGTCAAAAGCAACGTATTTGAAACCATCAAACCTTGATAAAGTGTTCCCGATAATATTTCAGTTCATCAATGGATTCCATAATATCCGCCAGAGCCGTATGCTTCTGCTGTTTTTTGAAACCGTCGATCAATTCCGGCTTCCAGCGACGTGCCAGTTCCTTCAGGGTTGACACATCCAGATTGCGATAATGGAAAAACGCCTCCAGTTTCGGCATTGTTTTTGCCATGAAGCGCCGGTCCTGACAAATCGTGTTTCCACACATGGGGGATTTTCCCCTGGGTACGTAATCGACCAGAAAATCAATCAATGCGTCTTCAGCCATCGCTTCAGTGATGTTGGACGCCTTGACCCGATCGATCAGTCCGGATTTTCCGTGTGTACCCTTGTTCCATGCATCCATACCGTTCAGGATCACATCAGACTGGTGAATGGCATAAACCGGCCCCTCGGCAAGCACATTCAGATTCGCATCCGTTACAACAACAGCCACTTCGATGATCCGGTCGGTTTCCGGATCGAGACCTGTCATTTCAAGGTCAACCCAAATCAAATTCATTTCATTCCGCAATTTTTTACCGCCATTATTTTGAGCTGACGCTGGTTGCGATTCCTGAGCTTGTGACATAATTTCATTCCTTAATGACATAATCGAACATTTTCTCACAAGGACATAATGTCAGCATCCGCGTTTACGCAATTATTTATTTTTTTTCTGATCTTGACCTTTGTTGTCCGTTGCTGGCTGTCGACAAGGCAGATACGCCACATCAGGGCTCATCAGGAAAAAGTGCCGGAACAATTCGCCGGCAGCATCAGTCTGGCTTCCCATCAGAAGGCAGCCGCCTACACGGTTGCCAAGACGCGATTTGCCCTAGTTTCTCTGATTGTCGAAACCGTCGTTTTGCTCAGCTTTACCCTGTTGGGTGGACTGGAAAAACTGTCGGATTGGATTCATGGCTGGACGGGAAACAACATGATTTACCAGATTGCCCTGATCGCACTGACAAGCATCATCGTCGGTGCCATTGATGTTCCCTTTGATTACTGGCAACAATTCGTTCTTGAAGAAAAATTCGGTTTCAACAAAATGACACCTGCGCTGTTCGTCGGCGATATCGTCAAAAGCGCGATATTGGGTGTCATCATCGGCCTGCCGGTGATATGGATTTTACTCACCGTGATGGGTAAAGCCGGAACGTGGTGGTGGCTTTACGCGTGGATACTCTGGACGATTTTCCAGTACCTGATGCTTTTTCTGTATCCGACCTTCATTGCCCCTCTTTTCAATAAATTCACGCCTTTGCAGGATGAACAGCTCCGCATGAAGATCGAAAACCTCATGAAGCGGGTAGGTTTCCAGTCCAAAGGCCTCTTCGTCATGGACGGTTCGAAACGCAGCGCGCATGGAAATGCCTACTTTACCGGTTTTGGGGCCGCCAAACGCGTCGTTTTCTTTGATACCCTGATTGAAAAACTGTCTCCTGAAGAAATAGAAGCCGTACTGGCTCATGAGCTGGGTCATTTTCGTCTGAAGCACGTTATGAAACGCATGATTGCCACCAGCATCTTGTCTCTCGTTTTTCTCGCCATTCTCGGTTATCTCAAAAGCCAGAGCTG
>ENA-UEYG01002224-UEYG01002224.1-human-gut-metagenome-genome-assembly--contig:-NODE-2224-length-12613-cov-4.363354_pt1 | contig 12613 bp, 9 predicted proteins | sample MGYA00242933_ERZ507934 | MGnify/ENA primary metagenome ERZ507934 (study PRJEB26167, sample SAMN06115527) | human gut metagenome | host: Homo sapiens | place: China:Zejiang | collected 2015-11-10... | reverse complement strand
TAGTAAATAATAATATTAAAGACAAGATATATATAGTTTTTCTCGAAATCAATTAAGCAAATAAATTAACGTAACCATTGCATTCCTGCTTCTCTGGCAGTTACCGTGGCGCTACACAATTTCTTTGTCGTAAAGCCGGAGAAGATTTCCTTTACGCTATGCAGTTCCGTGATCGGTGACTTCGTCATGATGGGGCAAGAGGAAGAGAAAGGAACCGTACGCTGTGACCTCACCGGAAATATTTATTCGGAAACAGTATTCGCCAGTATCCTGTCCATGTTTTATTTCCGCCGGTTGATGTCCGACGAGCGTTTTCCGGACACTCTCAACGGAGTAACCGTTACTCCCAAGATAGTACAGACGGAGAACTTCAACTTCCGAAATGTCCCTACCGATATAAATACCCCATCTATCAGGCTGTACCCTCTGTTGGAGTCCATGTCCGGACGCGTAGGCCTGAAAATGCCCGGCATAACATTCACTTCCTATACGGATAAATATGTAATGCCCCGCTTCGAATAGTCTTTTAATGTTACCTATAAATAAAATGAATCAGAGATTACCGGAAGCCTATAAAACAGAATGGCTCCCGGCAGTCCTTGATTATTATTTCTAAATTCCACTTAAAACAATAGACGATTTTTTTTCTTTATTCAACAGAAAGCCATACCTTTGTCCCCGTAATCATAAGATAAGCCGCAATTGTCTCTGCGTTATTCACAAACAAATACGGTTAAATAAAATGACTTTATACAAAACCGTATGAGAATTTGTAAGACTTTCACGTTTCTAAGTATCTTTATTGTCTTATTCTATAATTGTTCGCTTCCCGCCGACGATGAAGATGAGGGAAATCCAGAAGAAGATAATACTACATCCGAACTGCCCTGGGAAGGAGAAACAGATAAATTCACAATCAACTCTAAAGAAGGACTGCGCCTGAACGATCCGCAAGAAAATGCAGGAACCGCTTATGTCACTATACCTTCCAGCTCCGTAAAGAATACCCGTTGGGAGTTCGGAGTCCGCCTTACATTCAATCCTTCCGCCAACAATTATGCCCGATTTTACCTGACTTCTTCTTCAAATGTACTCTCCGGCAACGTAAACGGTTACTATATCCAAATAGGAGGAGCCAAAGACAACGTTGCCCTTTACCGGCAGAACGGAGAACAACCCAAGCTGTTGGCTTCGGGAAGGGAAGTGATGAAAGGAAACAACTCACCCAAGTTATACATAAAAGTGGAATGTGACAACAATGGTTACTGGACTTTCTGGACACGACTGGAATCAGAAAATGAATACACCAAAGAAAAGCAAGTAAAAGACAACAGCATTCTGACTTCTCTTTATTGTGGAATATACTGTATTTATACCAAGACACGTTGTAAAGGTTTCACATTCCACCATATACAATTGTCCAATGATGTGGAGACTACTACCAAACCTACTGAAACACCTGATGAGCCAGATAAACCTGATGTTCCCGAAGATCCGGTTCTGCCTGATTATCCGGAAGAAGTCAAGGATATATTATCATTCAACGAAATCATGTATGACAATGCAACAGACGGTGCGGAATACATAGAGTTTTATAATCCGGGTAACAACGATATTTCTATTCCGGCATTAAAACTTCTAAGATATATCGACACAGATAACGGCTCAACAGAAACCAAGACAACGGTAGTCTTGAAACACCCGGACAACAATCAAAACATCTGCATTTCTTCCCACGGATATATATGCCTGACCAAATCTGCCGCCGCACTTAGAAAAAAGCATAAAGTAAACGGAGAAACCATTATAGAGATTCCCAACTTCCCGAAGTTGACTAATGAAGACAGCCACCTGGCTATAATGACTAACGAAGAAAATCCCCGAATGATCGACAAGTGCAGCTATCTTGAGTCAATGCATAGTTCCGGTAACAAAAGGAACCAAGGTATCTCTCTCGAAAAGAAATCACCGGACTTAGTATCTTCAAAGCAAGCTAACTGGCATTCTTCCAAAGACCCGACAGGAGGAACACCCGGAATAAAGAATACACAAGAATAATCAGGGTTTCTATGATAAATGTCTATATTCAATCCTCCAAACAGAGTCTAAATAAAGAGCGAAATGAGAAACCTCAATTTTTACAATCCAAAAACATTACCACAATTACAAACTAATCCCTATCTTTGCAGCAAAGCCAATAAATGTAAAGTATAAAACAACATCTAATCACATATATATCATGAAAAAGCAACACTTGATAATTATTCTTTTATTCAGTTTTCTATTAGCCGTTCCGGCTGTACAAGCACAAAAGAAAGTTCTACCTGCAGAACTGGAAGTTGAACTCAAATATGGCGCCGACCGTCTCGGTAAAAGACAAGACCCTGCTATGCAGAAGTTTCGCGAAAACCGTTTGGGTGCATTCATTCACTGGGGGTTATATGCCATTCCCGGCGGTGAATGGAACAATAAAACATACCACGGCGCTGCCGAATGGTTGAAAGCGTGGGCCAAAGTTCCGACTACGGACTGGCTGGAACTTATGAAACAATGGAACCCCCAACAGTTTGATGCCAAGAAATGGGCTAAAATGGCCAAAGAAATGGGAGTAAAATATGTAAAGATAACCACCAAACACCATGAAGGCTTTTGCCTGTGGCCCAGCAAATATACAGAGTATACGGTAGCTAATACCCCTTACAAGAAAGATATCTTGGGAGAATTGGTAAAGGCTTATAATGCAGTCGGCATCGACGTACATTTCTATTTCTCCGTGTTGGACTGGAGTCATCCGGACTGGCGAAGCAGTATCAAGACCCAGGAAGATAGCATCGCTTTCCAAAGATTCCTGACATTTACCGACAATCAGTTGAAAGAACTGGCAACCCGCTACCCTACTGTCAAGGATTTCTGGTTTGACGGAACATGGGACGCAAGTATCAAGCAAAACGGTTGGTGGACTGCACACGTGGAACGTATGCTGAAAGAAATGCTTCCCGGTGTAACTATCAACAGCCGATTGCGGGCCGATGATTACGGGAAACGCCATTTCGACAGCAACGGACATCTCATGGGGGACTATGAATCGGCTTACGAGCGCCGCCTGCCTGATCCCGTAAAAGACTTACACGTAACAAAATGGGATTGGGAAGCCTGTATGACTATTCCCGAAAACCAATGGGGATACCACAAAGACTGGTCACTGAGCTATGTGAAAAATCCGACTGAGGTATTGGCACGTATTGTACACGCCGTATCCATGGGTGGAAATATGGTAGTCAACTTCGGCCCTCAGCCCGACGGAGACTTCCGCCCGGAAGAGAAAAAGATAGCCGATTTCATCGGTAAATGGATGAAGAAAAACAGCGAATGTATCTATGGTTGCGATTATGCCGGCTGGGAGAAACAAGATTGGGGATATTATACCCGCAAAAGCAATCAAGTCTATATGGTCGTATTCAACCCTCCCTATTCCGGACAGCTCACAGTTAAAACTCCCAAAGGGATAACTATCACCACCGCAAAGACATTGACGGGTGAACAAACCCAGGTAACAGAAACCACTCGCAATGAATATAATGTCAGCCTGCCTAAAAATATGCCGCAGGAGCCATTTGTTATTAAGTTGGAAGTAAAAGATGCACAAAAAACGCAGGATAAGTACCGGGAAGCGCTTACATAAGTGCGAAACGAATCGAATCCTTTAAACAGTAGATATGAGTCCAATCGTTTTGTCCGTTACTACTGTGGCATACTTTATCATCCTGTTCACTATCTCTTATATAGCAGGACGCAAAGCCGACAATGAAGGATTCTTCGTAGGAAACCGTAAATCAGCCTGGTATATCGTTGCCTTTGCCATGATCGGTTCCACCATTTCCGGAGTCACCTTCGTTTCCGTTCCGGGTATGGTACAGGCAAGTAGCTTTTCTTACCTGCAGATGGTGCTGGGATTCATAGTAGGACAAATTATCATTGCATTTGTACTTGTTCCCCTCTTTTATCGCATGAATCTGGTTTCCATTTATGAATATCTGGAGAACAGGTTCGGAAGCTCTTCCTACAAGACGGGAGCCTGGTTCTTTTTTATTTCAAAGATGCTAGGGGCAGCCGTCCGGCTCTTTCTCGTATGCCTGACATTGCAGTTTCTTATCTTCGATCCTTTCCATCTTCCATTCCTGTTGAACGTAATTCTTACTGTATTTATCGTATGGCTTTACACTTTCCGCGGTGGAGTGAAATCATTGATATGGACGGATGTTCTAAAAACATTCTGCCTGGTAGTGTCGGTTGTACTTTGCATCTATTATATTGCTTCCAGCCTGCATCTGAATTTCAGCGGTCTGGTTAGTACGATTTCAGATAGTGACTTTTCCAAGACATTCTTTTTTGACGATGTCAACGACAAACGATATTTCTTCAAACAATTCCTGGCAGGTGTATTCACCGTTATTGCCATGAACGGGCTCGACCAGGATATGATGCAGCGCAATCTTAGCTGCAAGAACTTCCGGGACTCGCAGAAAAATATGATTACCAGTGGAATCTCACAGTTCTTTGTCATTCTGCTTTTTCTGATGCTGGGAGTACTGCTATATACGTTTACAGCACAGCAAGGCATTGAGAATCCGGGAAAAAGCGACGAGTTGTTTCCGATGATCGCTACCGGAAATTATTTTCCCGGCATAGTCGGAATATTATTCATTATCGGACTGATAGCCTCCGCCTATTCTGCGGCGGGTTCTGCCTTGACGGCACTGACCACCTCTTTTACTGTAGATATTTTACATGCACAAAGAAAAGGAGATGCGGCACTTAGCCAAATACGCAAACATGTACATATCGGTATGGCAGTTGTGATGGGAGCAGTCATTTTTGTATTCAATTTGCTGAACAACACCAGTGTGATTGATGCGATTTACACATTGGCCAGTTATACGTATGGTCCTATCTTAGGGTTGTTCGCTTTCGGCATCTTCACCAAGAAACAAGTTTATGATAAATATATAAGAAACATCTTACACAACTCATACTACAAAACAAGAAGAAAAATAATGAAAACAACAATCAACTGTTTTCTTCCTTTCAGCCGGTTGGAAGAAACTGTGCAAACAGTTAAGGAGTTACGTGCATCGACGCTGGTAGACAAAATTTATTTATTGGCATCACCAATTACCAATGTCTGTATTCCCGGATGCGAACTCATCTCTGTAGAAAAAATGCAGTCTACACAAGCGATGCGGGCTATTGCAGAACATTCTGATAAAGCATATACTTTACTTTATACCAAACGAACCGCACTAAAAATAGGTATGTTCGCTCTTGAAAGAATGGTTCAAGTAATGGAAATGACCCATGCTGGCATGGCATATGCAGACCATTACCAACAGATGGGCAGTGTGCAAAAACCTGCTCCGGTCATTGATTACCAACCCGGCAGCCTGCGTGACGACTTCAATTTCGGCTCGGTTTTACTGTTCAATGCCAACGCATTCAAGGAAGTTATAGAAAATACGGAAGAGGAATATCAATATGCAGGCTTGTATGATTTGAGACTCAAAATATCCCAAAAGAGCAAACTGGTACATATCAACGAATATCTATATACCGAAGTAGAAAGTGACAAGCGGAAAAGCGGTGAGAAGCAGTTCGATTATGTAGACCCTAAAAACCGTCAGGTACAGATTGAAATGGAACAGGCATGCACCAACCATTTGAAGGAAATTGGCGGATATCTTTATCCTATCTTCCGTCCTGTAGACTTCTCTTCCCACACTTTTGAGTATGAAGCTTCTGTCATTATACCCGTACGCAACCGTATTCGCACAGTCAAAGATGCCGTACGCTCGGCACTGAACCAGCAAACGACCTTTCCGTTCAATGTCATTGTCATCGACAATCATTCGACAGACGGGACCAGTGAAGTTCTCCGTGAACTTAGTTCGGACAAGCGGCTGATTCACGTCATTCCCGAAAGAGATGACCTCGGTATAGGTGGATGTTGGAACATAGGTATCCATCACGAGAAATGCGGAAAGTTTGCCGTCCAACTTGATAGCGATGACGTGTATAAAGACGAACATAGCCTGCAAATCATCATTGATACTTTCTATAAACAGAAATGCGCAATGGTAATCGGTACTTATATGATGACTAACTTTGATATGCAGGAAATTGCCCCCGGCATCATCGATCATAAGGAATGGACGCCCGACAACGGACGAAATAATGCATTACGTATCAACGGCCTGGGAGCTCCCCGTGCATTCTACACGCCCATTCTTCGGGAAATCAAAGTCCCGAACACAAGCTATGGAGAAGATTATGCCCTTGGATTGAAAATTTCACACGATTATCAGATAGGCAGAATATACGACGTGATTTACCTTTGCCGCCGTTGGGACGGCAATTCGGATGCCGCACTGCCTGTTGAGAAAATCAACCAGAATAATCTATATAAAGACCGACTTCGTACGTGGGAATTGGAACAGCGCATTCTGCAACAAGAAACGACACTAGAGAAAATTCAGCAAAGAATCGAACAGTTATTCCAAAAGCAAACTCTTTCTTGGGAACTAGCCAAAGAGAATTACCAAGCACTGGAACAGTATCGGTCACGAACAAAAAAAATATCCAAGTGGTTTGGTAACAATTGTTTAAGTGCGGAACTATTCCTTAATCCGAAACGTATTCTTTCGGCTGCCGCACAGACAGATACTGTCTCCATTCACTCACGGCCTTGCTTCCTCTGCCAAACAAACCGACCGCAGGAACAAGAGTTCATCAGTTATGGGAATTATCAGATACTGGTTAATCCATATCCCATATTTAAACACCACTTTACAATTGTAGATAAGGAACACAAATCGCAATCCATAGCCGGGCGTTTTAAAGATATGATAGAACTCACCGACATAATGAAAGAATACTTCCTTATGTATAATGGACCGGAATGTGGAGCTTCCGCTCCCGATCATGCCCATTTTCAAGCTTGCAGTAAAGAGGAAACTATGCGAGGACCATATTACGATCGCATATTATTAATAGATGACGATAAGGTGCAAATTTATTATAAAGATTTCCCGTGCTGTTTCATCAGGATTCAGGCGGAAGATAAGGAAACAATGTCAAAAACCTTTCATCTGATTTACGACATTTTAGCCTCCAATAATAACGGAAAAGAACCAATGATGAATATTCTTGCCTGGTATGGTTTGGAACGCACCAAAGAGGATTTTAGAAAGTTCTACGACGATGAATTTGAGTCAGTAGCCGAACACCCTTACAGTTGTGTTATCTTCTTACGCAGCAAACATCGCCCTGACTGCTATTACGCAAAAGGAGAGGAACAAATTCTCATCAGTCCTGCTATTGCTGAAATGAACGGCATATTCCCTATAGTACGTGAAGAGGATATGGAGAAACTGACTCCTGAAAAGGTATATGATATCTATCGGGAAGTATCCATATCTAAAGAAAAACTACAAGAAATAGTAATAAAATAGCATGCAAGTCCCTCTAATAAGTGTTGGTATCCTTTCCGGGAAAGAGATTGAATTCTCTTTCCCTATAAAATTTATCTCTTCCGACGAAACAGAAAGCTCCGGTATGCAAAAGGCTATTTACCGGGATGGGAAGATTCATTGGCAAGGGAAAGAATATAATGAATTATCTTTCACTCCCCAACAAGGTGCACCTGCTTTCTTTGAACTGAAAGATGTGACCATCGGAATCAACTTCCATTGGGAACGCAAAGAAGTCCAGAAATTCAAAGGGGAGTTAAAGATCATCGTCGAAGGGGAACAACTTACTGCTATCAATATTATTTCCATCGAAGAATATCTCATCAGTGTGATTTCATCAGAAATGAGTGCTACTGCTTCTTTAGAACTACTAAAGGCACATGCTGTTATTTCCCGAAGTTGGCTGTTGAATAAGTGGAAGACAGAGAGTAGAAAACAGGAAATGAAGAACGAGAAAACAGGAAAGTCTATACAGAAGGATAGCGCAACCTGTTCTCCATCTTTCGTTTCGGATTCTCAATTTATCAAATGGTATGACCACGAAGCGCACAAAAACTTTGACGTATGCGCAGACGATCACTGCCAACGGTATCAAGGAATCACACGTGCCTCAACACCACAAGCTATCGAAGCAGTCACTGCTACCCGGGGCGAAGTATTGATGTATGCAGGAACGATTTGTGATGCCCGTTTCTCTAAATGTTGCGGCGGGGCTTTTGAAGAGTTCCAGAATTGTTGGGAAAACGTAAAGCACCCCTATCTCATCGGTCAACGGGATTGTAAGATCGAAGACCAACTACCCGATTTGACAATAGAGACGGAGGCTGATAAATGGATTCGTACTTCTCCTGTCGCATTCTGCCACACGCAGGACAAAAAGATCCTAAGCCAGGTTTTAAACAACTATGACCAGGAAACGACAGACTTCTATCGTTGGAAAGTCTGCTACTCCCAACAAGAACTTTCAACCCTGATTCATCAACGTTCGGGGATTGATTTCGGGCAAATTCTGGACTTAATTCCTATAGAACGGGGAACGTCGGGACGCCTTGTCCGATTGAAGATTGTAGGAACCTTGCGGACACTTATTATCGGAAAAGAGCTGGAAATACGTCGTACCCTATCTACTTCCCATCTTTATAGTTCTGCCTTCGTAATAGACAAGGAATATAAAGAAAAGGGACATAAAAAAGATAAAAATCCTTCACGATTCATCCTTACCGGAGCCGGATGGGGACATGGAGTAGGACTTTGTCAGATTGGTGCTGCCGTAATGGGAGAGCAAGGTTATAAGTATGAAGAAATACTGTCTCACTATTACCCCGGCAGTACGCTCGAAAAACAATATCAATGAAAAAAAGAACAATGCCATGACAACACCCACTATAAAAAGAAATCCCTGGAGCTGGATACCAACCCTCTACTTCGCAGAAGGGCTGCCCTATGTAGCGGTAATGACGATTGCTGTTATCATGTACAAGCGTTTGGGATTATCCAATACGGAAATAGCCTTATACACTTCCTGGCTCTATCTTCCCTGGACTATCAAACCTCTATGGAGTCCATTCGTCGATCTGGTGAAAACAAAACGGGCTTGGATTATTGCCATGCAAGGGTTCATCGCCGCCGGATTTGCAGGGATAGCCTTCTTTATCCCAACTGCACATTATGTACAGTTGACTCTTGCTTTTTTCTGGTTGCTAGCCTTCAGCTCCGCTACACATGACATCGCTGCAGATGGTTTCTACATGCTCGGACTCAATAATAAGGAACAATCTTTCTTTGTCGGTATCCGGAATACCTTCTATCGGCTTGCCAACATTTTCGGGCAGGGAATTCTTGTCATGCTGGCAGGATGGTTGGAAACATCACAAAACAATATTCCCTTGGCATGGAGTATTACATTCTACCTTCTTGCAGGATTGTTTCTTGCTCTTACTATCTATCATCGTCTGATTCTCCCCCATCCTGATTCGGACATTAAACGTCCCGGACTCACACCGGGTAAATTGTTGGGAGATTTTCTTCTGACCTTTGTCACCTTCTTCAAGAAAAAGAACCTGGGTCTCATGTTCTTTTTCCTTCTCACTTACCGGTTGGGAGAATCACAGTTAGCCAAAATAGCTTCTCCTTTCCTGCTCGATGCTACCGATAAAGGTGGGCTAGCTTTATCTACCGCAACTGTCGGAATGATCTATGGAACTATAGGCGTCATAGCTTTATTAGTTGGCGGAATCATCAGTGGTTTCCTCGTTTCCCGCGACGGATTCAGAAAATGGATATTACCTATGGCGTTAGCTATCAACCTTCCTGATCTATTATATGTATGGATGGCTGCCGCCACTCCGGATAATCCTATATTTATAGCCATTTGCGTAGCTATCGAACAACTGGGCTATGGTTTCGGCTTCACCGCTTATATGCTATATCTGATTTATATTGCGGAAGGCGAACACAAGACGGCGCACTATGCTATCGGAACCGGATTTATGGCACTGGGCATGATGCTTCCGGGGATGCCTGCCGGATGGATACAGGAACATCTCGGATACACAAACTTCTTTATCTGGGTTTGTATTTGTACCCTGCCCGGTATCGTCGCCTCATTCATGATTCGCAACCGACTGGAAGATTCTTTCGGAAAGAAACAATAAAAAGTTCAACGATATGATACTCATTGCAGATAGTGGTTCTACCAAAACCGACTGGTGCATCGTTTTCAACGATGCACCAATCAAACGAATTGGAACGAAAGGAATCAATCCCTTCTTCCAATCAGAAGAAGAGATTCAACAAGAGCTGACACATTCCCTTTTGCCACAACTACCGGAAGGAACGATCAACTCCGTCTTTTTTTATGGTGCAGGATGCACTCCCGAAAGAGCTCCCGTTCTCCGACGGGCCATTGCCGACAGCCTGCCCGTGATCGGAAATATCAAAACCAACTCGGATATGCTTGCCGCTGCCCGCGGACTATGCGGATATGAAGCTGGGATTGCCTGCATCCTCGGCACAGGTTCCAATTCTTGTTTCTACAACGGCGAAGAGATTGTCAACAACATCTCCCCTTTAGGCTTTATCTTGGGCGACGAGGGAAGTGGAGCTGTCCTTGGCAAATTACTGGTAGGAGACATCCTGAAGAACCAGCTTCCACCCGCCATCAAAGAAGCTTTCTTAAAACAGTTCGACCTGACGGCTCCCGAAATCATCGACCGGGTGTATCGCCAACCCTTCCCGAATCGTTTTCTGGCAAGTCTCTCCCCCTTTATAGCGCAACATCTGGAAGAGCCGGGGATACGACAATTAGTGCTTGATAGTTTTATTGCTTTCTTCCGAAGAAATGTAATGCAATATGATTACACGCAGTACCCTGTACATTTTATCGGATCAGTGGCTCACTGCTACAGGGAGATATTACAAGAAGCTGCACAAGAGACAGGAATCAGAATCGGAAAGATTCTGCAAAGTCCGATGGAGGGGCTAATTTTATATCATACCGCTTCATCTCAATCCTTGTAATTTGTATTTTTAGTCAATTGCCATTATCAATATGCAGATAACCGAACAACCGTCGCTCTACGACAATCTGGAAAAGAAATCCGTACGGGAAATATTAGAAGACATTAACCGGGAAGACCAGAAGGTAGCGTTAGCCGTACAAAAAGCCATTCCACAAATCGAACAGCTCGTCAACCAAATTGTACCCCGCATGAAACAGGGTGGACGTATCTTTTACATGGGTGCAGGTACCAGTGGGCGCTTGGGAGTGCTGGACGCTTCCGAAATCCCTCCTACTTTCGGAATGCCCCCTACCTGGATTATCGGATTGATAGCCGGTGGGGATACGGCCCTGCGCAATCCGGTAGAAGGTGCCGAGGACGATATGAGCCGAGGATGGGAAGAGCTTACGAAATATCATATCAATCAAAAAGATACAGTGATTGGCATTGCCGCTTCGGGCACTACTCCTTATGTAATCGGTGCCTTACGGGAGGCCCGCAAGCATGGCATCCTGACAGGTTGCATCACCAGCAATCCGAATTCTCCGATGGCGGCAGAAGCAGATGTCGCCATCGAAATGATTGTCGGTCCGGAATATGTCACAGGAAGTTCGAGAATGAAATCAGGCACCGGACAGAAAATGATTCTGAACATGATTAGCACGTCGGTGATGATTCAACTCGGACGGGTAAAAGGAAATAAGATGGTAAACATGCAACTTAGTAATCATAAACTGGTAGAAAGAGGAACCAGGATGATTATGGAGGAACTGTTGTCTCTTTCCACTGACCTTTGTTTTTATAGTCTTTTACAGCATATGTAACAGTTGCTTCCGTCATGGACTTGATCCGATGATTACTGATTGCTATCCTGTGAGTATATTTCCCAAGATAATTTATGACTGACTGTGCTCCATTAAATGTTTCCTTACAATAAGCAACCCAGTCTTTTTTATAGCACTCATCGAGAAGTCCTTTGAAGCAATAGTGGTTTTGATATTTCTCCGCTGTACCATGAAACTCAAGCTTTGAATCATTCCACAGGCTTTTTAATTCGCACAAATATTTCCCACGGAACACTTTTGCAATGACCCCATACGGGAGAAAAAACTTCCCACCGGTATCTTTCCATTTGCTGTCCTTATCAAGTCCGCCACCAAGAACAATTCCGGGTAAACGGCATCCATCCCCAATCCTTTGATCATAATATTTCTCGCTGCCGAGATAAACAAGGTCACCGGCATCATGTGCACTATCGCTTTCATCCCCAAAGACAATGAATCCAACGGGAAGATAAACCCGGATAACGTGATAGCCGGAAGCATCAATCCCGCGATAGAAATGATAATGGCACTCCGCTGTGTCTTTGTCAACACCGACACCATAATCCCCAATGCCAACGAAGACAGGGTAAAAATAGTCCCGACAAAAAACAGTAAGAAGATATTTCCCGTTATCGGGACTTTCAATATAGTGACCGAAATCAACAGGATCACCACGATGTTAATCATCCCGACCAACAAGTACGGTACCAGCTTTGCCAGAATAATCACGGGCGGGCGCACCGGCGACACCAGCAACACCTCCATC
>ENA-UEYG01002223-UEYG01002223.1-human-gut-metagenome-genome-assembly--contig:-NODE-2223-length-12614-cov-9.621121_pt1 | contig 12614 bp, 9 predicted proteins | sample MGYA00242933_ERZ507934 | MGnify/ENA primary metagenome ERZ507934 (study PRJEB26167, sample SAMN06115527) | human gut metagenome | host: Homo sapiens | place: China:Zejiang | collected 2015-11-10... | reverse complement strand
GTTCTAACTCCTAGGCAGGAGGACACTGTATGGTGGGTAGTTTGACTGGGGTGGTCGCCTCCAAAAGCGTAACGGAGCATCAGAGGGAAGGCAGCAAAAAGTAATAAGATTCCTGTGGAATGGAAACAACTTGTTTCATGAATGGGAAGAGACAAGCACAGTGGGCAGAAGGAAAACTGAAAATAAAGTAGATTTCAAAGCGGATTATATTTTGAAGCTGGAAAAACGAGAGGAGGAAAAAGCAAAAAAAGAAGCAGAAAAGTAATGCTTTCATTGCTTATGGCAGGTACAATGTCCGTTTGTATATCTGGGGGGGACGTATTGGCTGAGAATACGGTAAAGCTGACTAGTGATACTGTTTATAATGTTATTGGTGAAATACCAGCGTCGATAAAGATGAACGGGCATAATATTATAAGCAATGTTATGTTAAATGCTGATAATGCCGGGCTGAGTATTATTGGTACAGACATGGAAAATTTAACTATAAATGGCGAAGGACTTCAATTTGCTGTCGCTGCACAAAGTAGTAGCAATGCCAAGGTATTGATTTCAAATGTGAAAAAAGTTGATATTACAGGCAATGTAACAAATGACAGTTTACTTCATAGTAATATTAATGGTGCCATTATATTTGATAAAGTGGGGCTTTTTAATATTACAACAGAAAAAAGTATTGGTTTACATGCTCAAGGAGGACTTATTTATATTGATGCTGATGCAGTTTCAATAAAGTCAAAAGATGAAAATGCTATTTGGGCACAGTTAAGTAATTGTAGTGGAGATTATCCCAGTGATGTCAAAATTAAATCTTCTGGTGATATAACATTGCAGTCGACATCTTCTACGGCAGTAGGTGCTGCTAATATGGATAGTAATGTTACTGATAACAAAGTGACAGTGGATTTGCAGGGGAAAAATATTTATGTGATTTCTGAAAAATCTACAGGATTACTGTCTAACGATTTTCAAACAGGAAAAACAAGCATTATTCTCAACGCTGACGATGTAGTTAATATTAAAGCTGGAAAAAATGGAATTTATGCTGCTAATGGCAGAGATAAAGGCGATGCTTTTGTCAGCGTTGATGCAGGCAAAGAAATTAATATTACAGGGGTCCAAAATGCTATCTATGCTGGTTCTAACGCTTTGGTGAAAATCAATGACATGGGTATGGCGAAAGTCAGCCTTACTGGTAATGTCGTTGCTGAAAATGGCGGGCAGATAATTGTCAAAAATGCTGATCAGACAGGAGCGATTTATGCCGCTGCTGGCGGAGACGTAAGTATTACATCTTCGGGAAATGTAAATACTGTTGCCGATCGCAGTCATACAATAGAAAGCAGCGCCAGGTCTGCTGCTATAGTGGCTGATAGTGCTGATATAATAATAGAAGCAGAAAATATAAAGGCTTCTAATAGGGTTGTTTATGGTGACGACCGTGTTTATGGAATTGCATTGGAAAATGGCGGTAATATTACATTACGTGGAAACATTGATATTGAAGCTTATGGCGGAGAGGGTGTCCAGTCCCGTGCTGTCAGGAATAATGGCGGCGGCAATTTTACTGCTGTTGGGACTGTAAATGTTCTGGCTGATGTTCAGGATACTGATACAGCAGCAGTAGGTATCGATATTTGGAATAGCGGTAAAGCTGAATTTTCTGGTAAGGAGACTAATGTTACTGCTTTGGGTGGTACGGATGCTTATGGTGTACAGGTACAAAGTAATGCTGTTGCTGTTTTTGATGCCGATAATACTGTAATTGATTCCAGAATAACTACTTCGTATAAACCAGATGAGATTGCAGGTCCAAAACCAGACGGATATGGGCAATGGGCTAACGGAGTTTATGTCAGTGGTATAACAGGCAGTGACGGAATAATATTTGGCAGTAAAAACATTACTGTAAATGCTAATACAAATCCTTTAGATAATGAGCTTTCTTGTGCAACTGCATTACGTAGTGAAGGTTATGGTAAGATAACTATCGGCGATAATGTTACGACGGTATTGAATGCTGAGTCGGATAACGGTACTGCCATAGGTGTTTGGACAAGTTATTATACAAAAGCAACTTTTGGCGGTGAAAAACTTACTATAAACAGTACATCCAAGGCTGGTGATGCTGTTGGTACGATTGCCGTCTGGTCACCTAAGGTCGTTTACAGTGCGAAAGATACAATTATCAATGCTGCAAGCAGTTCAGGCAACGCTTATGGTGTAGATATAGACAATCATACACAAAGCTTGCCTAATGATTTGTATCCGTCCGCTGTAGTTAACCATACTGGAAATGTAAAGATCAATGCACAGAGCCGGGATCAAGAGGCTTTCGGCGTATATGTACATTCGGCAAAGCCCAATAAGGAATCCGGTACGGACCAGGGAGGTGCTGCTAATTTCAGCAAGGAGCTTAATATTAAGGCCGTATCTGCAAACAGTAATGCTACAGGAATTTTTGTCAGTGGAGCACCTATAACAGATGAAAATGGTGAGGTTTTGTTTACATCAGGGCAAGCATCCGTTAATACATCAGGTGATACGACTATCGTTGCTGCTGGTAAAACTGCTTCTTACGCACTGAATGCCGAAGCTGATGGACAAATCACCGTTGGCAGTACCGGTAAAACCGTTCACTTGACGGGGGACATTGTTGCTAAAAATGATGGTGTGATTAATATTGCTGGTAAAACTAATACAATTAACGGTATAGTCAAAGCGGTTGACGGTGGCACTGTTAATCTGAGTGGCGCTAGTGACGCTGTTTATAATAATATCAACATCAACAGCTTCGTTACCCAAGGGACTGGCAGTAATGGTAGCGTCAAATTGAATGGTGGTACGATGGATTTCGGTACGCTAAATAATCAAAATTTAGCCAGTAATTCTTTTGTGGTGAATGGTGGCTCCTTAAAAGCGGCATCCAAAGACATTTTTACCAGTGGCTTAACAGCAGCAGGTACTGCTATTGATAGTGGTGATGTATTGTCTGTAGTGAATAATGCCGTTAAATTTGAAAGTGGTAAACTGATCCTGAGCGATGAGAAATATAATTTGGCTTGGTTAAAGACAGCTAAAGCGGCACTCAATAACGCTGATAGCGGCACAATGGGACTAGTTGTTACCGGGACTTTAGTCACTACTGACGGAAAAATTCAAACAGAAGCAAGTGCCAGTGATTTGGCTGATACCGGTGCGGTACATGCAGGTGTGACAGGTAAAGTAGATACTAATGATGTAACAATCGGCAGTAGCGGTCTTGAAAATCTGGGCGTCAAAGATTTGGCTCTTGGCGGTTCAGCTGCAGATGCAAGCAAAGTAACTGTAGGTGATGGTAAAGAATTGACTTTGGTTGGCAGCGGCAGCGAAAATGATGCCTTGGTAAAAACATCTGGTGGTACGGCGAAAACTAATGTTGCCGTTGCAGTTGGCGACGGCACTAATGCAGGTACTTTAAATCTTGGAGTCGCGGGAACGGCCAGCGGCGGCAATCTTAATGCGGCAGTTGCCATTGCCAATGATGACAGTAAAGTAAATGTCGATGCCGGAACTTTTAAGGTTAATGAAATCAGCGCTGATAAAGGCACGATCAATGTAAACGAAGGTGCTGCACTCAAAACCGATAGTTTGACTGTTGGCTCATCAGGAAGTACGGTTAAGCTAAGCGGTACAGGCGCTTTAGAAGCCCAGAATATGACTGTTAGTACAGGAACGATAGAAGTTACAGGTACGGCTAAAGCAGGGAATCTTACGGTAAATGACAGCAATGCAATAATTAGTGTCGGTACTGGTAACAGCGCGGGCAGTTTAGTTGCCGGTAATGCTGATCTCAACGGCGCGGCTGTAGTTTTAGACCCTGTATGGCAGGGTAATGATACGATTGGGAATGCTTCTAAGGCGGCATTAGCTTTTACAAATAATAATGTCAATGGATTGATGACAGTAGGGCGCAATTCGGTTTTGAGCCTGGGAACGGACGATACAGGTAAAGCCGAGCAGGCTTTTGCAGAATCTGAATTGACCTGGGGGAAAACTGGTGTGAGTGCGGCGTTATACATTGACCAGGCCCAGAAACTGCAAGTTCAGGGCGGCATATTGCTTGACGGCACTAAGACCGCCGCATCAGCGGAAGCTAATAAAGCAAGTTTTGCCGACGGCTCGCTGCTGATCGTTAACGGTTCTGGTATAGGAACAAGTGGAACTGCAGCGTTGACAGGTGGATCAGGTTCCACGCTTACAGTCAATCAGGGAGCCAAGCTGTACCTGACCAGTACTAATGCCGGAACTTATACGATCGCCAAAGGTTTTGCCAATACTACGATTGATGGCTGGTCCTGGTCAGCAGATGCTGCAGCTGTTGATGTCAGTGTAAATAAGCTTTCTGAAGTCGAGAAAATCGAGAAAAATACTGCTGACGGTGATTTTACAGTAACTGTCAGACAGACGGACGTCCAAAAGAAATATGATGGCATCGCATTGCCGAACATTTTGCAGGCTATGGATCAAAGCAGGACAGAATATACCGGGATCAAATATCTAACTGATTTGGCTAATGACAATAAGCTTGATAAAGAGGGTTTTATCGCTGCAGTCAACTCCTTCGCCCAGGGAGCGGAAAACAGCGGCGCTACCCGCACGGGTGCTTTAGCAGCCCTGGATCTGGGGACGGCGGTGCAGGAACATCTGTCCTTAGCCAAGGCGGCTGCAGAACAGAGCGGCGGTTTCGGCAAAGCTGCTGTTGATACTGCTGACAACGGCGGCATCTGGGCACAATATATCCACAACAAGGATAAAGTCGATAACATGGACGGCGTCAGCTATGACGGACAATACAACGGTGTTATCATAGGCGGCGACTTTGCAGACCGTGGCAAATACAGCAGCGGCATAGCTTTCAGTTACGGCAGCGGTGACAGCACCGGCAGCGCCTCTAAAAATGAATTTGACTTCTGGGGCCTCAGTTACTATGGCGGTATCCAAAACGGCGATACCAATCTGATTTTCGATGTCGGTTACAGCAAAACCAGTAGCGACGTCAAAGGCGTAATCAAGGCCGAACCTGACACGCAGGTCATCAGTATGGGCATCAAAGGTGAAAAAGTTATCAGCAATGGACATGGAACGAGCTATGTACCGTATGCGGGCCTGCGTTATATGAATATTGATACAGACAGCTATAACGGCAGTATCGACGGAAAGACGGCCGCTCATTACAGTACCGATAAAGCTGATTTGTGGTTGTTGCCGGTAGGCATCAGCATCAGCCATGAAAGCGTTACTGCCGGAGGCTGGAAAGTGCGTCCGACAGCCGATATCGCTTATGTTTGGACTTTAGGTGATAAAAATACTGCGATGGATATTACCGTTCCGGGTGTAAATGCGACCGATAGACTTGGCTATGATATCATGGACAGCGGTTTCTTTGTCGGCAAACTGGGCCTAGAGGCTGAAAAAGGTGATTGGACTTATGGCTTAGGCTATGCCTGCCAGAAAGGCAGTCATGCTCAAAACAGCAAATTTATGCTCAATGTAACTTACAGCTTCTAAAAAACAACTTTTTCAAAATCTCTTTTTCCTGTTCACCCTTTTGTGTACCTGTGTGGAAAGCCTGCCTTTTATCGGCAGGCTTTCTGCTTTTGATGCGGACGTTTATTTGTAGATGCCGGGTCATATTTTATATTCGCATGATTTATGGTAAAATAAAGATACAATCCAATGGCTTGAGCGTACGGTTTCTTGCATGCTGAGAACCGTTTTTTTATTTGGAGCTTGCCTGTTATGTTTTGAAAGAAGGAAAAGTAAATTGGGATCAGTCCATAATCAGCATTTTAAGCCGCGGCTGGCGATGTTTGCCGTGGGGATATTTTTAATGACTTTTGGTATCGCTCTGTCCTGTAAGGCCGACTTGGGCACATCGCCGATTTCCAGTGTGCCGTGGGTTATGAGTATGTTTTTACCTTTTAGTTTGGGTGATATTACGATCATGATGAACATTGTTATGATCCTGGCGCAGCCGCTTATTATTAGGGCGCTTTATGTAAGGGAGCTGGTGGGCCAGCTGCTGACGACGCTGGCTTTTGGCTGCAGCATTGATTTTTCAATGGGTCTGTTGGACTGGTTTATACCGGGCAGTGCGCTGGAGCAATGGCTTGCTTGCCTTTTAAGCATTGTTGTCTTGGCTTTGGGTGTTTTTCTGGAGGTGCGCGCTAAAATCTTTTTAGTTGCGGGCGAAGGTGTGGTCAGTGTACTGGCGTTTGTTACTCAAAAAAAGTTCAGTCTGATCAAAAATTGTTTCGATATATCGCTGGTCACTTTAGCGATTATTATTTCTTGGGTGGAATTCGGTACATTACAAGGAGTTGGAGCCGGTACAGTAGTGGCCGCAGTTTTAGTAGGGCGGTTTGTACATTTGTATGAAAGCAGGCTGAGTTTTTTCGATCGCTGGAAAGTAGAAGCTTAAGTGGCTGCAGCTTGATTTTCCTGTAAAATATTTTAAATTTTTTGGTTTCAAAATATTTGTCTTATCTGTAAAAAATATTTTAAGTGCTTGCCAAAAAAGCAGGAACGTAGTACAATGTAGTTAGCGAAAGCTAACCTGAGTGAATTTAAATTTATGGTACAATAAAGCGTCTGCGGCAGAAGCCGTAATGGCGCAGCGTGAACGAAAGCAGGTGTAAAAATGGCTGATTATATTATTGGCGGTATTTTAGTGGCTCTGGCAATTTTGGCACTGCGTAGCGTCTTCAAAAAAACATCTTCCGGCGGTTGTGCCGGCTGCAGCGGCTGTAATGGCTGCGGACCCAGCTGTCACGGACAGGATCAGGAAACTGCCTCCAAATAAGCGGTGGAATGGCAGACGCCTGCGGCGTCGAAGCCTTGCAGATTATTGACAAATCATTTTAAAAAGCATATAATTTGACCATAAGGTCATTGGATTTTGTATCAGCCGCAGGCGCACGCAGACGTACGTGTCCTGCGTTTTTTTGTGAAGGTGGGTTTAGTTTTATGTATCATATCGACCGGGGCGCGTGGGCCGAGATCAATCTTGATGCCGTGGCGCATAACGTGCAGATCGCCAAAAGCAATCTTGATCCTCATACTAAGCTGTGTGCCGTTGTCAAGGCTGATGCTTACGGACATGGCGCGGTAGCGGTAGCCCGCGAAGCCGAAAAGAACGGCGCTGATTTTCTGGCCGTAGCGCTGCTGCAGGAAGGTCTTGAGCTGCGTGAAGCAGGTATCAGGCTGCCTATTTTAGTGCTGGGTTCGCTGCAGCCGGGAGCTGCCAATGTTGTAGTGCAGTTTGATATCAGTCACGCCGTTTTTGACGAAGAACGTTTATATGCCCTTAACGAAGCGGCTGTTAAATTGAATAAAAAAGCCAGGATCCATATCGCTATTGATACCGGTATGCATCGGATCGGCGTACATGTTCGCGATGCGGGTGAATTTGCGGCTAAGGCCGCGGCGCTGCCTGGCATTGAGATCGAAGGAGTGTTCTCGCATTTTGCAACGGCAGATGCTGATGACAAAGCCTATGCCGCGCATCAGTTTGAACGCTTCCAGGAAGCGCTGAAGCTGATCAGGGAGAAGGGTATCAGGGTACCGCTGGCACATATCGCCAACAGTGCCGCTTTGACAGAACTGCGTGAATATCAGATGGATATGGTGCGTCAAGGTATTACTTTGTATGGTTTGCATCCTGCGCATATGAGCGATTGTTATAAAGATTTTGAGCCTGTCATGACGGTCAAATCGACGGTAAGCTTTGTCAAAAGCCTGCCTGCCGGTGCGACTATCGGTTATGGGCGTACTTATACATTGAGCCGTCCCAGTGTTATTGCCACGGTGCCGGTCGGTTATGCCGACGGCGTCAACAGACGTCTTTCCAACGTGGGCTATATGCTGGTTGGCGGCGGCAGGGCTCCTATCGTGGGCCGCGTGTGTATGGATCAGGTGATGCTTGACGTTACCGACCTGCCTCCGGTCAAAGTGGGCGACGAAGTCACCGTTTTCGGCGGCAAAGATTTGCCGATGGAACTGGTTGCGCAGTGGGCAGGTACTATCTGCTACGAGCTGGTCTGCAGCGTCAGTCCGCGGATGCCGCGCCGTTATGTGCGCAACGAAAAGTGAGTCTGCTTTAAAAACGCTTTCCCTTATTTATGGCTGCTTTTGGCTTCGGCCGGGCAGCCGCTTTTTTATTTGCAAAGGCTGTAAAAGCAGGAGGGCGTTATTTTTATTTAGGCCGCTGCGGCGGCAATATGCTACAATAATAATATAAGAATCAGTAAGGAGTGTGACTTGACTATGAACGAACAGGAATGGCAGGCGTGTGTGAACCATGTGGCCGGCGGTGAATATCCGGTCCCCCGCGGTATGATCAGCAACTATAACGACTGGCGCTGCCGCTCGACGGTGGGGCGCGCTTTATATTGGATGGATGAGGTAGAAGCCGCGATGCATGTCCTGGCAACGATACTTGATGTGGAGCCTGATATGGAGGATGCACCGGAAATGGGCCTCAGCGAAGCTGAACATAAAGTGCTGTGCCTGCGGGATATAGCTGAAATCGTTTGGAAGTTGGCCCGTAATGAGGATGCTGCTTTGAATTATCTGGATCAGGCCTATACATTGAGCCGGGCCTATAAACATCCCTTCCGCAGCGCTTCCCGCGGCGATATGTTTTATCGCCGGCTGGCGATCCTGCGTGAGGTAGGCAAAGAAGAGCAGGCTGTACAGGAAGCGGAAAAGATGCTGGAGCTGGAAGCTGGAAACGACGGTATCAATCCTTACCGTTATTTTGCCTATAAATTTTTAGCTGAGCATGAACATAATAATGGTGATGACGAAAAAGCGGCACAGCTGTTTGCGGAGGCTTTCAGGTATTATCCGGTCAGTGAAGCCGGTGAGCGTGATCTGACCAAAGCGGCAGCGGCTGAAACAGCTGCCGACCGTTATAAGGCTTATGTATTTTGCAGTACGATTCAATACAAGCCCTGGGAAGAATTACCGCCTGCCATCATCAGGCGCGATCTGTGACGGAGGTTGCAGTATGAAAAAAGTAGTGTTATTAAGCGGCGGTATCGACAGCACCACCTGTCTGGCGCAGGCTGTGCAGGTCTGCGGTGCGGAAAATGTCACGGCGCTGTGTGTTTTTTACGGGCAGAAGCACAGCAGGGAAATGGCAGCAGCCCGTAAGGTTGTGGCTTATTATGGTGTACGTTTACTGGAGCAGGATATTGCCGGCATCATGTCCTATAGTAATTGCTCACTGCTGGCAGCCAGCAGTGAAGCCATCGAACATAAAAGCTACGCACAGCAGCTGGCTGAGCATGGCGAAGGTACGGTAGCGACTTATGTACCGTTTCGCAATGGCCTTTTGATCAGCGCTGCTGCCGCTATTGCCATTTCATTGGGAGCTGATGCGATCTGTTATGGCGCTCATGCTGACGATGCGGCTGGACGGGCTTATCCGGATTGTACGCCGGAGTTTTATGCGGCTATGGATACTGCCATTTATGAAGGCAGCGGTAAATTGTGTCATCTGGAAGCACCGCTGCTGAATAAAAATAAAGCGCAGATAGTGGAGCTGGGACTGAATTTGGGTGCTCCTTATCAATATACCTGGTCGTGCTATGAAGGCGGCGACAGGCCGTGCGGCGAATGCGGCACCTGCATCGACAGGGCCAATGCCTTTAAGGCCAACGGCGTGGACGACCCTGCTTTATAAGTAAAAACACACCCTTTTTAAAGGGTGTGTTTTTCTTTTACAGTACTTTTTCATAACAGTAAAACTGGTGCTCCATTTTACGGAACTGGATTTCACCGCAGAAATGATAGCCGTGCTTTAGAAACAGCTGCTGAGCTTTTTCGTTTAGGGCGTAGGTATCTGTTTTTAAATAACGCAGTCCCAGACTGAGAGCGAGCGTTTCAGCCTGCTGCAGCAATTCAGAGCCGGTACCGCGGCCGCGCAGGGCCGGGTCAACTGCCATGCGATGCAGGACCAGGGCTTTTTCCGCCAAAGTCCAGCCGGCATCAGCATAAACAGCTGGTTCGGTCTGATTGATGCAGATCAGGCCGCAGATCTGTCCTTCAGCTTCTGATACAAAAAGATCGCCTTGGGTGATGTCTGAGGCAAAATCCTGTTCAGTTGGATAAACCTCGTCCCACTGGTAGTTGCCGTAAGCGTGCATTTCCATGACCGTAGCCTGCACGATAGCCATGATCCGTGTTAAATCCTGCATAGTTGCCAAACGCAGCATCATTGCACCTCGATTCTTTGTTTTTGACCCTTTGTTTTTTGCCAGTGTGTTTCCAGATTGGCACACATTTTTTTGAACAGCCTGTTCAGTTCTTTGCGTTCTGACGCTGTAAAATTTTGCAGACACAACTGCAGGCTGGTGTTTTCTTCAGTGATGATTTGATCGTAGAGCAGGAGAGCTTTTTCTGTTGGGAAAAGCTGCCAGTGCCGCTGGTCTTCGCTGCTGCGCTGCCTGTTTATATAACCGGCAGCGGTCAATTTTTGGACAGCTTTGGCAGTCGTAGATTTATCGACTTTTAATAAGAGCGATAAATCGTTTTGATTGATACCCGTATTTTCGCAGATCCGGGTCAGAAAAATAAACTGTCCCCGCTGCAGCGCCAGTTCCTTAAAATGCAGATCGTGAAGATAGTGGATCGTGCGCGCCAGCGTGCCGATGTCACGCAGCAGGTCATTATGCAGTTTTGTCATAATATTCACCGCCATATTAGTTGAACTTTCAACTAATATTATGACGTAAAAGGTTGAAAAATGCAAGCTAAATATATTATAAAAAATAATTTAATTGTTGGATTAAAACTTTCTCCACAATAAAAAGCAAAAGCTGTTAAAATATTGTTATTAATATTGGAAAATTTTGTTAATTGTGAGGTGTCTGTTTTGTTTTTAAAGAAACATTTTACGATAATAGGGTTGGCCTGTGTTTTGTCTGTGCCGGCTGTCGATGCTGGGGCCGAAGGCTTTGCGATCAACGAGTGGTCAGCTGAAGGCGTGGCTATGGGCGGAGCGCGAATGTTTGCTGAGAATGACGCCGCCAATATTGCCTACAATCCGGCGTCGATCACCAAAGTGCGGGGCGAAGCTTTTAAACAGAGTGCGGTTTATATCAGCCCGCATGGCAAATATACGGCTTATGACGCTACAGGAAAGCCTATTGACGAAGGTAAAAACGTCGTACATGCTGGTTGGGCTCCCGGCAATTACTATGTCAAACAGCTCAACGACAAAGACTGGATTGGTGTAGGGTTGTTCAGCCGTTTCGGCATGATCTCAGAATTTGAACGGGATTCTGCAGTTGCATCTAATGCTTTTTTCTCTCGCTTGAACGGCGCCAGCCTGACGCCGACCTATGCCCGCAAGTTTGATAACAAGTGGAGTGCGGCCGTGGGAGCGGAAGTCAATTATGTGGGTCTGGAACTGCAAAAAAATGCGTTGGGCATTATTCCTACACAAACAAAAGGAGAAAGCTGGGCCCTGGGCTGGAATGCGGCTGCCAATTATGCTTTTGATTCTAAAAATGAGATCGGACTGGTTTACCGCAGCAAAGTGACCCATACTATGGATGCTGATTTTAGAGGTTACAGCAGCGGCATTACAGGAAGTGATCATTTTACCAAAGCGCATGGCAAAGTTACTTTGCCGGACAGCTGGGCTATTGGTTACAACCATAAATTCGATGATCGGACCCGGGTAGAACTGAACGGTACTTATACCAAATGGAGTACCTATGATGCTTTGAATATCAGTTTTGATGATCCTATGGGTATACCTGGTGGGACTATTCCAGGCAGTTATAGTCAGAAAAACTGGAGCAACGGCTGGCGTTATGCTTTGGGCGTAGAACATAAACTGAGTGACAAATATACCATCATGGGCGGTTATGCTTATGATGAATCGGTAATACCTTTTGACGGCGCCGATTTTATCGTGCCGACCGGTGCCCGCCGCACCTACAGTCTGGGCTTCCAGTACCACGATAAAAAACAGACGCTTGCCATGACCTTGGGCTTTATCGATATCGATGGGTTGAGTATCAAAGGACATATGGGTGATACTTATGATACCGCCCGCAGCCATGATAACTATGCTAAAGTTGTCGGTATCAGCTATCAGCGTAATTTCTGATATAAACAGCTAAGCAAAAACCTCTGCGTTGACAGAGAGTTTTGTAACAGCAGTTCAGAAAATAAAAGAAGTTGCATTGTAAATTTGATTTAATGTAAAATTTCAGCATTGTATAATCAAGCTGAAAGGATGAGAGAAATGACAAAACGTTTGCTGATTTTAATTATGGCATTGCTTTTGGTCTGCGCTTCTTGTTTAGCTGATGAGCAGGTTGTAGTGGATTCTTTTAAAGTGCATGTGCAGGATATTATGCAGCCTGTTCTCGCTACCTATAAAAAAGATGCTGTCCACATACGTTATTTTGATCCCTCTAAACATGGACTGCAGGGTTCAGGACATTGGTTCAAGGTGCGGAATCTGGAACCTGTTTATTCTTTGGATGTTAAAAAAAATGATTCTTATTCCACTTTCGAAGGCTATGTTCAGCCCGATACTAATTTTGTATGGT
>ENA-UEYG01002204-UEYG01002204.1-human-gut-metagenome-genome-assembly--contig:-NODE-2204-length-12677-cov-4.675079_pt1 | contig 12677 bp, 8 predicted proteins | sample MGYA00242933_ERZ507934 | MGnify/ENA primary metagenome ERZ507934 (study PRJEB26167, sample SAMN06115527) | human gut metagenome | host: Homo sapiens | place: China:Zejiang | collected 2015-11-10... | reverse complement strand
AATAAATTTTGTATAAAGGTGTTGTTTTGCTTGAAATTTTCTCTATTTTCTTGTACAATATGAACAGAGGTTAAAATACAAGAAAAAAACATCAAAATAAATAGACGGGAGGACTTAACTATGAACGTGTATGGGACAAAACAAATCCGCAATGTAGTGTTACTGGGGCACGGCGGTGCCGGCAAGACAACGGTAGCAGAGGCGCTGGCACTGGTAACAGGTACTACCAAGAGAATGGGAAAAGTTCCGGAAGGAACCACCATCAGCGATTATGATAAAGAAGAAATCAAGAGACAGTTCTCTATCTCCACCACGCTGATTCCGTTGGAGTATCAGGGAGAAGATGGACCGATCAAGATTAACCTGTTAGATACCCCTGGCTATTTTGATTTTGTGGGAGAAGTAGAGGAAGCTATCAGTGTAGCAGATGCAGCAATCATCGTTGTAAACTGCAAGGCTGGCATCGAAGTCGGAACCGAGAAGGCATGGGAACTCTGTGAAGAGTACAACCTGCCGCGCCTGTTCTTCGTTACCAACATGGATGACGATCAGGCAAGCTTCCGTGAGCTGATCTTAAAACTGGAGAAACAGTTTGGCCGTAAGATCGCGCCGTTCCAGGTGCCGATCCGTGAAAATGAAAAATTTGTCGGCTTTGTCAATGCGGTAAAGATGGAAGGCCGCCGTTTCACCCATTTAAGCGAATATGAGAAATGCGAGATTCCGGAGTACACCAAGAAGAACCTCGGCATCATCCGTGATGCGCTGATCGAGGCAGTGGCAGAGACGAGTGAAGAATATATGGAGCGCTATTTCTCCGGTGAAGAATTTACACAGGAAGAGATCGCACAGGCGCTGCGTGAGCACGTAAGTGAGGGCAACATCGTTCCGGTTATGATGGGTTCCGGTGTCAATGCACAGGGCTTCGCATATTTGTTGCAGGCGATCGATAAATACTTCCCGTCACCGGACAAGTTCGAGTGTGTCGGTGTCGATGTATCGACCGCAGAGCGCTTTACCGCTAAATATAATGACGATGTATCCCTATCGGCACGTGTTTTCAAGACTGTGGTTGACCCGTTCATCGGCAAATACTCCCTGATGAAGATTTGTACCGGTACCTTAAAACCAGATACCGTTATCTACAATGTAAACAAAGATGCTGAAGAGAAAGTTCAGAAAGTATATGTTCTCCGCGGCAAGGATGTCATCGAGGTTCCGGAATTAAAGGCGGGCGATATCGGCGCGGTTGCCAAATTAAACGTTACTCAGACCGGCGATACCATCGCAGTCCGCACGGCTCCGATTGTATACCACAAACCGAAGATTTCTACCCCGTATACCTACATGGCATACGCAGCTAAGACCAAAGGCGATGAGGACAAGATCTCCAGTGCACTGGCGAAGATGATGGACGAAGATCTGACACTCAGAAGCGTCAGCGATACCGAGAACCGTCAGACCTTACTTTACGGCATCGGCGAGCAGCAGCTCGAAGTTGTTGTCAGCAAGTTGCAGGCAAGATATAAAGTAGACATTGTGCTCAGCAAACCGAAATTTGCATTCCGCGAGACACTTCGCAAGAAAGTAGAAGCACAGGGCAAATATAAGAAACAGTCCGGTGGACATGGACAGTACGGCGATGTTAAGATGTCCTTCGAGCCGTCCGGCGATCTGGAGACACCATATGTATTTGAAGAGAAGGTATTTGGCGGTGCCGTTCCAAAGAACTACTTCCCGGCAGTTGAGAAAGGTGTTCAGGAATGCGTACAGAAGGGTCCGTTGGCTGGATATCCGGTTGTCGGTGTGAAAGCAACCCTGTTAGATGGTTCCTATCATCCGGTTGATTCCTCCGAGATGGCATTCAAGATGGCAGCGACGCTGGCATTCAAGAAAGCGTTCATGGAAGCGAATCCAGTTCTCCTTGAGCCGATCGCATCTCTGAAAGTAACCGTTCCGGATAAATTCACCGGCGACGTTATGGGCGATCTGAACCGCAGAAGAGGTCGTGTTCTCGGTATGAACTCCAACCATCACGGCAAACAGATCATCGAGGCAGATATCCCGATGTCCGAGCTGTTTGGTTATAATACCGACCTTCGTTCCATGACCGGCGGTATCGGCGAATTCTCCTATGAGTTCAGCCGCTATGAGCAGGCTCCGGGCGATGTACAGAAGAGAGAAGTGGAGGCGAGAGCGGCAGAAGCTGAATAATGGCAGATGAAGTGCTTACCGTTTCGGTCAGAAATATGATATTCTTATATAAATAAGCAGAAAACCGCCGCAGGCGGCTGAGTGGATCGATACCGATTCATCAAGGCTGTCAGCGGCGGCTTTCTCTTTCTGGAAGGTCTTTCGGATCGATATGGTTATAGGCTGTGCTTGAATTGAAAAAAGCGCTGCGAATGTTATCAATGGGACAGGCGAGAAGTTAAGGCAGTGAATGCGGATGCCAAATTGCTACGAATTGCGTTCTTTTGCAATTTTCAAAAAGAAGGCTATAAATTGTAAGAAAATAGAAAAGACTACCCACCTGTAAAAAGGTATAATGTTGCAAAGAGAACAACTTATACAGACAGGTGGGTGGCCTTTTTATGATAGAGAAAAATGAGAAAAGCGGGGAACTCATGGAAGTAAAAGAACAGGCAAAAACAGTTCGGAAACACCCGGAGCGGATGATCGTGCGTATCTGGCTGGTGCTGGCGCTTATTTGTCTGCTGGCGGGTCTGATCGCCCAGTATACGTTCCGGCTGAAAGAACCGCTGTTTCTGCACTACAGCCAGTCGGCTTATCTGGGCTGTGGGCTGGACGGAGTAGAAACTTCGGAGGATGGAATCGTTTCATCTGTGTCAAGTGAGGCGCTTGAAGAAGAAAGTACCGATTCCGATGTGAAAGTTGGAGTTTTAGACGAAGGTGTGAAAGACCTGAATGCGGATATGGGATTGGAGAATACAGTGTCCTTGTATGCGCTCGGGGAAGAAAGTGTGGATGAGACAGATGGAACTTCGGATGTATGGTATACACAGGTGAATTTTGCCTATCTGACGGATGTGACGGATGAGATCTGTGTGAGAGAAATTCGTTTTTCAGAGTTGCCTGAACTTCAAATGCAGGAAATGCGGGAGACAGTCCAGTCAGCGGGACAGTATGCGCTTCATCGCCTGGATGCTACGCTTTCGATTGAAGATCCGCAGCATAACGGGATCAGTCAGTGGAGAATCCTGACGCGGGCGCAGGTGCTCTATTCAGATGGAAACACAGCGGACGTAAAAATTGGTAATCTGGTACTGATTGCAAATCCGGAGGGCGGGAGCGCCCTGGAAAATCCAAGTTCCAGCGCCAATTCAGATGGAACGGCCACACAGGTTTACACCGTTCAGAAAGATGGAACCATCGAAGTAAAAGGCTGCATTGCGTCAGCCGGGGAGATGGAAAATTTTTCGATGACCTTAAATGGAGAGCCTATCCCAGCCCAAAAAGAAGGGGAAGATCCGAAACGGCTGACAGTAAAAACGGGTGATGTCCTGACGTTCCAGAGCCATTGGATTGGCAAAGAGGAAGACCAGTCGCCGCAGGTATTTCATTCAGGAGTTGCAGTGCTTTCATATATCGGCAAAGATGGCGGGGAGCAGGTTCTTTCATTTGAAAATGAATACAGGAAGAGAAGGGAGCTTCGCTTTATTGATGTGTGGAAATATCTGCTGAAAGAGGAGGCATTTAAGTGAAAACGGGAGATCATAAGATTTTAGCCGGTCTGATTCTTGCTTCGATTCATATTAATCTGTTCCATGTGATGCTGCTGCCGCCCTGCATCGGGTTTCTGATTTTATATATCGGGATTCTCCAGAAAGAGCGGCAGGCGGGATTTTTCCAGATGGATGCAAAAGAGATGAGAGTGTACCGGGCAGCAGGGGCGGCGCTTGTGCTGGTGACTGCTTTTTCTAGCTTCCTGTCCATGTTCTGGAGGCGGCCGGACGGAACCATCTGGTCGCTGATTCCGTGTATGCTGGAATATGTGGTGCTCTATGGACTGATGGAAAGCTACGCCGCAGGTTCGCCCAGACATTCGTATCACTCCGAACTGTGCTGTGGATATGCTATGGTAATGGGAGCAGCACTGTGTGGGTACGCAGTCAGCCTGATTCTGCATATCGCGCTGTGGCAGCTCTTTGCGTCTATGATTATTCTGGTCTGCCGGTTTATGGTGGTTATGGTTGTTATAGGGGCGAAGAAAGAGGCATAAAAAATAAAAAGCCGTAATCAGATATACTCGCCCATGGGATTAAACTCATGAGCGAAAGTATAAGGTTACGGCTTTTCTATGTTGAAAATTCTGGTTTTCAAATAATCAAAGATAACATGGAATGTTGATGTTTCGGTTCCGATGTATCTTTCCAATTTTTATTTAAAATTCTCCTCCGCATACCGGCGCAGCTCATCACGGAAATCCGGGTGTGCGATGGCGATCATGGCATCCGCTCGTTCTTTTAAGGTAAGCCCGGTCAGTTTTGCGATACCGTATTCGGTCGCCACGTACTGAATCATGGTACGCGGTGCAGATACGGTGCTGCCGCCCGGAATGAACGGTACGATGTTGGATTTTAAGGAGCCATCTTTTTTCTTGTGGGTGGAAGCAAGGCAGATAAAGCCCTTGCCTCCCTCGGAGCGGAATGCGCCCTCCAGGAAATCCATCTGTCCGCCGATACCGGAGAGCTGTCGGGTGCCGGCAGACTCGGCATTTTCCTGTCCCATCAGATCCAGCTCGACACCACCGTTGATACTGATGACATTTTTCATCTCACCGATGCGGTACGGGGAGTGGACGTAATCGACGTCAGCCGGATGGAAGAGCTGCGGCTCATTATCCAGCCAGTCATATAATTCCTGAGAGCCCATGGCAAGGTTCCAGGTAGAATAACCGTTGTCAATTTCCTTCTTCTTGTTGGTCAGCTTGCCAGCCTTATAGAGGGCTAAAAAAGCATCGCTGATGGTGCCGGTGTGGCAGCCGAGGTCGGTTTTGTCGGACTGTGCCAGCATATTGGCAACGGTAAACGGAACGCCGCCGACGCCCAGGGAAAGGACAGCGCCGTCCGGGATCTCCTCAACGACACGTTTGGCAATCTCAATATCAACGGCGCTCGGATTGCGGTAGGTGCGGATCGGAAGCGGCTCATGCTCGCCCTCGACGATGAAATCTGCCTCTGAGAGGTGGACACGGTGGGAACCATCGACGCCCTGTAAGCGCGGGAGGCGCTCATTGATCTCGAAGATGACGGTGCGCGCATTCTCAAAGATGGTGCGCCATGCATAGTTGGAAATACCCAGTCCGCAGCAGCCGTCCGCATCCGGTCTGGAAACCGGTACAAAGGCAACATCCACGCGGATGTGGTGACGGTACATTTCCGGCAGGGAACGCAGCATCATCGGCATAAACTTGCAGAGCCCGCGGGTCTGTAGCTTGCGCTCATAATCGCCGATGTGCCAGCTGTAGTAGCTGAATGCTTTCTGCTCCGGGTCGCTTTCGACAACCTCGATGCGCGGGCGGATGACTAAACCGCCGCGGATCTTGACGTCGGTCAGCTCATCCCTGCGTGCTGCCAGCGCACGATCGAGAAGCTCCGGAAATCCAGCGCCAAAGCCATAATCCACCCAGTCGCCCGGCTGAACGGCCTCGACGGCGGTCTCAGCACTTACAAATTTGCCTGCGTAATTGTTAGACATAGTAAAAATCCTCCATCGGTATGAAATTCATAATTTTCTAGTTTCCATCATATCCCAGAAAGCGCTTTTTTGCAACTTCCAAAGACAATTCCAAAAGACAATTTTTAAGCTGGGTTTTAAGATGAGTTTAAGATAGGTTTAATACGGAAATAGTTGACAAAATAGGTGTTTATGATAAAATTAAGTGTTTATAAATAAGAGTTGGTCTTTTACACAGCAGGCAGAAGTGCCTGTATTTTTATGTAATAGGAAATTCCTTGGAATCCCCTATTACACAAAAAGGCACTAACGTGCCAATGATGTGCACTTGCGCGAAGCAGAAACATGTCGCAAGCGACCGCGCTCGGCGCGAGAATGTGACTGTAAAGAATACAACAAATATAGAAAGAGAGGAGTTACGACAAATGAAAACAAATACGGATTTATTTGAAAAAACACCCGTACCGAAGGCGGTCGCAACCATGGCGGTTCCGACCATGATTTCCATGCTGGTGGTTGTTATCTATAACATGGCGGATACATTTTTCATCGGTCAGACGAAGGATCCGCTGCAGGTAGCGGCAGTTTCGCTGGCAACGCCGGTATTTATGATTTTTATGGCATTAGGCCATCTGTTCGGTATCGGCGGCAGCTCAGCGATATCGAGAGCACTGGGAGAACGCCATAAAGATCGGGCATGGCATATCAGTTCATTCTGCTGCTATGGATCCCTGGGACTGGGCGTGATAGTGGCTATCCTGTCTGTACTTGGAATGGAAACCATTCTGCATCTCATCGGTGCCAGTGTAAATACGATCGGTTTTGCGAGACAGTACCTGACGATTATTGCAATTGGTGCGCCGTTTATTATGTTTTCAACTGCATTTGCGAATATTCTGCGGGGAGAAGGCGCATCGAGGGAATCGATGGTCGGAAACCTGTTAGGTACCGTAGTAAATATTATTTTGGACCCGATCATGATCCTGGCGCTTGGCTGGGGAGTGACCGGTGCAGCGCTTGCGACGATTATCGGCAATATTGCGGCCTGTCTTTACTATATTGCTTATTATCTGCGGGGAAAATCGACACTGTCGATTCATTTCCGTGATTTTAAGATGGGAGATGGAATCGCTTCCGGCGTGGCAGGAATCGGTATTCCGGCTTCCTTAAATAATATCCTGATGAGCTTTGCCAATATTATCCTGAATCAGGCGCTGGTCGGCTACGGTGACACACCGGTAGCGGCGATGGGTGTTGCGATGAAATCCAATATGCTTGTTGTCCTGCTGCAGATTGGTCTCTGCGTGGGAATCCAGCCGCTGGTCGGTTATAATTATGGAGCGCGCAACAAGAAACGCCTGATGTCGGTATTCAAATTTACAGGACTTGTATCAGTTATTATGGGAACGATTCTGACATTGTTTATGATTGTCGCAAGAAAGACAATGATTCAGATGTTTATTAATGATGCGGAAGTTGTCCAGTATGGTATTCAGATGGTGGTTGCCCTCCAGCTTTCTGCGCCACTCCTTGGTATCTTATTCCTCTGCATCAATACGATCCAGGGAATGGGAAAAGCGCTTCCGTCGCTGATTCTTACGATCTGCCGCCAGGGACTGATTTTTATTCCGTTGATTTTCGTGCTGAATGCGATGTTTGGCCTGGATGGAGTTGTCTATGCACAGCCGGCGGCTGATTATCTGTCGATTGTGGTGGCGATTTTGATTTGCACACATCTGTTCCGGACGATGGATCATAGAGAAGAGAAAGCAGAAGGCTGAGAAGATTCAATAGATTCAATAAGGAAAAATATGCTTAAAGAAAATAAAAGAGAAGAAATCACAAAGAACATAGAGAAGGGGGAAGCCCTTGTAGAACAGGTGGCAGATGGAATCTGGCGGATCGGTGTGGAATTGCCGCAGAATCCTTTGCGGGAACTCAACAGTTACCTGATCAAGGGAAAAGAAAACGAGCGTGATCTTCTGATTGACACCGGATTTCGGCGCGAGGAATGCCGGGAGGCGCTGTTTGCAGGGCTTCGGGCGCTTGGCAGCAGCCCGGATCGGCTGGATATTCTTCTGACACACCTGCACTCGGATCACACAGGACTTGCCAGGGAGGCGGCAGGGGTGGACAGCCGCATCTATATCAGCGGAACCGATCTGGCGATCTTAAAGGACGGTTTTACACCAGAGCGTCCGCTTCGGCTGGCGGAGCAATTCCGTGCCGGGGGATTTCCGGAGGATGAAATGAAGAAAACGCAGGCGCTCAATCCGGCAGTCCGCTATAAGCTGGATCAGGTTGATGATCGTTTTGTTCCGATTGAGGCAGGCTGGAAATACACGGTAGGAGATTACACGCTGGAAATGATCTCCGTGCCGGGGCATACGCCGGGCAATGCGATGTTCTGGGCAAAGAAACAGGGCATCATGTTCACGGGCGATCATATCCTGTTTGATATATCGCCGAATATTACTTCCTGGCTGGAATCGGAGGATTCATTAGGTGATTATCTCGATAGCCTGCGCCTCGCCAGAAAATATCCGGTCCGCCTTGCCTTGCCGGGACACCGGAAGACGGGCGATTATGCAGCGCGCATCGAGGCGCTGCTGGCACACCATGAGCGGCGTCTGGCGGAGACGGAGGCGCTGCTTGCCGAACATCCGGGTATGACGGCATATGAGACGGCTGGAAAGATGCGCTGGAAGATCCGTGCCGCCAGCTGGGAAGAATTTCCACCGTCCCAGAAGTGGTTTGCGGTGGGCGAGTGCATGGCGCATCTGGACTACCTCCGCCTGCGCGGCAGAATCCGCCGGGAGATGGACGGAGAAGTGTGGAGATGGTTCACGGTAACGGCTAAATACTGTTAGAATTAACTAACAATTATTGCTATTGACTAACAATAGTCTGACTGCATATAATAATAGTAAAGAAAGCAGTAACTGTTCAGTAGGTCTGCGCATTTACTGCGCTGACCGTACGAAAACATGGACCAGCAGACAAAAATCCCATTGCCGTAGGCAATTTTTAATGGATTTTTGCGCGTGACTGTGAAGGTACTGAACAGTTACAGAAAGCGGAATATCAGTCAGGAGGTCGTTGTATGCAGTCGTTGGCAAAGGTGCAGGCGGGAGAGTCCTGTGAAATCAAGTGGATGTTTGGAAATGCGGATGTGATGAACTTTTTGGAGCGCTATGGAATCAAAGAAGGAAGCCGTATCCGGGTCCTTGGACGTGTGCTGGATGGTCTGATCATCGGAAATGGAAAGGTTCGGCTGGCACTGGGCGATGAAGTGGCAGAGCGGATTCAGGTGTAGGTTTGACGGTGATTGAAAGATTGTCGAAAATGTCATGTATTGAAAGAACGTCGAATCTGTCACGTGCAAGTTTGAGAAGGTCACGTTACTTGACATTTCTTCCCATTTATGCTATTCTACCAGATAGCACAAATGCAATGAACGGAAGTAGTAAGCCGCGAAATTTCTACAGAGAGCTGCCGGATGGTGTGAGGCAGCGGAAGGAAGCCGCCGAACTGGTCCGGGAGCAGCCTGTTGAAAGAAGTGTTTTTGAATACCCGAGTAGACAGAGCCGGTCATCCGCCGTTACAGGACGATGAGGAGCACACGGATTCCGTGTGAAATAGAGTGGTACCGCGCAGTTGGAATTTTCGCCCTGCGTCTCTATACAGGTAATGTAGAGACGCAGGGCGTTTTTGACGTTACCGAATTGAAAGAATGTCCGCAAGGGTTGGATGTTATGCAACTGCCAACGGACCAGTCGATTGCAATAATGAATCATCATTTTAGAGACTGGAGCCGGATTTTGACAGGAAATAGCAAAAAATCAGCGTGGCTTAAGCAGAAAACAGGAGGAACAAAGATGTCACAGTACAATCATACCGCCATTGAGAAAAAATGGCGCGAGAACTGGGAAAAACATCCCATCAATGTAAACGATGGAAAGAAAGAAAAATATTACTGCCTGGATATGTTCCCATATCCGTCTGGAAGTGGTCTGCACGTTGGTCACTGGAGAGGATACGTTATTTCTGACGTATGGAGCCGTTATCAGCTGCTGCGCGGCAAATACGTGATCCATCCGATGGGCTGGGATGCATTCGGTCTGCCGGCAGAGAACTATGCGATCAAGATGGGCGTACACCCGGCTATCTCGACCGAGTCCAACATTAAAAATATTAAACGTCAGATCAACGAGATCGCAGCCATCTATGACTGGGATATGGAAGTAAATACCACAGATCCGGCATTCTACAAATGGACCCAGTGGATCTTCGTCCAGATGTTCAAAAAAGGCCTGGCATACGAGAAAGAATTCCCGATCAACTGGTGCCCGTCCTGTAAGACAGGTCTGGCAAACGAGGAAGTTGTCAACGGCTGCTGTGAGCGCTGCGGTACCCCGGTTACCAAGAAAAACTTGCGCCAGTGGATGCTCAAGATTACCGCGTACGCAGACCGCCTCTTAAATGATCTGGACAAACTGGACTGGCCGGAGAAGGTTAAAAAGATGCAGACTGACTGGATCGGTAAATCTTACGGTGCAGAGGTTGATTTCGGCGTAGAGGGACGCGATGAGAAGATCACCGTTTACACCACCCGCCCGGACACCCTGTACGGTGCAACTTTCATGGTACTGGCTCCGGAGCACGCGATGGCAAAGAGCCTGGCAACCGATGAGACCCGCGAGGCAGTAGAGAAATACATTTTCGATTCCTCCATGCGTTCCAACGTAGACCGTCTGCAGGATAAGGAAAAGACCGGCGTATTTACCGGAACTTATGCAATCAACCCGATCAACGGTGCGAAGGTTCCGATCTGGCTGTCTGATTATGTATTAGCTGACTACGGTACAGGCGCTATCATGTGCGTACCGGCACACGATGACCGTGACTTCGAGTTTGCAAAGAAATTTAATATCCCGATCATCCAGGTTATCGCAAAAGATGGCAAAGAGATCGAGAACATGACTGAGGCGTATACCGAGGCGTCCGGCACGATGATCAACTCTGGCGAGTGGAATGGTATGGAATCTTCCGTACTGAAAAAAGAAGCGCCGGAAATGATTGAGAAGAGAGGTATCGGTCACAAGAGAGTCAATTATAAGCTACGTGACTGGGTATTCTCCCGTCAGCGTTACTGGGGCGAGCCGATCCCGATCGTACACTGCCCGAAGTGCGGCAACGTACCGGTTCCGGAGGATCAGCTTCCGTTAAAACTTCCGGAGGTAGAAAGCTATCAGCCGACTGGTACCGGCGAATCCCCGCTGGCAGCCATCGACGAGTGGGTCAACACCACCTGCCCGTGCTGCGGCGCTCCGGCAAAACGTGAGACAAACACCATGCCGCAGTGGGCTGGATCTTCCTGGTACTTCCTGCGCTATGTAGATAACAAGAACGATAAAGAACTGGTATCCCGTGAGAAAGCAGACAAATATCTGCCGGTTGATATGTACATCGGCGGTGTTGAACATGCAGTACTGCATCTGCTGTATTCCCGTTTCTACACAAAGTTCCTGTGCGATATCGGTGTTATTGACTTCGACGAGCCGTTCAAGAAGCTGTTCAACCAGGGTATGATCACTGGTAAGAATGGTATCAAAATGAGTAAGTCGAAAGGAAATGTCGTATCCCCGGATGATCTGGTACGCGACTATGGCTGCGATTCCCTGCGTCTCTATGAGCTTTTCGTAGGACCGCCGGAACTGGATGCAGAGTGGGATGACCGCGGTATCGAGGGCGTATCCCGTTTCCTGAACCGTTTCTACAACCTGGTTATGACCAGCAAGGACAAAGACATCAAAGAGACCAAGGAAATGGTTAAACTGCGCCACAAACTGGTATTCGACATTGAGCAGCGTTTCGAGCAGTTCAGCTTGAATACCGTTATCTCCGGTTTCATGGAGTACAACAACAAGCTCATCGATCTGGCGAAGAAAGAGGGCGGCATCGACAAAGAAACCCTCAAAACCTTCACTATCCTGCTGGCACCGTTCGCACCGCATCTGGGTGAAGAGCTGTGGCAGGAGCTCGGCGGAACCGACAGCGTCTTCCACGCTTCCTGGCCGGAGTGCGATGCGGAGAAGATGAAGGATGACGAGAAAGAGGTAGCCGTTCAGATCAACGGCAGAGTCCGCGCGACCATTACCGTACCGGCAGACATCTCCAAAGAAGATGCTATCGCCGCTGGTAAAGAGGCTATCAAGGACAAGCTGACTGGAAATATCGTAAAAGAAATTTACGTTCCGGGACGGATTGTGAATATTGTTATGAAATAAATAAAAACGGCATGGGAAGAAGCAGAAGAATCTGTGACTTTTCTGTGCAGATAAGGTCAGCGGCCATACAGGAGAGAAAAACTGTGTGGTCGCTGTTTTTTGCCCGCTCCTTTTTCGCGTGCCTGCTATTTGATTTCCTAAATGATAAAATAAAATTATGTGATTTCAGAAGGGATAGGTGAATATGGGAATGTTTGTCAACCCGGACAATTCGGCATTTCAATCAGCCCTGAATGCAAAAAGCATTCTTGATGAGGAAAAACTCATTTGGAATGCTTTTTTGCTGTCTATACGAAACATTCCACATGAAGCTTCTGGGAGGAAGCGAAGGTGTGGAGTGCTATCGTTCAATAAAATTGTCTAAAAAGTCTACCAATTCAAAAGATAAATTTTATATCATAAATGCAACATAATAGCTTGTAGCTAGAAAAATCAGAATAAAAAATTTCGCAGAATATCTAGTTCTGCGAAAATCTTCAATCATTATACGATACTTTCAAGGTTAATTCAATAGAAGTTTCTCCCAAGAATCTCTTATGAAATTATTAAGTCATCATTTCTGAACAAAAATTTCTGAAATTCTCATATAATATTTCCCTTTGCTTTTGAAGTTTTTGTCAATACGGCATTTGGGTTCTGCATATAAAACCGTTTATTTTCGCAGAACTAGATATTCTGCGAAAATCGCAA
>ENA-UEYG01002201-UEYG01002201.1-human-gut-metagenome-genome-assembly--contig:-NODE-2201-length-12684-cov-13.406203_pt1 | contig 12684 bp, 8 predicted proteins | sample MGYA00242933_ERZ507934 | MGnify/ENA primary metagenome ERZ507934 (study PRJEB26167, sample SAMN06115527) | human gut metagenome | host: Homo sapiens | place: China:Zejiang | collected 2015-11-10... | reverse complement strand
TTGCTTTAGCGAACAAAGGATTCAATGAAGCGTACTTTTCTAAGTTTTCTAATCTGTCTACTACCATAATTATTTCACATACATCTTCCAATTTTACCATTTCATATTGGCAATTTGAAAAATCTTGAGCTTGCTGATACCTAGCAGCAGAAAGATTGTATTCTCCGTCTTCAGCTAGTTTTTCTTTAGAAACGATAGTAATGTTTTTTGATTTAGTTAATTCTTCTGGTATCGTTTCTGTTCCGATAGATTTTTGCCACAGTTGCAGCAATTTTAGAGCTTCCGGTAAATCATTATCTTTGATTTCACGGCGTTGAGCTCCTAAATCATACCCGTCATTTTCTACTTTTACAAAAAGGATATCTTTGGTTTTCTTTGCTAACTCTCTATCAAAAAACAAAATAGAGGTTTTAACACCTGAATAAGGGTTGAAAACACCGCTTGGCAAACTAACCACAGCATACAGATAATTATCTTCCACCATCATTTTGCGCAATGCTTTATATGCTGTTGCGGATTGGAATATAATTCCTTCCGGAACAACGAAACCTGCTTTGCCTTTTAAGTTTAGGTGTTCCATCATATAATCAACAAACAAAACTTCTGCACGATTAGCTTTAACTCCAAATTTATTATGTGGCTGAATGCCTCCCTTTGGTGTCATAAAAGGCGGATTCGCCAAAATGATATCAAATTTATCATTCCAACGCTCTTCGGAACTTAAAGTGTCATATTCATAGATTTTCGGCTGTGGAAACTGGTGTAAAAACAGATTAACCGAAGCAAGCTTTACCATATCCGGCGAAATATCATAACCGACAATATTTTCCATTAACTTCTGATGCTGTGCAGGTGTTAAAGTTTTTTTAGCGTTTATGGCTTGTTTTATAATATGTTTGTAAGCCGAGATTAAAAATCCCGCTGTCCCACAGGCCGGATCCAGAATAGTATCTGTTTTGCTTGGATTAACGACATCAACGATAAAATCTATAATATGCCTCGGAGTCCGAAATTGTCCGGCATCCCCTTGTGAACCCATAATAGACAGCAAATATTCAAAAGCATTTCCCAGATTTTCGGAATTGTTGTAAGAAAAACCATCAATTTCATTTAGAAACAGGCTTAGAGTAGCACCATCCCGAAAAGGCAAAAAGGCCCCCTTAAAAATTTTGCGAAAGAGTTCAGGGATTTGTTTTGCTACCTGCAGTTTATCCAGAGCTTCAGCATATAAAGAAATACGTTCCCAATTGTTGAGTTTGGGAGAAAGGACTTTGCTCCATGCATAAGGTTCCAGATCATCGGTAAAAAATATCCGATTACCACCCATCTCAATATTTTGCATATCCATATCATCCATAAATTTATAAATCATGGCTATGGTGATAAGCTCAACTTGGCTTTGCGGGTTTGGTACTTTTCCCACTAAAATATCTCTGGCGGTATCTATCTTGGTTTTAGTGGTTTTATCTAGCATAATAGTCCCCTACATATATGTGTTTAAGTTAATATTTTCCTTAATATATGTGGGCAGTATATCTTTGTAATCCTTAAGATTTAGATAATCTTGGACTGAAAAACCAGCATAAAAATTAAGCTGAGGGAAAGTTTTGGTATCAATAATTTCTCTGAATCTGCTATCTGCCGTATATGCCTTAATGAAGTTTTTAATATATGGAACGGTTTCAGGTTCTGGTTTGTAAATAGAGATAAACTTATCACATTCGTCTTCGAGTAAATCATCTTTGTTTTTAAAACCATCTATAAAACCGAATATTTTTTCCAATACTTCACGCCAAGTTACACGGCGATCTAAATTTTGAGATTTTTTGATTTTTTCCAAATTCATATACAAATCAGGCTGATTTTCATATTTTTCTTTGATTATCGCAATAGCTCTATCCCAATTTTCATTATCTACAGCTGATTTAATATCTTGGTCAGATTTGATAGTTTCCTCAGCTTTTTGGAAGAATTCGCGGTCAATTCGCATTCCTTCCAGTCCGACAGGTTTTATTTCAAGTGTTTTGACAGAGTCTTCAACATCAACAATGTATTCATCTAATGGTATGGCAACAATACCTTCTGCACCATTTTTAGCACTATGAAGAGGTGGAAGTTTTAACTCCTCATCATAGTTAAATTCTTCATCAAAATATTGACAGTTAGCAAAGAAATCAAAAAATTTAAATTGTGTCTTTTCTATTGATGTTGTTTGTTTATTTTCATCTGTATACTTAAAAGTATGTTTTCTAGTGCCGCGCCCTTTGATTTGTACAAAGTCGGTTGGTGAAAACACCGGACGCATTAAAGCAATATTCAAAATATCCGAGCAATCATAACCGGTTGTCATCATGCCAACTGTTACACAAACACGCGTTTTGCTTGTTTCGTAGCCGGCCATAAAGCGACTACGACCGTGGAGTTTATCGTTGGCGAAATCTATGGTTGATTGTTGAGCGTCCATCACACTTGAAGTAATTTGCACAGCAAAATCAGAATTATACATTCCGGGAAAAGCTTTATCCGCCATTTTGTTGAGTATTTGCACCAATTTAGCGCAATGATCCTGGCTGACACCAAAAACCAGACTTTTACCAATTTCACCGGAGATTGGATCTCTTAAAGCATTTTCAAGAAAGGTCCTGCAAAATACCGCATTTGTTTTCTCTGAAAAGAATTTCTTTTCAAAATCTCGTTGGTACATTGATTCTGTGATTTCATCGCCGTATTCATTTGCAGAGACGACAGCATATCCTTTTTCAGATAATAAATCCGTTGTTACTTCTGTACGGGCATCTACAATGACAGGATTAATTAAATAACCTCCCTTTACCCCATCAACAAGTGAATATCTAAAAGTAGGTTCTCCGCTCTCACAGCCAAAAGTTTTATATGTGTCGAGTAAAATGCGACGTTCCAACGATTTAGGATCTTGCATTTTTAACTTGTCAACATTAACGTTTTTAATATAATCTTTTGGTGTCGCTGTTAAACCAAGTTTGTAACCAATAAAATACTCAAATACAGCACGAGAATTTCCACCAATGCACCTATGCGCTTCATCTGATATTAATAAATCAAAATCTGTTGGCGAAAACTTTCTATATTTATTATCTACAAGTAAACTCTGAATGGTCGTAATAACAATTTGTGCTTTTTTCCAATCGCTTTTACTTTGTTTATAAATAACAGATGTATAGGCATTTAAATAAGAATCAAAGTTTTTCTTTGCTTGATTTTCAAGTTCTAACCTGTCAACTAAAAATAAAACTCTCTTAGCATTTTCGGTAGAGAGAAACAATTTTATCAAAGCCCCGGCCGTTAATGTCTTTCCTAAACCGGTCGCCATTTCGAGTAAAAATCTATCTTGTCCTGCGTTAACGGCCTTTTGAACAGCTTTGACTGCATCAATCTGATAAGGACGTAAAATGCGATAACCATTATTCCAACAGTAGGCCATTCTTGTTTTAGTGTCTTGGTATTCCGGTTCTTCCAAAAGATTTGGATTCTTCAATAATGCTACATATTCAGGGATAATCTCTACAGAAGTTAAATTTTTGGGATTGGGTCTGAATTCTTTTTTATGCTCAAGAGATTCTTGAGAGGGCATGGCGGTAATAACTTGGGGATTACCACTTTTAATATCCCAAAGATAATGGATTTGGCTGTTTGATAAAATAACAAAACGAATACCCTGGGCTTCGGCGTATGCGCGAGCCTGATCTTTTGCTGACAATGGATTGATACTATCCTTTTTCGCCTCTAATACACAAAGCGGGAAGTTATGGCTATCTAGTAAAAGGTAATCTATGGCTCCTTTGCATTCTTGCTCATTGCGTCTTACTTTTGTAGCTATTTCTAAATCTACATTTTTGCGGCCATTTTCGTTATCACATAACCGCCAACCAGCTTCCTCTAACATCTTGTTGATTTTTATTCTTGCTTCTGCTTCAGTTCCAGACATATCAAATTCCAATAGGCTTAGGTTAACAATGCTTTGAGCCTAAAGCAAATCGTCTTGAAATTCAACAAGAATCTAAAGTTATTGCTTTATTGTATTAGCGTGATATCATCTTCAATATAATGGTAGGATAATATGGAAATGGATAAAAAAACGAATTTGACTAAAAGTATTCCTGATCTGATGGAAAAATGGCAAAGATATAAAAGAGGATTAAAGGGAATAAAAATCACAGATTGGTGCATATCAAGTGACTATTGCTTTGGAGATCCAGATAAACTTGATGTCGCTACTTTTACAATATTTCCTATTGATTGTATGCGCATAATTAATAGGGAAATTAAGGAAAATCTGCCCCATGACATCAAAAAAGTTAAGCAATTTTCTGAAAAAGAATTAAATTATCTTAAAAATTCAAAATATTTTTTTAACATAAGCTTTGTTATTGAAAACTTAAAATATGCTTTTAATGAAGAAAAAGCACTGAAAGAATTTTCAGATACTCTTAAGGCTTATGAAACAATGAATATTGATAAAAATAATGAAAGTATAAAGGAGCGTCATAAACAGCTTGTTGAGATTTGTAATTATTTAAAACAAAAAAGTCATTCAACAAAAAAATTATCCCAAATGTATTTTGTAGCACAGATTGTAAGTACAATTATGGAATTTTTGTTAATCAAAGAAAAAGGACGAAATCTTCATTGGTGTTCAGATAGAGGACACATTGCCTCTTTTTTAGATGGAATTATGTTCACTTTAGTTTCTGTCTATTTGCATCATTATTTAAAAAATAGAGTGATAGATTACTATATTCATTTGCCTCTTGAAATAAAAGAAACTGATAAAGAATACCCGTATGATACATTTATAAGAGTACCAGATATTATAACAGGCGTAATGTCTTCATTAGTTTTTACAGATATTGGATTAACGGTTCAAAAAGAAAAACATTGTCATGTTTTGAGTGAAATTCTGGTTAATAATCCGCGAATTATTGCTATCGCCTGTAATTATTTAGAAAATGGTCAACCATTATGGCAAAATCTATATTTTGAAAGTGTAGATAATTGTCCGGTTTTTAAGCACGATAAAACACTTCTTCATAAGTTTCAAAATGAATTTGCTGAAAAATTAAAGAATTATCATTAATCATTTTCCCTCGATTTCTTTTGCCAGTTTATTAACCAAATCCATATCCCTGCTTTTGTAGGCTTCGAGGAGAGGGAGATAGTAGCGGGAGCTTTTGCCTTCGCCGATGTAGGGAATGCGGCGGATACCGTCGGCTTTGTCTTCTTTGCGCATGGCGAGCAGGGTAGCGTATGAAATCCCTAAAAACGCGGCTGTTTGCTTGATATTAAGCCAGTTTGAACGCGCGGCAATATCAAACTCGTCCTTGTTGATTTTGGCATCAATACCGTCCACGCCCACGTTTTGTTCATAAAACTTGGCTTCCTTAGCGTATCCGCTTTTGTTCAAAGCGCTGAGAAAACTCTTAAAACCGTCCTTAGCCGTCTGGGTGATAAACGGCGCAAAGCTTAAATTTTGTATTTTGACTTCCGGCTTGAATTGCGTATCCTTAAAGCTGACTTCGCGGAAAAAGGTCAGATATTCCAACACACTTTTTTCCGGAACAATACTCTCGTCAAAATTCACTATGCCCTTAAACAGGCAGTTCCTGATTTCCAGATGATACAAGCCTACGTTACCGCTGCCGTTAAATCGCCGCATATTGAGCCGGCTATTCTCATTAAACACGCAGCGGTCAATTTCTACCGGAATGCGGGCGTCTATCTCGTCAAAGTTCAGACTGCCGTTAAAAACACAATTGTTAAATTCTATCGGTGCGTCCGGTGTTTCATTTCGCAAGCGCACATTGTAAGCTTCTTCAAACACGCAGTCATAAAATCCGACACCCGCCGGCGGAATGTCAATTCCGTCATTAACACCGAAACGGCAGCCGATAAAATACAAAACGCTGATATACGGTGAGCCGGTCGCGCTGAATAAAGCACCGGCCGCAACCACATCGCCGAAGTCAAAGCCCTTAAAACAAAGCCCGACCAGACTTCCTTGCAAAAATACCTTAATGTTTTTAAGTTCCCGTCGGATTGGTAATTTTTCATTGCCGGGGATCAGGTTGTTGATGGCCGGCACGATGTCTTCTTCAAAATTATAATCATACGGAACGTACTCTTTCCCGTCCTCACCGATATATTGCAAAATCTCGCCTTTTGCCTGGAAAAGACCCTGTTTGAAATTAAAATGTACCATGCGCCCTCAACAATTTCCTACTTTCTTTTTTGCTAGGATAATCGCAAACAAGTTTAATTTCATTTAATAAAATCATGCCGATTCTGCGATTCTTTTACGGATTGAAACAAAATTATCCGGTTTTAAGCAAAATCTTACAAAACTTTTTACCCCGCTATATCCACACATATCCATTTAAATACATTTAAAACCGAGTTTCGAGAAAAAGATTGAAAAACAATCTGTTGACTTGCGTTTTGTTTTTTTCTCATACTAACCGTGTCAGGCAGCAATGCCATAATTTAACCATTAAAACGAAAGGAAAATAAAATGACCATATTAACTTACATTATCGCTTCTTTGCTGAAAAAATATCGTTTCAAAAAAGAGATAGAAAACTTAAAAAATCTTCTTAATGCCGCTCGGTTTGCCTGCTAGGAGAAAAGTCATGCATTACCGACTGGTTGCCAAAACCGCTGATTTTACACCGGAAGAATTGCTCAATAAATTGCAGGGATTTATGCCTGTGGCGGACGAGGCGGTTCATCAATACGGATGTTGGAAACTTGCGCGTTATGCCGATTTTGCAGCATTTGCCGCAGAAGAGGGCATTGATACCGATGAAGCCCGAACCGTTGATGAACAGGACGGCATTTTACGTCAGTATGGGTTTGCTTTTGGAGATGATCACAAAATCTATGAAAAAGTATCAACCCACTTTGACAGCTTTGTCATCAAAGGCATCAGACGCTATAAAGATGTCATTGCCGACCCGCGCGGTGTTTATGCCTTTATTTCCGCGACCGGAGATTTTTATTACGTAACCGAAAAGCGCTGTCCGTTTGCCGCCGATGACGTGGTTTATGTGACAGATTGCCATAATTAACTGATTTTCTAACAAAATTAAACATTTAACTCCAATGGCTCGGAGGAGATACCGAAGCGCCATTAAGACATTATTATGCTCTTTTTTTAACAAAAACCCTACTTTTGAAAGGAAAATTAAAATGAAAAAATTTTTGGAAAAATATAACGCTTTTAAGATTGAAACCTCAAAAGACGAAGGCAAGCTGACTTTGGAAACGGCCAAAGAACGGATTTTGAAACTGTTGACCGATAATATCAGAAACTTCAAGGAAGACAGCTGGAATTTGCAAAACCGCATGAACAAGCTGATTATTGATACGGAAAAGAACTCAATCTTTACGCTTCGTCTGGGCGGCAAACGCATTGTCCGCTATTCGCTCGATTTGCTGGATACTCAGCAGAAAATAAGCTTCTTGTTTGATTTCTACAACAGTGTTGAGGCAGGCGAGTTTAATGAAGACATTACCGACTTTCTGGCTAAAGAGATTGATAATGCCGCGGTGCGTAAAAAAGAAGCCAATGAGCGCCGGAAAAATAAGAAAAAAGCCGAACGCGAGCAAAAAGCCAGGGAAAAACAGGAAGAATATGCCCGAAAAGTAGAGGAAGCACGGCAGAGAACGCTTGCCGCCGCTGAGCCGATGCTTCATGAAATGTACATACAATCTGAAGCCGCCCGCCAAAACGAACAGAATCAATATGTTTCTGAACGGGTTTAATTAAAAATGTCCGGGGCTTATCAAAAATAAGCCCCTTTGCAATAAAACCAGGACAAAACAATATATTAGATTGAGTTCGATTAAGGGAAAGATAAAATGACAATAAGTTTAACCGAAGCATTGAGAAACATTGCGTCCGTCCCCAAAACCGAGGAAGAACTGAAACAAGGTGTTCGCAACCTGACAGGTTTTGCAAGGTGTATGTTATCAATCAAACAGGAGATTAAAGAAAATGAAAGCCGTCATACTGACACGCGTGTCAACCAAAATGCAGGAAGAGCGATTGAGCCTGCGCGCTCAAAGTAAACGCTTGGAAGAATATGCCGAAAGAAGGGAGCTTGATGTTATCAAACGCTTTGAAATTATCGAAAGTTCCACCCGCGGCGAACGTAAGCGTTTTATGGAGATGATAAATTTTTGCAAGAAGCAAAAGGAAACTATAGCGATTGTGGCCGATACGGTTGACAGGGTGCAAAGAAGCTTCAAAGAAAGCGTGCTTCTTGATGAACTAATGCGCCAAGACAAGATTGAGCTGCATTTTTATCGCGAAGGGATGATATTAAACAGCAAATCTACCTCGGCCGATATCATGCGTTGGGATTTCTCGGTCATGGGCGCTAAAGCCTATGTCTTGCAGCTTTCTGAAAATGTCCGCCGTTCTACGGAGTTGAAAACCAAAAACGGAGAAAGGTGCGGTGTCGCGCCGCTCGGGTATGAAAATTATGTTGACGAGCGGGGCAAGCATAATATTCGTCTCAAAGAACCGGAAGCCGGTATCATCAAACAAATATTTGAACTTTATGCTCTCGGCAAGATGAGCATATTGGAAGCCGTGCATTTTGCCGATTTAATGGGACTTAGAACCAGAGCCGGCAAAAAACTGGTCAATTCCAGCATTTATTATATATTGGACAATCCCTTTTATTACGGCGAGATGAAAACAAAAAGAGGCATTATCAAACATGTTTATCCGCCGCTGATTTCGCAAGAGCTTTGGGAGCAATGCCAAAAGCAAAAAGCCCTGAATAATCACAACGGCGCGGGGCTGAAATACAGCCAAAAGCCTTTTGTGCTGAGAGGCTTAATCACCTGCGGAAGAACGGGAAGGGTTTGTCCCTGTGAAGATCAACTGAGAAGGAAATACTATTCGTGGGTGGTTTGTTACACCAAAACCGGGCAGAGGCGATACATCCCGGAACAAGATGTTTTAAGTGCGATAGAAACCATACTAAACCGTATCAAAATACCGGATTCCCTAATAAATCCGCTGTATGAAGAGATTAAAAATGCTGAAATTTCAGAAAAACAATACTGTCAGCAGGAAATCGGAAAACTGAGACAGGAACAGGAGAAATTGAAGGCAAAATTGGATAATTTGTTTGATTTGCGTTTGGACGGAGAGCTTGACCGAGAAACGTTTGAAACCAAGCGCAATGAAATCCAACTCAAAATCGACCGTATGGGAAGGAAGATTAAAACCTATGAAAAGACGGGAAATGCCTTCACTTCAACGATATTAGATCTCATAAATCTTGCGTCGCAGGCAGGAAAAGTGTTTGCCAAATCCGATAATCTTGAGCTGAAGCACCTGTTGTTAAAATTTGTTTTTAAGGAAATGATATTAACGGAAGGAGAATTGACATATGAGCTGAATTTTCCGTTCAGCGAGTTTGAAAAAGCGTATTTTTACGAAAAAAGAAGCAAATTTTTACAAGGCTCGCAACACGAGGAAAACCAAGACCTTGAGGATAATAAAACGGATGAAAACGCAAAATCGTTCGGGCCGAAAATTGCTTTTAAAAATCAAAGAGTTGCGTCAAAAAACGCAACTCTTCTCCAGTCTGGCTGGGGTGGCTGGATTCGAACCAACGAATGTCGGCACCAAAAGCCGATGCCTTACCACTTGGCGACACCCCAATATGTTCCGGCCGGTAAGCTGCCGGGCAGATCGATAACGTCTGCAGGCTTATATTTATGCTAAAATTTTTATTATTGCAAGACTTTTTTCTTTGCCTTTGCAAAAAAGGTTTTCACTTTTATTTCAGCAGCTGTTTTTTCTTTTCTTCGCGAGCCTTGAGAATGTCGAGGTCTCTTTCCGTGGCGATCCTGTCCAGAATGGTTTTAACCACCTGATCCAATTCGTGATTTTCCCGATAATCGGCGTGCAGCGCAAAGTTGACACGGTTGTCAACCAGCAGCCGCAGAGCTTTTTGTTTGCTGGTTGCGCTTTGGTCATATACGGCAATGGCGTTGCCGCCGCGCTCTTTTGTCAGTTTCATTGACGGGATATCGGTCATTCCGTCGCCGAAATAAATCATCCGTTTGAACGGAATGGGGCGTTCTTCATCGGGTGTAAATTCATTTACTGCAACATCATCGTTTTTGCCCAGACCTTTGTTGATTTTGGAGAGATATTGGGTTTTGATGCTGTAATTGATGACCCGTGCCGGCCAAACCGGAGTGCCGTCAGCACCGAAGGCATAAGAACAGGCAAAAATATCTTTGAAATACTTGCTGACTTCGGTTCCGGCCATAATCTCTTCGTAGCCTGATGATATGATGTAATGTTCAATTTCCAAATCAAGCGAAGCGCCGAAACGGTTAATCCGCTCAAACCATTCCAGAACGCCGGGAAAATAAATCACGCCTTTCCCGCATTCCTTCAGATTTTCTTTCGTCAGGCGAATGCCCATTTCTTTGGCCGTTTTCATAAAATAATACATACTGCCGGTCACTTGGTCGGCGCCGTTTTCACGCGACCATTGGTTGGCCTTGGCCCAGAACTCGTCCGGCGTCATCCCGAATTGCGGAATCAGGCAAAAGTCCTGCATATACTGAGTGCTCAGGGTTTCATCAAAGTCATAAATCAGAGCGACTTTAGTCTTATTATTTTGCATTTTTGATTATCTCCGCTTGCTTTTTGGAATTTATTATTATACAAGTAAGAAGTTAATTTTTTACTAGTTTTAAAAAGAGGAAATTTCGAAATGGTTGCAAAGACAATGGACCAGCTGGTCTCCTTATGTAAACGCCGTGGCTTTATTTTTCAGAATGCCGATATCTACGGCGGCATGCAGGGGGTTTATGACTATGGTCCGTTAGGCGTAGAATTGAAGAACAACCTGAAAGCGGCCTGGTGGCGGGCAATGGTCTATGAACGTGATGATATCGAAGGACTGGATGCCGCTATTTTGACTAACCGCAAGGTTTTGCATTATTCCGGCCATGAAGACACTTTCTCTGACCCGATGACCGACTGCCGCAAATGCAAAGGGCGTTTCCGCGCTGACCACATTAAAGACGGAAAGTGCCCGAATTGCGGCTCGACAGATTTGACCGAACCCCGTCCGTTTAACCTGATGTTCAAGACGACGGTCGGCCCGGTTGATAATGCGGAAAATCTGGCTTATCTGCGTCCGGAAACCGCACAGGCAATTTTTACCCAATTTAAAAACGTGGTTGATTCCACCTCGCGCAAGCTGCCGTTCGGCATTGCTCAAATCGGCAAATCTTTCCGCAATGAAATCACACCGCGCAACTTTATCTTCCGCGTCAGGGAGTTTGAACAGGCCGAGCTGGAATATTTTGTTATGCCCGGCGAAGACGAAAAATGGCATGAAATGTGGAAAGAAGCCCGGATCAAATGGTGGGAAGAGCAGGGACTGCCGCGCGAGCACATTAATATTTATACCACGCCGAAAGAAGATTTGGCTCACTATGCCAAAGCCTGCTATGACATTGAATATCAGTTCCCTCACGGTATGGAAGAACTGGAAGGCATAGCCAACCGCACCGATTATGACCTCGGCAACCATACCAAAGGGCAGGATGAATTAAATCTGACCTCGCACTGTCATCCCAACAGTGAATCTACCACCAAGTTGTGCATTCGTGATGATGACAGCAATTCTTGGGTCGTTCCCTTTGTGATTGAACCTTCGATGGGGGTTGATCGCGGCGTTTTGGCTGTTTTGACCGAAGCTTATGAAGAGGAAGATCTCGGCAATAACAACAGCCGTATTGTTTTGAAACTGAAGAAACATCTTGCGCCGATAAAGGTCGCGGTTATTCCGTTGAAAAAGAATAACGAGCAGATAATGGCCAAATGCCATGAAATCAAACAAAATCTGCTTAAACTGGGGATTGGGCGCGTTGCGTTGGAAAATACCGGAAATATCGGCAAAGCCTACCGTCGCCACGATGAAGTCGGTACCCCGCTGTGCCTGACGGTCGATTTTGAAACCATTGAAAACCAACCGGAATCCGTAACCGTCCGCGATCGTGACACAATGGAACAGCATCGCGTTAATATTGCAGATCTGCCGGCTTATTTGCGGGAATATTTTCTGAGTTAAAAAAAGCTCCCTTTGGGGAGCTTTTTTTTAACTGCCGTAATAAGGAACGAAAGTAGCATGTACGTCATCTGCATCTATAGTTATCCTGTCACCCTCTGAGACATTGAAATAGAAAAAGGACCGTTGTGTTACGTCACCGGTTAACGAACCGATTTTTTTGCCGTTGATGATGATAAAAGCGCCATAATTTCTAATGTCATGAGCATGTCCGATAACAATTCCGTTTTGATAAGCCGGCCAATCCTGTTTTCCCGGAATATCTGATGCCCAAGCCCAATTTAATTTAAATTGATAAAATGTATCAGCTTTTTTAGTGCAGTTAAAATAGGAGGTGTTAAAGGGGCACTTGAGAGCTGGACTGAGACAGTCAGAGGTGCTTCCGGTATAAGTATATCCCAAATCAGAGCACGATGGCTGAGCGCCGCAGGTCTGGGCATACACATTGCCGACAATCACCGAGGTTAAAATGCTCCCCGCCAGTAAAATTGATAGTTTCATCTTCTTTCTCCTTAGTGTTAAATTTCTGTTATCC
>ENA-UEYG01002200-UEYG01002200.1-human-gut-metagenome-genome-assembly--contig:-NODE-2200-length-12685-cov-4.694956_pt1 | contig 12685 bp, 9 predicted proteins | sample MGYA00242933_ERZ507934 | MGnify/ENA primary metagenome ERZ507934 (study PRJEB26167, sample SAMN06115527) | human gut metagenome | host: Homo sapiens | place: China:Zejiang | collected 2015-11-10... | reverse complement strand
TTACTTTTTAAAGATATTGATTTTCAGACAGTTTAGTCTAAGATTAGCTTCTTCACCTCACGGATGGACTCTTCGGGAGAAAGCCGGGATATCTACTTTTTTGTCAACTATAAACGAGGGCTTACACTTACGAAAACCGAATTAGATTCCATGAGTAAAAGAAAACTTACCACCAAATTTGAAGAACCATTTTTCGTAGGAGAAGTATGTTTTATAAAGACAATATTTCTCCTACGGATACTTAAAGCATCACACATTTCCCGGAAATTGGTCAAATCATTTCTCCGGATACAAGATAATCAGGCTACTTGTTTATACAAGCTATCTCAATGGCCAGCTCTTTATATTTCTTAGTAGTATTGACCAACGAACTGCCTACATAAAACAAAAACACCAGACTGACAATGGTCATCAATGTTCCTATCATGGCGAAACGACTTTTTTGCTGTAATTCTTCTCTACTCATAGGGGGATACTCTTTTAATTTGGGTATGACAAAGATAGCGGCAAGAATTTACGTTCTTTTTACAGGCTTGTGACAACGTTGTTTAATCTCTCAACTTCTTCACCCAACCGGGAATAATGATAGCACCTATCAGCAAATACATATAATAAGTAATAATCCGCCAAACGAAAGCAACGACCAAAGCCATACCTGCCACATCAAAAAAATCGGCATAATATTCACGAAACATATATTCGCTTACTCCGCTTCCACCGGGAGTAGGGCTGATAGTCATCACTACCCATAGAATCAGCTGACGCACAAAAGCCAACAGTTGGCTGCCCGAAGTGGTAAAGGCTATCAGCAAAGCATTGACTACCAGATAACGTGAAGTCCAAGCCAAGCAAGTAATCCCAAAAGCTTTCAACCAAAAAGTAAAAGACTTCTGACTCATCTCTCTGGAACTTAATACCAGATTGTCCGTAAGTGTTTCGATGGCCTTGTGCCAACGGCGAAGCAGTGGCAAGCGGAAAATAGTGAGCAACAAACGTTTTACCCATTCCGGACGGCGGAACAATGCAAGATATAACAGGAAAGTCCAAATCGTAACGACTCCATAGACCAGAAAAAACAGTACCTCTATTCCCGAAGATAGAATCGCCACATTACCAAACAGATCATCGAATGAAAATAGAAGTAAAGCAAACGGGCAGGCCAATACAAGAAATAGCTCATCCAGAAACAGGCAGGAGATAGTCAAAGCTGTACTGCGTCCGGCATTAATGCCTTCTTTATTCAAAAATAACACGATCAGGCTACTCCCTCCCACTGCAGAAGGAGTCACTGCCGATGTAAATTCACAAAGCATATTTACCCGGAATGCCCGACGCCAAGTTAATTCCCGGTCAGTAATAAAGCGGAAACGCCACATCAGCCCACCGTCTCGTCCAAACATAAAAAGTACGGCAAGTAGCAATCCGCCTACCAGACGCCAAGAGAAACGAATGCCACTGAAAAGTTCCGGATTGAACTCCCGGTAGAACAACCACCCCACCACCGACAGCCCTATCAGGACAGGAAGCAGGATATAGCCGGTTTTAAAGGTTTTAATAGAATCTGACATAATGGAGGAAGAGAGTTTCAATGATAATCTTATTTATTTCCGTTTCGCTTTATCAACCGGTTATAACGATCGTACACTTCACCGGCCACGTCTTCCCATGACCGGGCAATAGTTCGTGATGCCTCCTCTCCCACCTGTTTTATTATAGCAGTACTGCATAATATTTCACGTATGCGATTGGAATAAGCCTCTGTGCTATTGGGACTCAGAAAACCATTTACCGAATCGGAGATTATTTCCGAAGCGGTAGAATCCCTGATCAATACCGAAGGAGTGCCCAATGCAGCCGCTTCACGTATCACCAACGGAGCGTTATCGTACAAAGAAGGAAACAGAAACAGATCGGCAGCAACATAATAACGTTTCAAGATCTCGCGTTCCACAATACTACCTACAAAAGACACTTTGGAAGCCAATCCCAGTTCCACAACCTTTTGTTTCAATTCATGGCTTGCATAGCCTGAACCGACAAAGTACATCCGAAAAGGTACATCAGACAAACGGACAAGCGAATCGAGCAAAAAACCGAGATTTTTCTCCCAAATATGTTGACCGACAAAAAGAAACATAAACTCCCCGGAACGGATACCTAAAGTCCTCCGAGCCTCCTGCCGGACAGATTGGAGAAAAGGCGTACCTGCAAAATCATTTCCGTTATCCACCACTTCTATCCTGCCCTTATACCCATACTCCCGCAACGTCTCTTCGACAGCTGCCTGGGGAATCCACACTTCATCCGCAGCTTCGTAAAAACGAATCACCTTTTTTATCAGATAGTTCACCAACAGACGGGAAGGAATGGCCCTCTCAAAATCCGCCCGGTACTTGGAGTGAAACGTAGCTACAATCGGAACATGCTGTTCTCTGGCAATCTGCATGGCCAGTGCTCCCGAAGAAAAGGGACAATGGGCATGTACCAACTCGAATGAAAGCCGGCTGATACGCTCGTGAAAAGGCCAATCGATGCGCGGAAAACCCAGTCTATAAGGCTTTCTCATAGGAATGGGAACAGATGAATAGCGGTAAACCGGATATTCTTCCGCATCTCTCGCATCAGGTGACTTAGGAGTCACCACACAAACATTCCCCGCCTTCCTATGCAGCCAGTAGGCATAGTTCTGTGTAGTAAGTGATACCCCATCCATGATCGGAGGGAAACAATCATTAAAAAGACCTATCATTGTATTCCATTATCTGTTTGCAAAGAAACAGCTTACGTATTACAATTGTTTGACGGAAGTATGACGAGAGTGTTCTTCTGCAAGAGATAACGGGTTCCCATCTCCTCTGATCCGTCCGTCTTCTAAATTCCTTGCTTACAGCCTTCTTCCTTTATTCTGTACGATACTGTCAGTTTTTTCCTTATTTTTGCCCGAAAAGTGAAGATAAGCCGCACTTTGGCATAAAAAATGAACGAGTTCATTTTATTCTGCCCTCAGTTTGCTTATCTTTGTCACAAAAATAATTTATCAAGGTCATTGCTATGAAGTTCAAATCAACCTTTATGACTGCATGTCTGGGGATCGGTCTTTGCACCTCCTGCACTCCCGAAACTCCGACAGCACCCCAAGACTACACTCAGTACGTAAACACCTTTATCGGAGCAGCCGACAACGGTCACACCTTCCCGGGTGCTTGCCTGCCTTTCGGGCTGATCCAGGCAAGTCCGGAAACCAACGCCATCGGATGGCAATATTGCTCCGGATACAATTATCAGGATTCGCTGATCTGGGGATTCTCACAGACTCACCTCAACGGCACCGGTTGCATGGATCTGGGTGATCTACTGGTAATGCCTGTCACCGGGCAGAGAGTTCGGGACGACTATAAAAGCGGATTTTCTAAAAAGACAGAAAGCGCTACTCCGGGCTACTATACCGTAGAACTCGATAAATATAAGGTAAAAGCAGAACTGACCGCTACGGATCATGTAGCCCTGCATCGTTACACTTATCAGAATGCCGACTCGGCTTCATTGCTACTTGACTTACAACACGGCTTGGTATGGAATCCCCAACAATACAAATCGCATGTCAAAGCCTGTGAAATCAACTGGGAAGATGCTCAAACACTGACCGGACACGTACGTAGCAGTGTATGGGTAAACCAAGATTTGTATTTTGTCATGAAATTCAATAAACCGGTGACCGACTCCATCTATCTGCCGATGGAAGAGACGGAAAAAGGAAAACGCCTGATCATGAGCTTCGACATGAAACCGGACGAACAGTTGCTGATGAAAGTCGCTATCTCCACAGTCGGTGTAGACGGTGCCCATAAGAATATGGAGAAAGAATTGGCTGACTGGGACTTCGACGGGACAAGACAAAAAGCAAAAGACAGCTGGAACAGTTACCTGAGCCGCATCGAGGTAACAGGTACTCCGGATGAATTGGAGAATTTCTATACCAGTTTCTACCACGCACTGATACAACCTAATAATATTGCTGACGTGGACGGAAGATACCGCAATGCCAAAGATTCGATTGTAAAATCCTCATCAGGCGTTTATTACTCTACTTTTTCAATTTGGGATACCTACCGAGCCGCCCATCCTTTCTATACTCTGGCCGTACCCGAACGAGTAGACGGCTTTATCAATTCGATGATCGAACAAAATCAGGCACAAGGCTATTTACCCGTCTGGACCTTATGGGGTAAAGAAACGAATACGATGATCGGTAACCACTCGGTTTCGGTTATTGCCGAAGCCTACAAGAAAGGTTTCCGCGGCTTTGATGCCGAGAAAGCATTCGATGCCATCAAACAGACACTGACCGTTTCACATCCGAAATCGGACTGGGAAATTTATATGAAATACGGCTACTACCCGACAGACAAAGTAGATGCCGAATCGGTTTCACGCACCCTCGAATCGGTTTACGATGATTATGCCGCAGCTACCATGGCCGGGTTAATGGGTAAAAAAGAAGATGCGGAATACTTCGGGAAACGTTCGGAATTCTACAAGAACCTATTCGATAAAGAAACACAGTTTATGCGCCCGCGTTATGCCGACGGACGTTGGAAGACTCCTTTCAATCCCAGTGATCTGGCACATGCAGAAAGCCGTGGGGGCGATTATACAGAAGGAAATGCCTGGCAATATACCTGGCATGTCCAGCACGATGTACCGGGATTGATCGAACTGTTTGGCGGTAAAGAAGTTTTCCTCAACAAACTGGATTCATTGTTTACTATCGAACTGAAAGGAAGCGGACTGGCCGACGTAACCGGACTGATCGGTCAATATGCTCACGGTAACGAACCAAGTCATCACGTCACTTTCTTGTACGCACTGGCCGGAAAGCCGGAACGCACTCAGGAGCTGATCCGTGAAATCTTCGATACCCAATACAAAAACAAACCTGACGGGCTCTGCGGCAATGACGACTGCGGACAGATGTCGGCTTGGTATATGTTCAATGCCATGGGATTCTATCCGGTCGATCCGGTGAGCGGACATTATGTGTTCGGTGCTCCGCAGATGCCTAAAATTGTTCTCCATCTGCCGGATGGTAAAACGTTTACGGTCATTGCCGAAAATTTATCGAAAGAACATAAATATATCGACAGTATCACACTGAATGGTGAACCCTATACTAAAAACTACATTTCACATGAAGATATCGTGAAGGGAGGTACACTGGTGTACAAAATGAAATAACCAATTATAAACTCAAAACTACAATGGACAAAAAGTTACTGATGATGGCGCTGTTGATAACAACAGGACTTGCCACACATGCACAGGAGAAGCTGACCCGCTATCAGGTGAGGAACGCCATTACGGTGCGTACTCCGATCATGAACGATAGCATCAACCCGAAAGGAGAAAAACACACAGCCAAAGCATTGCTACAAACACCGGTAGTACTCGACCTTGCCAATGCACCGACTCAAATGACAGCTGCCGATACAGCCGGTCTGGTCACCTTCGCGAAAGCTGATAAAGACAATCTGCTTTACCTGATCAAAACCCAACTGCGTGCCGAACGCTTTATGAAAGGTAAACTGAAAGTGACCTCTCCGGTCAGATGGGAGCTTTTCATTAATGGTGAATCGAAGATGGTAAAGGATGCTGCGGAAGACAGCATCTCTAAAGCAGCAACCAAAGAGGTCGCTTTACGCCTCGAACCCGAAATGGATTATGAAATAGCTATCAAACTGCTTTCGACTCCGGACGACAAAACCGTACCTTCACTGAAATGCGAACTGGTAAAAGATGACAAATTCAAAGAAGTGGCATGCAGCACCGATCCTGAACAGAAACATCGTTTCTCACTCGATAACACAGTATACGGTAACCGTGCCATAGCTGTTTCCGTATCACCGGACGGAAAATATCTGCTAACCCGTTATTGGGATAACCATTCGCTGAAACGTTCGCGCACTTATTGTGAACTGACCGAACTGAAAACAGGAAAAGTGCTGCTCACTAATCTGAGAGATGGTATGCGATGGATGCCGAAAAGTAATAAACTGTATTATACAGTAGTGGCTCCGGAAGGAAATGACGTTATCACTCTCGATCCTGTCACACTGAAAGAAGAAGTTCTTTTGCGAGGTATCCCCGAGCAGGGATTCAGTTGGTCGTCCAACGAGGACTTCCTGATATACTATCCCCGTGAAGAAGGTGTAAAAGATGAAGGTCCGTTGAAACGTATTATCAGCCCGGCAGACCGTATCCCCGATACACGCGGACGCAGCTTCCTGGCCAGATATGACATCGCCAGCGGAACATCAGAACGGCTCACTTACGGTAATCACAGCACTTATATGCAGGACATTTCACCGGATGGTAAATATCTGCTTTACAGCAGTTCAAAGGAGAATATCACGCAACGTCCTTTCTCTTTGAGCTCTTTGTTCCAGGTAAATCTTGAAACATTGGCCGTCGACACACTGTTCTTCGAAGACCGATTCCTCGGAGGAGCCAGCTACTCACCGGACGGTAAGCAATTGCTATTGACGGCAAGCCCGGAAGCTTTTGACGGTATCGGTAAGAATTGCGGCAACCACCCTATCGCCAATGACTTCGACTCTCAGGCATTTATCATGGATCTGGCTACCCGTAAAATCGATCCGATCACCAAAGAATTCAATCCGTCTGTCAACTTCCTGCAATGGAACAAGGGTGACGGTTGCATCTACTTCAGCACCAATGATGAAGATTGCCGGAATATCTATCGCTATTCACCCAAAGATCGTAAGTTTGAAAAGCTGAACCTGGAGACTGATGTCACCAGTGCATTTGCCATGTCGGAAAACAATCCGTCATTGGCTGCTTATATCGGACAGGGATGCTACAATGCAGGAGTTGCTTATGTATACGACCTGAAAAAGAAAACCTCTCGACTGATAGCCGACCCGATGAAACCGACTCTGGAGAAAATTGAACTGGGCGAAATGAAACCCTGGAACTTCACAGCTTCAGACGGAACAGAGATCAAAGGGATGATGTGTCTGCCGCCTTCATTCGACCCGAACAAGAAATATCCTCTGATTGTGTACTATTACGGAGGAACGACTCCCACAGAACGGGGTATCAGTAATCCGTACTGCGCACAGTTGTTTGCTTCACGCGACTACGTGGTATATGTTATCCAGCCGAGCGGAACAATCGGATTCGGACAGGAGTTTTCAGCACGCCATGTCAATGCCTGGGGCAAACGTACTGCGGACGACATCATTGAAGGTACCAAACAGTTCTGTAAAGAACACCCGTTCGTGAATGATAAAAAAATCGGTTGTCTCGGTGCATCTTACGGTGGATTCATGACACAATACCTCCAGACTCAGACGGATATTTTCGCCGCCGCAGTTTCACATGCCGGTATCAGCAATGTGACCAGTTATTGGGGTGAAGGCTATTGGGGATACGGTTATAATGCCATAGCCGCCGCAGACAGTTACCCCTGGAACAATCCGGAACTGTTCACCAAACAAGGTTCGCTCTTCAACGCCGATAAGATCAACACTCCACTCTTACTGCTGCACGGCACCGTAGATACCAACGTACCTATCGGTGAAAGCATCCAGCTATTCAATGCTCTGAAAATATTGGGTAAAACAGTAGAGTTCATCACTGTAGATGGAGAAAACCACTTTATTGCCGACTATCCGAAACGCGTGCAATGGCATAACAGTATTATGGCATGGTTTGCCCGCTGGTTGCAGGATAGTCCTCAGTGGTGGGAAGATATGTATCCGGAACGTCATTTATAAAACACATTCCACTGAAAAAGACAGGGAGAGCACTGATTTATTACGAAGATAATCTGAAAACAGTTAAAACTCTGTGATCTTTATGGCGGTGGAATCCGATGAAAACAGCAATCATCAATCCAATCAGTATTGGCGTTGAAAAGACTTATAAAAAAGAACGGGGCCTTTGGTTTTAAACCAAGGTCCCGTTCCTTTTATCTCCTTACCTTTTTTACACCAACAGTCCCCGGTTTTAAAAAGGTAAGGGCATTTTCCTTATTTTGTTAAAGCGCCAATCAGTTCTTCAGCAGTAACCAATTGCTGTTCACCGCTTTCCATGTTTTTCAGCATAGCTTTTCCTTCATTCATTTCATTCTCACCTACGATAGCAACGAAAGGAATGTTCTTAACATTTGCATAACTCATCTGTTTCTTCATTTTCGCAGCGTCGGGGAATATCTCGGCACGAATACCGGCTGCGCGGGCCTTAGACAGAATACCCATAGAAAAAGCAGCTTCTTTCTCACCGAAGTTAATAAACAGAAGCTGAGTTCCATTAACGGCCTCCTTCGGATACAGTTCCAACTGGTTGAGCACATCGAAAATACGGTCGGCACCAAACGAAATACCTACGCCCGATACCCCTGCCATACCGAATACACCAGTCAGGTTATCGTAACGACCTCCACCGGTGATACTGCCAATCTGCACATCAAGCGCCTTCACCTCAAAAATAGCACCTGTATAGTAATTCAATCCACGTGCCAATGTCAAGTCAAGCTCTATTTCGTTTTTCAGTCCCATCGTTTGAAGGGTATTCAAAATAAACTCACTCTCTTCCACTCCCTTCAAACCTGTTTCGCTATCGGAAAGTACAGTCTTCAGTGTAGCCAACTTCTCAGCATTGGTTCCACTCAGAAGAATGATAGGTTGCAGTTTGGCAATAGCCTCTTCACTGATACCCTTCTCGGCCAGCTCTTTATTGACATTGTCCAAACCGATTTTATCCAGTTTATCGATTGCTACTGTAATATCTACTATTTTATCCGCCTCTCCTATGATTTCGGCAATACCGGTCAGAATCTTACGATTATTGATTTTAATGCAAACGCGGATACCGAAACGGGTAAACACCGTATCAACAATCTGCATCAATTCAACTTCGTTCAGCAATGAATCACTGCCTACGACATCAGCATCACATTGGTAAAACTCACGGTAACGTCCTTTCTGAGGACGGTCGGCACGCCATACGGGCTGAATCTGATAACGTTTGAAAGGGAAAGTAATTTCGTCACGGTGCATCACTACATAACGGGCGAAAGGCACTGTGAGGTCATAACGCAAACCTTTTTCACAGAATTTACTTGCCAGCTTAGCCGCATTGCGACTCAACAGCTCTTCGTCAGTAATGCCTGAAAAATAATCACCGGAATTCTGAATCTTAAAAAGTAGTTTGTCACCTTCTTCACCATATTTCCCCATCAGGGTAGAAAGCATCTCCATGGAAGGAGTTTCTATCTGCTGGAAACCATACAGATGATAAACGTCACGAATGGTATTGAATATGTAGTTACGCTTCGCCATCTCTACGGGCGAAAAATCACGTGTTCCTTTAGGTATACCTGGTTTTGCTGCCATTGTTCTAACTGTTTTATTGAATTGAGTTGCAAAGTTATATGAAATAATTGATTATTGAAACAGAAACCACAGACTTTCTGTGAATCTGTAAGCAAATGTATCCGGTGTCCGGTTCCGTTAAGACTGTTCATTTTCGGACAATACTTTTTAATGCCATTCTGCTCAATAAGAGATATTTATTAATTTGGTATACTATTTGCTTTCTGAAAGACAAAGAAATCACATTATCTAACAGAAATCATATGAAAACAGTTTTTTTGATCATTACAATGTTATGCCTTGGACTATCGGGAATGGCACAAAACAACGAAAAAAAAGAATTTGAGAGAAAGTACAGCGCACTCACTCAGGAAGTAGCAAACGCCCGCAAACAGAAAGATTACAAAAAGGCCGAGAAATTAAATTGGGAGAAACTGAAGTTGTATCAAGGATTGCCTCAACAACTTCAGGAAAATGCAAAAAATATAACAGGATTGGTTTATTACGACCTTGCTTGCTATCAGGCACTTCAGGGAAAGAAAAAGGCAGCCCTAAAAAACTTTGAGAAGGCTTTCAACTCCGGATGGAATGATTACAACCATGCTAAAGGTGACAGTGACATCGACAATTTACGTAAAGAGAAGAAGTATCTGGAAATAATGGTGTGGCGCGCAAATTTGTGCGCCACTTTTTTAGGTAATTTAGTATATCCCACTCCAGCATCGAAGATGCTTCACTTTCCTTAACTCTTTTTACGTGCCTATATCCGTGTTTTGGTTGCTAAAAATTGTTTTCCTGTTTTGCATGCGATAGCTTGTTCCTCCGAGCCTGATAATCTCGCAGCAGTAGAGCAGCCTGTCAAGCAAGGCGGCTGTGACCGCTTCATCCTCCAATGTTTCCAGCCAACGGGTGAGTGCCTTGTTTGCCGTGATGATGAGTGATGTCCTTTCCTGGAAGTCATTGACCAGTTTGAACAGCAACACGGCTTCTTCTCTTTTCAAAGGGAACAGTGTGGCATCGTCTATGGCCAGCAGCCGGGCCTTCATGATCCGCTTGTATGTTTTCATCGCATGTGCGGAGACCTCTTTCGTTTTCAGGCATGTGAGCAGCTCCTCCAGTGTCATCAGATATGCTTCGTATCCCGCTTTTACGGCTTCATACACGAGTCCGGCGGCTATAAAGGTCTTGCCGGTTCCGGAAGGGCCTACCAGGAGAAGATTGTATGCCTGGTTCACCCATACCAGCTCACGCAGTTCGCGCAGCCTCCTGTTATCCATTCCTTCCGCCCTGTCATAGTCGTACAGGTCCAGATCGTATTTGGCGGGGAGTCCGGAGAGTTTCAACCGTGTCAGGTAGCTTTTCCTTTCTCTGCCCTGGATTTCCCTGGCAAGACAATTCGCCAGGAACTCCGAATAGGTCAGTTGCTTCTCCTGTGCTTCATGAAGTATCACACCCACATGTTCTGCCAAGTTCGGTAGTTTCAGGTGCCGTGCATATTCAACCAGCTCCTTTTTATGTTTTATCATAGCCATGGAAGATTTCATTGTAAGACTGTATCAGCCCGGTTTGTCGCGGCGGGCAACTGTCCGTCCTGTCTGTTTCAGTTTCTTTATTCCGTCTCCTGTGCACGTGTTCACACAGGCTTTTAACGGAATCGCCATTGTAGATGCCCTTATCAAGACATATGTGCACTGCCTCTATCAAGATATCCTTGTCATAGCCCGGCATCATGTGCAGAACCACTTCCAGATTATCCTTGTAATAGCGTTCTTTCTTTCTCTTGAGGTTCTCCATCCACAAGGCGACCTCCCGGTTTCCGGATACATAAACAAGGATACGTTCGGCCAGCTTCTGTGCCCCAATACTCTTGGGCCTTCTGTGTCTTTCGTCATAAATCGTTTTTCCTTTTCGGGTACAGAGGGGATGTCTGGCGACGATTTTTCCCGTCTCCTTGCTGTACAGTTCCACATACCCCTCAGTTTCCTGCAACCAGACCCTCGTCTGCCCGCTCCGGTAAGTGCCGCATGGCAGGCTGTAATAATTTCCCCTATACTGGACCGTGTTGTCCTTACGCACGTGATACTCCTTCATCTGCTCCTGTGGTGGCTGCGGTAGACCATAATAAGGTTTCAGGTATCCTTTCTCCACAGCGAACTCCTCAGAGGGGACCAGGCGGGTGGTCCCGTGCACTTTTCCATTACCCGTCCTTTCAAGCCATTTCCGGGCTTCCTCATTCAGCCCGGGGATATCCTGTAAAACACGGGCCACCAGAAAATTCTCTTTCACATACTTCACCACATTCTCCACTTTCCCCTTCGACTCAGGGTCTGACCTGCGACAAAATACCGGCTGGAAATGCTGCTCTTTTATGAATGACTGAAATTTCCCGGTCAGTATCAAATCTCCCAGGTTCTCGCGTGCTATAAGCACCCTGTCCTGGTCATAGATAATCTTTTCAGGCCTGCCCCCGAAATACTGAAAGGCCAGTTCATGGGCATAAATCGCAAGCTCCGTATCAAAAGGACGACGGCTGAAATGGATAAACTTATAGCGGGAACGCGTCAGTACGATGGCGAAGAAGTAAACCTTCGTGCTTCCGCCATTCTTCACAGGTATCCACTTCTCCCCGAAATCCGCCTGGGCATATTCCCCCGTAGGGGGTCTCAGGCAACTTCTCATAATCACGCCGTATCCGGGCCTCGGATTTTTTCCCAATACCGTACTTCCTGCGTATCCTGTCTACAAAATTGAATACGGTCTTGTCACATACCCGCGGAAAATCGGGGTAACACTCCCTGAGCCAGTCATGCATACGGGCAGCCGATATGTACGGGTATTCTTCCAGTGTACCCCGTACATACTCCTCGTACTTTCCCAACTTGAGTTCATACTCCCGGTGGGAGTTCTGCTTTCTGAAAAACTCTTCCCGGCTTGTCCGCAGATATCTCCGCACAGTGCTCCGGTCCACGCCCAGATATTTTCCGATCTGTGTCTTGTTCAGTCCTTTCGACTGAAGTTCTCTTACCTTGTACCACATATAGAGTTTGTCTTTTAAATTTTGGCTCTTTGTTTCCATTCCGGTGTCTGTCTCTTTGTTGAGCCGGCAAAGATAGACATTCCCGCAGGGCAGAAAAACCATACCCCTGTAAAAGTGGGACATACGACTTTCCGTTTTTCCACGGGCAAAGTTACAATTTACATGCTACATAAAAAGCCCCGTTCCAAGAAGCTGTTTTTTATATTGATTCATTTCATTTTTTTTAAAAACGTTTCCTTATATGGAACTATTT
>ENA-UEYG01002194-UEYG01002194.1-human-gut-metagenome-genome-assembly--contig:-NODE-2194-length-12730-cov-2.907611_pt1 | contig 12730 bp, 5 predicted proteins | sample MGYA00242933_ERZ507934 | MGnify/ENA primary metagenome ERZ507934 (study PRJEB26167, sample SAMN06115527) | human gut metagenome | host: Homo sapiens | place: China:Zejiang | collected 2015-11-10... | reverse complement strand
AAAAACAGATCCAATCAAGCGCGCATTAATTAGTATAAGTGACACGACCGGTGTCGTGGAGTTTGCCAAAGGGCTGCGGACTCTGGGCTGGGAGGTGATCGCCACGGGCGGTACGATGAAGCTCCTGGCCGACAGCGGCGTGGAGGTAATCAACATCAGCGACGTGACGGGATTCCCCGAGATCTGCGACGGCCGCGTGAAGACCCTGCATCCCAACGTGCACGGCGGACTGCTGGCCCGCCGCGACGATCCGGAGCACCTGAAAGCCCTGAAGGATAATCATATCGAGTTCATCGACATGGTCTGCGTGAACCTTTATCCGTTCCGGGAGACGATTTCGAAACCCGGCGTGAAGATGGAGGACGCCATCGAGAACATCGACATCGGCGGACCTTCGATGCTTCGCTCGGCGGCCAAGAACTGGGCCGACGTGACGGTGGTGTGCGACCCCGCGGACTATGACGCGATTCTGGACGAGATTCGCGCCGGCGGCAATACCGAAAAGGCCACGCGCCTGAAGCTCTCGGCCAAAGCCTATACGCATACCGCCGAGTACGACGCGATGATCGCCGCCTATATGCGCGCGCAGGCGGGTCTGAACGAGAAGCTTTTCCTCGAGTTCGACCTCGTGCAGTCGCTGCGCTACGGCGAAAACCCCCACCAGTCGGCCAAATTCTACCGCGAGGGGAAGGAGGTGCCCTATTCGCTGGCATTCGCCAGACAGCTCAACGGCAAGGAGTTGTCGTACAACAATATCCAGGACGCCAACGCCGCGCTGTGCATTGTGCGCGAGTTCGACAAGCCGTTCTGCGTGGGCCTCAAACACATGAATCCCTGCGGCGCCGCGACGGGCAAGGATGTCGTCGAGGCATGGACGAAGGCCTACGAGGCCGACAAGGTGTCGATCTTTGGCGGCATCGTGGCGACGAACTGCACGGTGACGCGCGAAGCGGCCGAGCTGATGAAGCCGATCTTCCTCGAAATCATCATGGCCCCGAAATTCGACGAGGGGGCGCTCGAAGTGCTCTCGGCGAAGAAGAACCTGCGCCTGCTCGAGGTCAGCATGGACAAGGGCGACGTGGACCCGAAACAGTATGTGAGCGTCAACGGCGGCCTGCTGGTGCAGGACCTCGACGTGGCGACGAAGGCCGTTACGGCCGATATGTGCGTCACGAAGGCGAAGCCCGCTGCGGAGCAGATGGAGGATCTCAATTTCGGCTGGCATATCGTCAAACACGTGAAGTCGAACGCCATCGTGGCGGTGAAGGACGGCCGGACGCTGGGCGTCGGCGCCGGACAGATGAACCGCATCGGCTCGGCGGAGATCGCCCTGAAGCAGGCGCATGCCGCAGGCGTCACCGAGGGTCTCGTGCTGGCGGCGGACGGTTTCTTCCCCTTCGACGACTGTGTGACGCTGGCCGCCGAATACGGCGTGACGGCGATCGTGCAGCCCGGCGGTTCGGTCCGCGACGAGGATTCGATCCGGAAGGCCGACGAGAAGGGTATCGCCATGGTATTCACCGGTGAGAGGCACTTCAAGCATTAGTATCACCGGCGTTACCATTTTTGGGTAGTACAGAAATCCGACCGGATACCGGAGCCGTTGGCAAGGGACGGGCTAAAAGCGCGAGCGGAGGGGACGGTTTGTTTACAAACCCGCGAATAGTCGCCCGGAGCCAGCGTTAGACCGTTCCGGGCAGGCGGAGGTATCGTCGGAGAGTTTTTGTGGCACTTTTTGCGGAAAAAAGTGCCGGAATCTGCGGAGTTTATTCTGCGATAAAAAGGAATTTTGTTTATGAAGGTACTGGTTATCGGCGGCGGAGGCCGCGAACACGCCATTGTCGACGCGCTGTCGCGTTCGCCGCAGGTCGAAAAAATTTACTGTGCACCCGGGAATGCGGGCATCGCCCGGCAGGCCGAGTGCGTGGCCATTCGTGAAACCGAGGTGGAACGCCTGCGTGACTTTGCCGCGGAGCGGGGCATCGGCCTCACGGTCGTGGGTCCCGAAGTGGCGCTGGCGGCGGGTGTCGTCGACTGCTTCAGGGCCGCGGGGCTGCGCATCTTCGGTCCGACGAAGGCTGCGGCGCGCATCGAGTCGTCGAAGGAGTTCGCCAAACGGCTGATGGCTAAATATGCCATCCCGACAGCCGGATTCCGCGCATTCACCGACTATGCCGGGGCGCTGGCCTATGTGCAGGGGCGTCCTCTGCCCGCAGTGCTGAAATACGACGGACTGGCCGCCGGAAAAGGTGTGGTGATCGCCCGGACGATGGCCGAGGCCGAAGCGGCGTTGCGGGATATGTTGCTCGACGATAAGTTCGGCGAGGGCAAGGTGGTCGTCGAGGATTACCTCGAAGGTCCCGAGTTTTCGTTCATGTGCTTCGTTTCGGGACACAAGGTGTGGCCGATGGCGCTGGCGCAGGACCACAAACGGGCCTACGACGGCGACGAGGGTCCCAATACGGGCGGTATGGGCGCCTATTCGCCCCTGCCGTTCGTGACGGCGGAGGACGAACGCTATGCGCTGGAGAAGATCATGCAGCCCGTGGCCGACGCGATGATCGCCGAGGGGTGTCCCTTCGAGGGCGTGCTCTACGGCGGACTGATGAAGACTGCGCGGGGTATCGAGGTCATCGAGTTCAACGCCCGTTTCGGCGATCCCGAGACCGAGGTGGTGCTGCCGCGCCTGAAGAGCGACATCGTCGACATCTTCTGTGCCGTGGCCGAGGGACGCGATACGCAGTTGGAGTGGCACGATTTCGCCGCGCTGGGCATCGTGCTGGCCTCGAAGGGCTATCCGGGCGACTACGAAAAAGGACACGAAATCAAGGGCCTGGACCGCGTCGAAGGGGCTGTTTATCACATGGGAACCCGGGCCGACGGCGGGCGGATTCTCACCAACGGAGGCCGCGTGCTGTTCGTGGTGGGCAAGGGCAGGGACCTGGCCGAAGCGCGGAGGAATGCGCTGGCCGACGTGGCCCGCATCGACTGCGACAATCTGTTCCACCGCACCGACATCGGCCACCGGGCTTTCGACGATTTGGAAAGATAATACGAGCGATATATGGCAAAAATAATCAGCGGAAAAGAACTTTCAGCGAAACTGAAACTTGAAATGGCGGACGAGGTGAAGACCTTCCCCGCGAAATACGGCCGTGTGCCCCATCTGGTTGTCATCCTCGTGGGCGAGGACCCCGGCAGCGTGAGCTATGTGACGGGCAAGGCCAAGGCTTCGGCCGAGGTGGGCATCCGCAATACCACGATCCGAAAGCCCGAGTCCGTTTCCGAGGCCGAACTGCTGGACATCATCACGGCCCTGAACCTCGACGACGAGGTGGACGGCATTCTGGTCCAGCTGCCCCTTCCGAAACATATCGACGAGGACAAGGTGATCGCCGCCATCGACAAACAGAAGGATGTCGACGGCTTCCATCCCCTGAACGTTGCGGCGCTGTGGCAGAAACAGCCCTGCACGCTCCCCTGCACCCCGAAAGGCATTCTCAAGATGCTGCGGGCCGCAGGCGTGGAGATCGCCGGCAAGCGCGCCGTGGTGATCGGCCGCAGCAATATCGTGGGGCTTCCCGTGTCGAAACTGCTCTTGGACGCGAACGCTACGGTGACGATGGCCCACAGTCGTACGCGCAACCTCGCCGAAGTGACGCGCGGGGCGGAGATTCTGGTGGTGGCCATCGGTCGGCCGAAGTTCGTCACGGCGGAGATGGTGTCGCCGGGCGCCGTGGTGATCGACGTGGGGGTGAACCGCGACCCGGAGACGGGCAAACTGTGCGGCGATGTCGATTTTGCGGCCATCGAACCCAAGGCCTCGGTGATCACGCCCGTGCCGGGCGGCGTCGGGCCTATGACGATCTGCTGCCTGATGGAGAACACGATCGAGTGTTTCCTCCGGCGAGCGGGCCGGTAGCCGGAGGAACGGAGCGAAAACTTCGGTTTTTTTGCGCCTCCGCTGAAAAATCAGCCGTTGACTCACGGGTCAACGGCTGATTCCGTTTTACAGGGTTCCTGTTATCAGAGTTTGATCGGTTCGGATATTTTGATATTGTCGAGGAACCAGCGGTTGGCTGTCCCGACTTCCCACTGCGTCTGCGTAATGGTGATCTTCGTATCCTTGTTGACCGTAATGCCCTTCAGGCTGACTTCGGCGCGAACCCATTCGAGCTTGTGACCATCCTCCCATCCCAGTTCGGGTATGTCGATCTGCACTTTGTTGCTGCCGTTCTCGAAGATGACGATCAGATTGACGGGGTCGATCTTGCCGGACCCTTGGCGCATTCCGCACCAGTCGAACGAGAGTGTCACATTGTCCTTTGCTTCGGGAACCCCGTCTATCGGAGGAAGAATGATACCTGCGTGATTGCCGGTCTTGCCGAATTTGAGGTAGTTCTGCTGGAGGTAGATGCGTTTGTTGTCGTTCTTGTCGTAGATAAACTTGTAACCGAGTTTTTCGACAGCGTCGAATGCCGTCACTCCATCGACAGTTACGGAGGTAAGCCCCGGAGCGTTTGCGCTGAGGTCGTCTGTTTCAACGCTCCGGCCTGCGCTGCCTGCTGCGGAATACGGTTCGAGCCATTCGAAGTTCTCCATGAAATAGACGATCTCGTTCAGGCCGTTGTCCTCGACATCGGTGGCCATGATGCGCTGTACAGGCTCGGCCAAACCGGCGTAGTAGCCGGTGACGGTTACGATATGGCCGGTCAGGGCGGAAAGGCCCAGACTTGCCGGTGCGTCCACGACGCTGACCGAGTACTTGGCGTTCTCCGAAACGGTGAGGGTGCTGCCGTTGAAAACGCCCTTGACGGTGACGTAGCCCCGTTTGGAGGAGGTGTAGTCGTCGATCTTTGCGCTGATGTCCTCCGGTTCGGGGTAGTTCACCGCTCCGCCGGACAGAACCGTCACCTCGTCGCAGTCGATTACCGTAGCGAGTTTCTGCGAGTCGGACGACTTGGTGCCCAAGAGCGAAATCTTGTCGCCGACGGCAACCGTCGTGGCGTCCGAGACGAAGATATTGTCCGTGTTTTTGTCGTCGCTGATGACGAAGCCTTTGGTCGTCACGGCCACGACGATCGCCGACGGTACGGAAATGACCGTTTCGTCCGCCAAGGCGGCGAGTTCACCTGCCGTGTACTCCTTCACATCGCGGTATTTGTCTCCGTTCTGCGTGATGAGCACCTGTGCGCGGCTTGCAAGAGTCCGTCCCTTGAAGACGAGGGTGGCCTTGCGGGGATTGTCCTCCGCGCCGTCGCGCATGTTGTCGGTCACCGAAACCGTCACGTCCATGACGCCGGTTCCCGAGTTGGGCGTGACCGTCACCCAGTCGGGGACTTCCGTCACCCAGTCGGCGTCGGCATAGATGGTGATGATCTTTTCCGCCGCTCTTTCCGCTTCGAAATTCAAGGTGTTGGCGCTCGCCAGAACAGCTTCGGAAAGGTGGTCCTCATCCTTGTCGCAGCCCCAGAAGGAACACAGGGCCGCCATGAGGATCGGGGCTGTCATATATTTTACAAATCTCATAATCTTGTTTTTTAGGTTATTTCCGACTTAAAAATCGAGTCCGTCGCTCCATCCCGGATTCTGCGTGAGGTTCGGGTTGAGCGAACGCTCGCCGCTGGGAATCGGGTAGAGGTAATCGCGTTCCTCGTTGAACGAAGTGCGCAGATCCTTTACGGTTTTGTGATAGTAGACATAGCCTTTGTCCCCCTCGGAGAGAATGATGTCCGAACCGAGTTCGTATACCGAAACTCCTTCGCCGGCTTGGGGTTTGGTCTCTCCTGCCTTATAGAGAATCAGATCGGCCGTTTCTTTGCCCGCAAGCTTGTATTCGCCGGGGCCCGGGAAATACATGCCGAAAATGTCCTGGTCGATGCAATAGCCGGCTTTCCAGCGATACAGATCCTGAAGGCGGAAACCCTCCTGGATCAGCTCGACGGCCCGTTCGCGGCGGATTTCCAGAATGACGCCCTTGTTGGCGCCGGTCACGTTGGGATAGCCGTACTCTTTGGACTCAAGATACCAGTCGATATTTTTGTTGGCTTCGTTCATGTCGAGGCCCCGCATTCCCACCCGGCTTCGGATTTCGTTGACGGTGATAACCAGATCATTCTGCGTGAGCGTTCCCAGTTCGGCCTTGGCTTCGGCATAGTTGAGCAGCACTTCGGCATAGCGGAAAACCGGCATGTCGCAGGTCGAACGGTCGTTGCGGTCGATCTGTCCTCCCGAGGCCGTCGTGTCCTGAACGAATTTGATGGGTTGGTAGCCGGTGATCGTGACGCCGAGATCGGGTCCCTGCACCCGCTTGGCGCCGATGCGCTTGTAACCCGGGGTGCGGATCGACTGCGCCAGGCGCGGGTCGCGGTCCTTCACCTCTTCGGTGAAAGGCAGCGTCTGCCACCCCTCCTGGTCGGTGAATGCGGTGCCGTCCTTCTTCAGGTACATGTTGATGAATTTGCGGGTGTAGCCCGGGCGGCCCTGTGTCGGCAGCAGCGTGTAGGCCGTCGCATTGTGGTAGACCTGGGCCTCGTAGCTGTTCCGGATGGCGAGGATATACTCTTCGGTGCTGGCATTCTCCTGTGCGAAGAGCATCATGTAGTCCTTGTCCGGAGTTTTGGTGGAGTAGAGCTTGTAGGGACCTTCGTCGATGATCGTTTTGGCGGCCTTGGCGGCTTCCTCCAGATAATAGGTGTAGTCATGTCCTTCGAGGTTGATGCCGTGGTATTTGCGGTAGGTTCCCTCGAAGAGGCAGAACCGCGCTTTCAGCGCCAGCGCCGCCCATTTGTTGACGCGGTAGGTCGATATATCCTCCGTAAGACCGCCGCTGTTGATGGCTTCGTCGATATCCTTGATCATATTGGTCATGATCAGTTCGCGTGAATCGCGCGGTTTGTAGAGCGCTTCGTCTGCCGAGCCGAGCTGCACCTCGTACCAGGGCACGTCGCCGAAGCGTTTCACCTTGTCGAAATAGAAGGCGGCGCGGAAGAATTTGGCCAGGGCCGTATATTCGGTCACGGCCTTCTTGTCCTCGCATTGATCGACATATTCCAGCAGGGTGTTTATGCGGCGCAGGTTGCCCCACGACCAGCCGCCGCCGGTGTTCGGAACGGTGCGCTTGTCGCCTCCGTAGAGAACATCGGAGAGGGTCATCTGAACGAGCAGGTCGTTCTGCTCATCGTAGGGCGTCTTGTCCAGCAGGTTGTCGTAAAAGGGATTGGAGAAGAGTTCCAGGTCGCTTCTTGTCTTGAAGTAGTCGAACTGCGTCACCCGATCCAACGGTTCTTTGTCCAGCAGGGAGTCGCAGGCCGATAATCCTGCAATCAGCGTTGCTGCCAGTATGATTAATCGCTTCATGGTATTCGGATTTTGAAATTATTAGAAGGTGATGTCGATGCCGAACATGAACGTCTTGGCCCACGGATAGTAGGCGTTGTTGTTCACGCCGGAACGGTTGATAGCCGCTTCGGGATCGACGTACTTGGAGTTCTTTTTGAGCGGCGACCAGTAGCAGAGGTTCTCGCCCGAGAAATAGATGCGGATCTGGTCGATGCCGGCCTTCTTGGTGAGGGTCGCGGGGATCGTGTAGCCGACGGTCAGGTTTTTCAGGCGCAGGTAGCGGATATTTTGCAGGTAACGGTCGTTGACCTTGCTCAGATAACCTCCCGATGAAGAATAGGCTCTTGCGCGCGGGAAATAGGAGTTGGGATTGTCCTCCGCCCATACCTTGCCGAGGAAATCCGTCGGGAGGTAGGAGAGGTAGGGATAGGAATAGCAGCCCCAGAAAGGCATCATTTCTCCGTGGGGATACCAGTAGTGGTTGCCGGTTCCCTGGAAGAAGACCGAAGCGTCGAAGCCCATCCAGCGGATCGAGGCGTTGATACCGTAGGAGAGCGTCGGGAGCGAGTTGCCCAGGATCGTCCGGTCGCCCGGCTTGTCGACGGTGTCGTTGCCGACTCCCCAGACGCTGTTGCCGTCGAGGTCGACGAACTTCAGGTCGCCGGCCTGCCAGCCGCCGGTCAGACGGCCCGTGCTGTAACTCAGGTCGACCTCTTTGGCATAGGCCTGCGCCTCTTCGGTGGTCTTGAAGAACCCGTCGGTCTTGAAGCCCCAGATTTCGCCGATCTCCATGCCGACGTAATAATCTCCCTTTGTCAGGTTGGTCAATGACTTGTTCGGGTTGTTGTCGTATTTGGTGATGACGCTCTTGTAGTCGCTGAGGTTGAAACCGACGCTGTATTCGAACGGTTTGCCGGCGAGTTTGAACTGGTCGCGCCAGCTGACGGAGAGTTCATAACCCTTCGTGCGCAGTTCGGCGGAGTTCATGCTGGGCGAATCGGCCCCGTATACGCCGGGCAGCGCCATTCCGTCGGTCAGCATGTCCTTCGTGTCGCGGATGTAGACGTCGCCGGTGAAGTTGAGCCGGTTGTTCAGCATGGTGAGATCCAGACCCAGGTCCCACTGCTGGGCGGTTTCCCAGGTCAGGTCGGAGGCTACGGGGGCGCCCAGCGAGGAGTATTTGCCCTTTATGCTGCCGTCGAAGGTGTAGTTGCTGAAATCCTTGTTCGTGATCAGGCGCATGTAGGTGTAGTAGGACGACACGTTCTGGTTGCCCAGGCTGCCGAACGAAGCGCGCAGCTTGAGGTTGTCCACCAGGTCTTTGGCGTTGCCGAAGAACGGCTCCTCGGAGATGCGCCATCCGGCCGATGCCGAGGGGAACAGGCCCCAGCGGTTGCCCGGTGCGAAACGCGACGATCCGTCGTAGCGTCCGCTCACCTCGAAGAGGTAGCGTCCTTTGTAGTCGTAGTTGATACGGGCGAAGAAACCTGCCAGGGCGTATTCGTTCTGGCCGCCGCCGTAAGCGCCCTCCGTGGGAGAGCCCGTTGCCAGATTCAGGTCGTCGAGGTTTATGGAGGAGAGGTTGATGCCTGCCACCGAGACGTTCTTGCTGGACCACGTTTCGTAGTTGAATCCGGCGGTTGCCGACACGTGGTGCGCCTCGCCGAACGTTTCGTCGTAGTTGGCGTAGACGTTGGCCGAATAGTAGTTGCGCGTCTGAACCACTTCGTCGAGCTGGTTCATGCCGGCGCCCGTGTCGTAGGCGAGCAGCGGCCCGTCGGGGTATTCGCGGTAGTTCATTGCGGAACTGCGGCTCGTATTGCGGTTCTGGTAGAGGCGGTAGGTGAAGTCACCCGTGATGCTCAACGTCTTGAACGGCGTGATGACCAGGCGTGTCGTGTTCGAGAAGTCGTTCGAGCGGTCGACGTTGCGGTGCGTGCCCTCGTTGAGCAGGATGTGGCGTCCGTTGGCGATCTTGTAATCGAGATACGGCGTGCTGTAAAGCCACGATCCGTCGGGGTTCTTCATGGGGAAGTTGGCCAGTGCGTGGCGGGCGCTGTAAGCGATGGTGTTGTCTACGCTGCCGTCTCCCAGAGACTTGTAATTCGACGAGAAGAACGACGTGTTGTTCGAGAGCGTTGCCCACCGGTTGATCCGAAAATCGAGTTTCGCACGCAGGTTGTACTTGTTATACACGTCGGGATGTGCGCGCTGAATACCTTCCTGGCGGTCATAGGCGCCCGAGACGAGGTATTTGATGTCCTTCGTGCCGCCGCTGAGCGAGATGTTGTGCTGCTGCACGGGCCGACGCTGCTGGAAGAGCATGTCCCACCAGTCGTAGTTGCCGTAGTAGACCCACTGTTTGCGGCCGTTGCGGATCTCTTCGACGACCCACGGACGGTCGGGATGCTCGGTCCTGTCGTTCACGCGCGCCAGCAGCTGCTGCATGTCGTGATCGTTGTATTTGACATAGTTCGTTCCGGAGTCGGCCTGCCAGAACTTGTTGACCGTATAGACCGACCAGTAACCGCGGTTCTCGTAGTCGGTCGAGGTCGTGGCCTCCTCCCAGCCGAAACGGCCGCTGTAACGCACCGTCGCCTTGCCGTCCTGGGCCGAGCCGTTCTTGGTGGTGACCAGGATGACGCCGAAGGCTGCGCGGGCGCCGTAGACGGCTGCCGCCGAAGCGTCCTTGATGACCGAGATCGACTCCACGTCGTTGGGGTTGACGCGGTTCAGGTCGCCCACCACGCCGTCGATCAGCACGAGCGGGTCGGCCGAGTTGATCGAGTTGACGCCGCGGATGTTGATCGCCGGCGTGCTGCCGGGTTTACCCGAGGAGGTGGTGATGTTGAGACCCGCTACGGAACCCTGCAACATGCTGCCCAGCGAATGGGTGACGCGGTTTTCGAGCTCCTTGCTCCCTACGGTCGCAACGGCGCCGGTCAGGTTGACTTTTTTCTGCGTACCGTAGCCGATTACGACGGTTGCATCGAGCATGATGGCGTCCTCTTGCAGGTAGATCGTGATGCTGTTCCGGCTTGAGGGAACCGTCACTTTCTGGGGCAGGTAACCCAGGCAGGTGACCTGGAGAACGGCTTCTCCCGACGGAACCTGGATTTTGAAGGTGCCGTTTTCAGAGGTTGTGACGCCTTTGGTCGTACCATCGACCAGAACGGCTACACCCACGAGCGGCTGTTGATTGGCGTCGAGGACTTTTCCCGACACCTCCCTGTTCTGGGCCGAAAGGGCTGTTATTCCCCCTCCCAATACCAGAAGAAGAGATAGAACCAGTGGTCTTAATACTCTCATAAGATGTGTGTTTGTTGGTTAGTAAATGATGATTGTGGTTGGGTATGTAGCGAAAATCACTTGCGTCGGTAGGCATCCGTGGAGAATGCTTTCGGCCGCTGCATGTTTTCGGTCCACTCGTTTCCGAATTCGTCCTTGACGGTGATCACAAGGTCGGTGTCCGCATCGTCCGCCTTCACCTTGAAGAAGTGCGTGAACTTGTCGGTGATGAACGACGGGGTCGACTTGAGTCCCGCGTTGTTGAACCGCTTGACCGAGAGCGCCGCGATATGGAGCGGGTCGTAGGCCCAGACTTCGGTGTAGGGCAGCGTCTTGCGGTTTTCGTCGACGACGCTCAACGTCCAGTCCGAATTCCAGTTCCAGATGTTGATCAGCACCTCGTTGTCGTTGTTCTGCGGATAGGCGTTGACATATTGCATATAGGCGTTCTTGACCGAAGCGGAGATGTCGGAAGGCATCAGCGGAACGTCGGCCATCGAAAAATGCACGTTGTTCAGGTCGTAGCTGCGGAACTGGTACTCTTCGGGCCATCCGGTCGATTTGTAGAGACATTGGAAATCGGTTCCCGTGACATCCCAGATGCCGTAGCCGCCCGGAGTTCCGTCGGTTCCGATGTGGATTCCGGGTGTGAGGTTGCCGGACCACCACCACGAAGCGCATACCGAGCCGGAGTTATACTCCCGGAAGTTATGCCCGTCCACGATCGGAGCGTCGGGCGTCACGTTGAAAAGTTTGTGGGTATGCCCCGTCACGAAGCGGACGGTATATCCGTCGAGGATGTCGAAAAGCCGCAGGGTGTTGACCTGATCGTGGTCGATCTTGAATCCCGATGTGGTCGGATAGAACACCTGCGCATGCATGGCAACGACGACGGGGGTCGTCTTGGCCACGTGCGACAGGTCTTTCGCCAGCCAGTCCAGCTGCTCGGCGGAGAGGCTCTTGACATAGTTGCGGGATTCGGTTCCGTCGTAGCTGCTGCAATCGATGTCGTCCATGACGACGTAATGGACCTTGCCGATGTTGAACGAATAGTAGGTCGGGCAGATCTGATCCACATATTTGACCGCCGCATCGTAGTCCGACCTGGTCTGGAAGTCGTTGTCATGGTTGCCCATGGTGTGGAAGATCTGCAGATTCTTGATCTGGCTGTTGATGGTGTTCAGGTATTGGGGGAAATAGTAGCTGTTCGAATACCAATAGAGGTCCCAGGTCATGTCCCCGAGGGTGAGCGCATACATCTTCTCGCCCTTGTGGCGGGTCATGTAGTCCGTAAGGTCGGAGGTGAACTGGGCGAACTGTCCCAGGTCGCCCGTTCGGTTGGCGAGGTGCATGTCGCCCAGCATGAAGATCTTGTAGGAGTCCTGTCCGTCGACCTTTTCGAGCTTGAAGTCGGCCCGTTCGACGACGTCGGCGCTGTTTTTGAGCGCGCGGTGGAACTGCGGGAGCACCCCGACGGACGGAACTTCGTAGCCGCTCGGGACGGAGATGAAGACATATCCCCACTTTTTGGCCGATTTGAGCTGGTAGATGCCCTTCTCGTTCGTGACGGTCACCTCCGCGCCGTCGGAGACCACGACGTTCTCCACGCCGACGCCGGCCGACGACACGATCCCGTAGACCGTGGTGCCTGCATCCGGTTTGAAATCTATGTCTTCGACGATGTTGATGTAGATTCTTCCGAACGATTTTTTGCGCGCGTCTCTTTTGACGAAGACTTTGTAGTAACCCGTTTCACACCCGTCGGCCAGGCGTACGGTGAAACTGTCGGAAGTGGTGTTGACGATGGGGCAGACGTAGGAGATGCCTGCGTCCGACTCAAGAATGAATGTGTCTGTGGTCAGGGGCGATTTCCCCCCCCCACTTACGGCGAAAGTGCACTCGCCGCCTTCGGTGACGTCTACCGACCCCGGAACCGTGAATTGCACGTCGAAATTATCCGCGGGGGTCTTTTCGTCATCGCTGCCGCCGCAGGCGAAGAGTTGCGAGACGGCGATGAGTGCCAGTAACAGATACTTTAATACGTTTTTCATTTTAAGTTCTTCGATTATAATTTTTTTATTTGTCCGCGTTTTGTAAATCC
>ENA-UEYG01002191-UEYG01002191.1-human-gut-metagenome-genome-assembly--contig:-NODE-2191-length-12752-cov-3.224615_pt1 | contig 12752 bp, 9 predicted proteins | sample MGYA00242933_ERZ507934 | MGnify/ENA primary metagenome ERZ507934 (study PRJEB26167, sample SAMN06115527) | human gut metagenome | host: Homo sapiens | place: China:Zejiang | collected 2015-11-10... | reverse complement strand
GATATGGCGAGTTATCCGCATGTGTTCGAATATCCGTATTCGGCAGTGGATAATGTGCCTTTTGACATGAAGGGAAAATGGCATCAGGAGTTTTTCGGAAATGATCATCCGATCGTGCTCGAACTGGGTTGCGGACGGGGTGAATATACCGTCGGACTGGGCCGGATGTTTCCCGATAAGAACTTTATAGCAGTTGATATCAAGGGTTCTAGAATGTGGACAGGCGCCACGGAGTCCTTGCAGGCAGGAATGAAGAATGTCGCTTTCCTGCGTACAAATATCGAGATTATCGAACGCTTTTTTGCAGCAGGTGAAGTCAGTGAAATCTGGCTGACCTTCTCCGATCCGCAGATGAAAAAGGCTACTAAGCGTCTGACTTCCACTTACTTCATGGAGCGCTACCGTAAATTCCTGAAACCGGATGGAATCATCCATCTGAAAACCGACAGTAACTTTATGTTCACCTATACAAAGTACATGATAGAAGCCAATCAGTTTCCTGTCGAGTTTATCACCGAAGATTTGTATCATTCGGATTTGGTAGACGATATCCTGAGTATTAAGACTTACTATGAACAACAATGGCTCGATCGTGGTTTAAATATCAAATATATCAAGTTCCGCCTTCCGCAAGAGGGAGTTTTGCAGGAACCGGATGTGGAAATAGAACTTGATCCGTACCGTAGCTACAACCGTAGCAAGCGGAGCGGACTGCAAACGAGCAAATGATAAGTAATAAGTAACAAGTAATAAGTAACAAGTAATAAATAGTAATTGGGTGGAACTATCAATTTTCCACTCTCAATTCTGAACTAATTATGACTCTTTATCCGAAATTAATATTGGATGCGCTGGCAACGGTGCGTTATCCCGGTACGGGAAAGAATCTGGTGGAAGCGGAGATGGTCGCCGATAATCTCCGTATTGATGGCATGGCGGTTAGCTTTTCATTGATATTTGAAAAGCCGACCGATCCGTTCATGAAATCAATGTTGAAGGCTGCTGAAACGGCTATCCATACGTATGTATCACCGGATGTGCAGGTAACTATTACAACGGAAAGCAAGCAGGCAGCCCGTCCGGAAGTGGGCAAACTGCTTCCGCAAGTAAAGAATATAATCGGTATTTCTTCCGGTAAGGGAGGGGTAGGTAAATCTACCGTATCCGCAAATTTGGCGGTGGCTTTGGCTAAGTTGGGCTACAAGGTCGGCTTGCTTGATGCTGATATTTTCGGTCCTTCCATGCCGAAGATGTTCCAGGTGGAAGATGCCCGTCCGTATGCGGAAAAGATCGATGGACGTGACTTGATTATTCCGGTAGAGAAATACGGTGTAAAACTGCTTTCTATCGGTTTCTTCGTTGATCCGGATCAGGCTACACTCTGGCGTGGCGGTATGGCGAGCAACGCATTGAAGCAGCTGATTGGCGATGCCGACTGGGGTGATCTTGATTATTTCCTGATTGACCTTCCTCCCGGCACAAGTGACATTCATCTGACTGTTGTCCAGACGTTGGCAATGACGGGGGCAATTGTTGTTAGTACTCCGCAGGCGGTAGCGCTGGCGGATGCCCGCAAGGGAATCAATATGTTTACGAATGATAAAGTGAATGTGCCTATTTTAGGACTGGTTGAGAATATGGCTTGGTTTACGCCTGCCGAACTGCCGGAGAATAAGTACTATATCTTTGGTAAGGAAGGAGCCAAGAAACTGGCGGAAGAAATGAATGTGCCTCTGCTAGGTCAGATTCCTATTGTACAAAGTATCTGCGAAGGTGGGGACAATGGTACTCCGGTGGCGCTGGATGAAGATACGGTAACCGGTCGCGCTTTCTTGTCATTGGCTGCCAGCGTAGTTCGTCAGGTAGATCGCCGGAATGTGGAGATGGCTCCGACTAAGATTGTAGAGATGCACAAATAAGTGCTCTTATTTACTTTAAATATAAAACCTCCCGATGATGTTACTTTTGTCTGTCATCGGGAGGTTGTTTTATCTTATGGTATATATTGGTATAGCTTGTTGCTACCTTGCGATTGGTGATTCTACTTTTCCAATGCTTTCATCAATTGTTCTTTCATGGTATCCACTCCGGGGAATCCGGTCTGTTTATAAGTGATGTTTCCTTCTTTGTCAATAACAAAGTAAGTAGGAACGCCCCGGATACTGAACTTCTCGCGCAGATAGCTCCACTGTTCATCCGTCACACGGAAATGTTCTCCGTGAATGTCAGGAATCATGTTTCTCCAGGTTCCCAGCGGAGACGTTTCACCTGTGATGTAAAGGTAGATGATGTCTTTGTCTTTCAGTTCTTTTTTCATCGGGAGAATCTGTTTGTTGGCAGACCGGCATGGACCACACCAAGTTGCCCAAAAGTCAACTAACAGCGTATGTCCCCGGAATTTGGAGATAATGGAGGGGAATAAATCTTCATTCGATACTTCTCCTGTCTCATTAACGGTGAATCCTGTTTTCTTCTTGTTGATTTCTATTTGTTTCAGCAGGTCGTTGTTCATAGCCAGAGCCATGTCGTTGTATGCTGCGGGCATCGTTGCCAGTTCTGCCTTTTGCTTATCGTTAAGTGGATTGAGATCTCTCATGGAGACTCCAATCATCTGTGCCTTCAGATTTTGTATTAAGTAACTGGCAGCTGTATGATAACTCAGGCTCTTAAGAATCTTATCATCTATACCTATACGGCGTATGATGTCAAACAGTATCGGGTATCTGCTGTTGTAACAGGCTTTAGGTGAAAGGATATACGTGAAGTCCTGAAGACTTTCATAATATCCTTGCGGAATATCAATCTTAGTCTCGGCATAGTATTTATTTGCTTTTTCTCCTTCCAGCCCATTCGTCATGATATGAGCTAATTTCAAGTTCCTTTCTGTTTCGATAATCTTTAGTGCGGCAGACAATTCGAGGTCTGTATTAATAATCTCCTTATATGCAGGGCTTCCTTTCGACTGTGTGATTTGTTTTCTGAACTCAGGGAGTCGGGCAAGTATTTGAACTTTATATTCTTCAGCTGTTTTACCATTCAGCTTTTTAATCTGTTGTTGGTATTCTTCATAACTATTGCCTTCAGTGAAACTGAAACTCATAGGATGATCTGCCAGCTCTTGCTGTACTCCGGCTAAATATCCTCCGTAATAGATTTCTTTTCCGTATGGCTTTTCTGCTTGACGGAGATGTGACTGCTTGCGGGCATTTTCGCGAAGATTGATAACGACCGAAGTGGTTTCCCCCGGTGCTAATAAGTAGCTGACAGCTCCAAAAGGAAACCTGATCATGCATGGGGTGACCATGAAGACATTCATCTCATGATAAAACGTTCCGTCATCCTGGATGCGGATTTTTCCTTCCTGAGCTTCGTCTCTTATTACATCTTGAAAATAAAGACTGCCTTTGTTGGGCATCCCTTTTTGGTAGTCAAGGATTCTTCCTTTGAGAATTGCTTTGGCGTATTTAACGACTGGTTCGGGCAGCGTCGTTTTATGGTCTGCTTTGGTGACTGTAACGTCTTTAGGCAGTTTGAACTTGCTGAATGTTTTCTTGTCCAGCTGTATGCCCCATATCTTATATGCACCCTCAAAGTCTCCTTCAGAGAAATCCAGGCAAGTCACGTTTTGAGGAATGGGGGGGAAGGTTAATTGAAATTCGGCTTCGCCGGACTCGGGCATCCAGAACTCTTTGTCCAGCGTAATGCCGATTCCCTTCCGGACAGGGTATAGGTTGCCATTGTTGTCTTTCAGTACACTGCCGGTTGCGATCTTTATCCAGTATTTGGGCCGATAGAAAGCTTTGATATACACAGTGGTGACTGTGTCACTCATGACAATTTTGTCTATCTCTATACTTGAGGAACTCTGAGCTAAAAAGGGAGGACGTTCTACGATTCTGTCTTTAGCTTGTGTCATACAAAGTATGCTTAGCAGCAAACTTATCATTAATGCGAATCTTTTCATACGATTAGGCTTTTATCTCCAACAAATGTAATCATATTATTGTAATTATCTATGCGAAAACAGAAAAAGGAGCAGAATCGTTTACGATTGCTCCTTTTTTCTGTTATTTATTTGTTAGGGGAATAATGATATTTTCGGTTTTGCTTATTGAAGTCGGAATGTAATAGGGAATGTATATTCTACGGCAACGGCTTGTCCGTTCTGTTTTCCCGGTTCCCACTTAGGCATACCCCGCACTACACGAATCGCTTCAGCGTCCAACCATGCCGACGCACCTTCTAATATTTTTATATTCGACACGTTACCGTCTTTTCCGATGACAATCTGGACCAGCACTTTTCCTTGTTCCTTATTCTGCTGGGCCATAGTCGGATATTTTATATTTTTGGCTAAGTAGCGCATTAATCCCTCCTGTCCTCCGGGAAATTTAGGCATCTCGTCTACGACTTTGAAAGTTGGTTCATTATTGGGTGTGGCTTCTTTAGGACCATAGCCCACCACTACGACCTCTTCAAACTTTTCTATTGCTACTGCTTCGGGTGTTTCTGCCGGTTTTGCAGGTTCCGGACCGGACAGACGGAAAGTTACGGGAACCGTAAATCTTACGTTCACAGCTTGTCCTCTTTGCTTGCCGGGTTTCCAATTAGGCATGGCAGCAATCACTCGTTCAGCTTCCTTGTCAAGATAGGGGTCTACGCCTCGAACTGTTTTAACGTCGGAAATGCTACCGTCTTTTTTGACTACGAACATCACAATCACACGTCCTTGCTTTCCATTTTCATGAGCTGTTGCCGGATATTTGATATTCTTGGCGAGATATTCCATCAGTGCTGATTGTCCACCGGGGAAGTCGGGCATTTCTTCTACAACTTCAAATACGACAGAATCATTTACAGTAGCACTTTTAACGGGTGCCGGAGGGGGAGGAGGAGCTACCTCTTTTGTTTTCTGCGTTCCTTTTTTATCCTGTAATGTCGCTACTCCCGTCATTCCATCGGGAAGTTCCGGACCATTGGCGAGTTCGGTTTGCGAAACACCTTGTACTTCGGGTGTTGTCATCATTTCTTTGGCAAATTCTTTCGTTGTACGAGCTACTACTTCGATGTTGCTGATAATCATCAACAGGGCAGCTAAGGGAAGGAACATCAGATATTTTGTCCTTCCTATTTTTTTGGTTCTTCGTTTATTCATCATTTTGATACGATTTTTAAGTGGTAAAACATTGAAACTATTAGATAAATTTGCTGCAGCCTTGTGATGTGCCAGTCCCAGCAAGTGGTACTGGTATGATTTACTATCATGTCCCGTCTCTAATACCCGGTGATCTGCCATGTATTCCAGATTACCTCTGACTTCCCGTTTCATCAGCCAGACGAAGGGATTGAACCAGCAGAAAGTACACATGATCTCGCTGACGAGTACATCTGCTGAGTGATATTGGCGGGCATGAGTCTCTTCATGCGTGATTATTTCGCTGATCTCGGATTCTGTATGCGATTCCGGATGTATGAATATCCAGTGGAAGAAGGAAAAGGGTCCTGTACCTTTCTTCAATATGTGTACACGTGATCCTTGTATCGTGCTTTTCGGGCATAGGAAATGCAATCGTATGATACTGCCCAGCTGGATCAGGAAGCGTAGGGTAAGAAGTAATACACCGGTCCAGTAGATAAATCCCAGAATTTGTGGGATTAGCTCCTGCCAATTGGCCGTTGTTTCCTGTGGTGCCTCGATGATTTGCTCCGGAAGTATGATCGTAGCATAAAGATCTGCCATTGCCACCATCGGCTCTTGCTCCTTTATCCACTCTTGAATATTCAGTAAGGGATAGAGCAGAGAGATGCCAAAGAAGCATAACAGAGCGGTCCGTCGCCAGTGGAAGAAGGTGTCTTTATGAAAAAACAACCGATAGAAAGCGTAGAACAATGCGATGGCTACGTTTATCTTTAAGAAATAGGCAAGTTCCGGAGTCATATCGATAAAGTTTCAGTTTATTTTTCTTTTCCTTTCTCTATCAGGTCGATAATGTCCTTAAGGTCATCCGTAGATATCTTCTGGTCCTTTGCAAAGAAAGAAACCATTTCCTTATAAGAGTTCTCGAAATAGTTGCGGACAACTCCACTCATAAAGTGGCGTTTGTATTCATTTTCACGAATAGCGGGAGTATACTGATAGGTGTTTCCTATATGTTTCGATTTAACGTATCCTTTCCGTTCGAGATTTTTCACGATGGACGCAACGGTAGTATAAGGTGGTGCCGGTTGCGGAAACTTAGATACGATGTCCTTTACGAAACAGTCTTGTAACTCCCAAATGTAGATCATTACTTCTTCTTCTTGTATAGTTAACTTTTCCATGGAGATGATGTTTAATTACGATTCTTTCGCAAATCTACGAATATTTCGTAATTAAGCAATAGCTAGTCAGTTAAATATTGTAAATGCCCGTTTGAAATAGGGTGATTGGCGGGTAAAAGCCCCTTTTCGTAAGCATGAAAATAATGTGGATAAACGTTATATTCATCCAAATAAGCAATCTTTAGGACATTTAGGTGAACAAAATGCCTTTCGTGGCTTTTTTATATAAAATAAATGAAATACTTTTGTAGAGTATAAAACGTATGTTAATAAAAGGAGAGTGCGTTTCAGCACAAGGCAAAGCTTGAAAGATTCCCCGTACTCGATAATGAAGCTATTAACTATGCAGCCCGGAGGGAAGAGGGAGGCGAACTAAAAAATGACTGATATGAAAAAAGGTTTGATTTTTGTGCTATTTGCACTTGTTTCTATCGTTTCTTATTCTCAGATTTCCTGGAATGCTAAGGTAGGTATGAACATGAGTAATTTCACAGGAGACGCTGATACGGACATGAGAGTAGGTTTTAATGTTGGAGTGGGAATGGAGTATCAGTTTACTGATATGTGGTCTATTCAGCCTTCATTGATGTTTACTCAGAAAGGTGCTAAACTGGGTGATATCAAGGCTAATCCGATGTATCTGGAACTGCCGGTAATGGCTGCTGCAAGATTTGCTGTGGTAGACGGACAAAATGTAGTTGTAAAAGCCGGTCCGTATTTGGCATGCGGTATTGCCGGTAAATACAAGATAGCTGGCGTTAAGGAAGATTTCTTTGGTGACAACGGCGGAGGTAAAAGATTTGACTTCGGACTTGGAGTGGGTGTTGCTTATGAAATTAACAGATTCTTTGTCGACCTGACCGGAGAATTTGGTTTGACTAAAGTGTATGATGCCAGTGGCTCTCCTAAGAACATCAACTTCTCTATCGGAGTAGGTTACAAATTCTAATTGAATTATATTCTCTTTATAATACCATTCATAAAGTCCTCTGCCCAATAGATGGAGCGGGGGACTTTTTCATTTCCTCCCATAAAGAAACTTCTCTTCCTATAAAGAAAAACGATGTATACTTCCGAAGAAGCACACATCGTACTAAACTCTCTCTCTTAATTGTCTCAATCAGTCATCTGTTTGGCCAGATTCTCTTTTTCTTTCAGTTCTTTATATCTCTCTATGGCGTGTTTCCGGCTCATCAGTATTTGCCAGCGGTATACCCAGCAAGTGGTGAGGAAATAAACGCCTGCTTGTATCCACAATGCCTTGTATTCAAAGGCGACTTCGCTTAAGGTAGCTCCCATATTATTGATCTTCACAAAGCCATTGATGCCGAATGTGGACGGGAAAATGTAAGAAACATATTTCCAGAACGGAGGAATGGCAGCTCCCGGCCACGAAATACCGGAAATAAACAGCAACGGTACGGAGGTGAATACAAAAATCAGCATACAGGTTTCCCGGTTGCGAATGGCGATGGAGGTGGTCATTGCAAAGAAAATGCAGGCTGCCAGATAGGGGGCGACGAATAATACTAGTGAACCGGGTTGCCCGATCTGGTTGAGGCTGAATAGTCTTGGCACGATATGCAGCACATAAAATGATACCAGTACGTACACAAGGAAGTAACTTAGTCCCTTGCCGAGTACAATTCGCAACGTTCCGTTATAATGCCGGTTGATGGGTACAAGGTCTTTAAACCGGTTGTTTTCCCGGGCAGTTCCTGCTGCCAGTCCGATTCCGAGCAATAGCGTCTGCTGTATGATCAGCACCAATACGGCAGGAATCAGGAAAGCGGCAAAACCCGCTGTAGGATTAAAGATGGAAATCTCTTCATATTCTATCGGATAACCGGTGATTTCGTCCTGTCGCTCGGTCGTGTTCCCGCTACGCGCGATCTTTATATCTTTATTCATATCCAATGATACGGCCGTATTGGCGATCAGCATGGATTTATAGTACAGCAATCCGCTCATGTCGCAATAGATACTGACTTGCGTCTGTTTCCCTTTGGCGATGTTGTCGCTGAAATCAGATGGGATATAGATGATGCCGTATGCAAGCCGGTTCTTCAGCATTTGCTTGGCTTCTTCCATATCGGCACAGTAGGAAACAATCTGAATGTCCGGTGTGGCATCCACCTTCCGGAGATATTCGCGGCTCAGGGATGAATGAGAGTCATCGACTACAACGGCCGGAACTTCTCGTACCACTTCATTGTCATAGATAAAGCTGTACAGTAACGGATAGCCCAGTGGGACGAGGATAAAGAAAATCAGTACCCCCTGGTCGCGGAAAGTTGTCTGAAACTCGCGCTTCCAGATATAAAACAGGTCGTTGATGCCTTGGGCTATCTTGTCTTTAAATTTTATATCTTTCATCAGGGTATGTATTTATAGTAAACCAATGCTTCTTTCAAGCGGTGAACCACAAAGAAGGGAAGCATCATGAATATTAATAATGCCATATAGTTGGACCATGAGTAAGCCATGCTGTATCCGTTGAGCGCCTGATCTACATAAATCAGGAAATAATGACGTAACGGAAACAGGTTGCTCAAGGCCTGCAAAACAGGATTCATTGCCATCACCGGAAAAGAAAAACCAGAGATGGAGAATGAAATCACTCCCCACAAGGAGGCAAAACTTAATCCGAGGCGGAGTGTAGGCAGTGTACCTATCATGACGATGCCGCAACACTGGGATGCCAATACAAGGCAGAGCGTGGCGAATATCATCGGGAAGATGCCACTGTTGCAGGGGAAATGCAGAAAACCATACAGGTATACATTATAGAATATCCCCATTATGAAAAAGACCACCGTATGCGGAAGCAGTTTGCCTGCCAAAGCAATGTAAATGGAATTGTTACTCATTCGCAACCACTCACGGGCAGTGCGGTCTTTGATTTCTACACCGATAGAATAAACGGTGACCATGAAGATGAGCAGCATGAGTACTCCCGGTATCAGTGTATTGCAGAGGTATACCGAATAGTTCAGCCACGGATTGTTCAGTGGATGCGTGTCAATCACGATCGGTTGCAGGAAGCCCATTGCCTGATCTTCCGTAGCTCCTTTGGCATATAGTACGCTCCTTGCCGCAGAGCCGGCGGTGAGTTCTCCCATCATTTTCATGTCTCTGAATAGTAAAGAACCCGCAATCAGATAGGAGTAATTGGTGTAGAAAGAGATTTTGGGCTGCCGTTGGCTTTGTGCCTCTGCCGACAAGCCTTTCGGGATATAGAAGAAACCGTAGATCTTGCCTTCCTGCACAGCGATACGCGCATCCGTCACATTGCTGTAATGAGCTACGACACCTGTTTGCGAGAAAGCATCCAGATTGCGGACAATGTTGCGTGAAGTAGACGAATCATCCATGTCTACCACGCCCGCCGGAAGATTCTGCGGAAGTCCCGAATCCATCAGGGTCGTGAAAAATAGGTAGCAGAACAATGGAGCGATGACCATGCAAAAGAGATAGAGCGGGCGTGATACTAACCGCCTGCACTCCCTCTGCATGACTTGCCATAAGGCTACATATTTCTTCTTTCTCTCTTTCATGATTATTTGTTAATGATAACGGACATACCCGGACGAAGATTTTCCACTTTTTCCATCGGAGAAGCTTTGACTTCAAATGTCTTCAGGTCGAACTGACCGGTAGTTTTGGTTGCTTTCCAGGCGGCGTAAGTACCTAAGTCTTTCAGATAGTATACTTTGAGTCTGACTGTTTTATTATCCAGCGCGGGGACAACAGCTTCAAATTCTGCTCCCATAGTCAGGTTTTTGAGCAAGTCTTCGCGTACGTTGAAAGTTACCCACATATCATTGAGTTCGGCTATGTTCATGATAGGAGCACCTGTGCCTACCAGTTCGCCTACTTTCGGGAAAATCTCGGAAACTTCTCCGGCAGCCGGAGCAATCAGATAGGTTTCCTTAATGTAAGATTCTACTTCGGCAACAGCTCCTTTGGCACGGTTCACCAACGCTTCGGCAGCCATCTTGTCTTCACGTTCCGCACCGTTCTTTGCCATAGTATATTGTGCTTTGGCAGCTTTCTCAGTAGCGATGGCAGCGTCGCGTTGTGCGGTTACTTCGTCCAGCTTTTGTGCGGGCATCACTCCTTGTTCATACAGGTTCTTGACTCTCTTGTATGATTTCTCGGCAATTGTAACACCGGCCTGAGCTTTCTGCCACATTTCATAGGCTGCCTGAATCTGTTCCTCACGTGCACCTTTGATTGCTTTTTCGTTTTGTGCCTGAGCGGCAGCTTCGGCGGCACGTGCCTGCTCCATTTTAGCCACTACATCGGGGGCTTCTAGAATAGCCAGTGTATCTCCGGCATTTACGCTTTGTCCTTCTTTCACACGAAATTCCAGTATACGTCCCGGAACTTTGCTTGAAACGCGGTATTCGGTAACTTCAGCCTGCCCCTGAATAATTTCAGGACCTTTGCGGAGCATGAAAAAGCCAACGACTGCAACGATTGCAATAACTCCCAGTAAAGTAAGAAATGCAAGCAGCATATTGCTGTTTTGTGATTTTATAGGTGCCATATTATTGATGAATTATAAATTACGAATAATAAATTGATTGAATACCTCAGTCTTTAATTGTCAATAGTCAACTGTCCATTATTTCAGCGTTCCCAAAGACTTCTTCAGATAAATCTCCGTCAGCTTCACGTCGATTTGTGCGTCAATCTTTTCCGATTGGGCGGACAGCCATGCTGTTTGTGCTTCCAGGACATTGCTGGTGGCAATGACCCCTTCTTTGAAGCCTAAGGTGGCATAACGGAGATTTTCGTCAGCCTTTTCCATATTCTTGGTTGCCATTACCAGTTTTTTGCTGGCTTCCTTTACTTTAAAAGCGGATTGGTTAACTTGCAATTCGATCTTTTCTCTCGCATCCTGAAGCTGATATTGTGCGATTCGTGCTTCTGCCTTGGCGGCTTTGGTCTTGTAAATGCCTTCCCCCCAATGCCAGATAGGTATCTGTACCATAACGCCCACATTCCACATTCCTTTGAATTTATTCTCAAAGCTGTTGAATACGGAAGGATTGGTCACCATATAATTTCCCATCAACGCAATGGACGGAAGATGTTCGGCGCGGGTAACATTTATTTTCTGTTTATAAATCTGAGTAGCCAGTTCAAGACTGCGTATCTCCGGACGGTTGGCGTAAGCGGTGGACATGTCGAAGTGGGTCTCTGGTGTGAGCAGTGGAATGTCCTCCATATTTTCGTCTGCCAACGTGATAGGAGAGCTGAGATCAATGCCACATAGTTGACACAACAACATTCGGGCCAGGCTTAATCCGTCTTCCACTTTAGTCAGTGTCATTTCCGCTTCGTTGACTTTCACACGTACGGACAAACCGTCGGCTTTTGTGGCAACTCCTTCGGCAATCATCTTTTCCACATCGCTGTCCAGCTGCTGCAAAAGTTTGAGATAGCCTTCGGCCAGTTTCTTCTTGTTCACTAAGGATATGACTTGCCAGTAAGCCTGGTCAGTGCTCATGATAACCTCCTGCATGCCTCCTTGATGTTGCTGTTGCGCTAATTCTTCGGCATACTTTGTGATTTTATTATATGCACGGATTTTGCCGCCCATGTATAATGGCTGTGTCAGCGTGATGGCACCTGCATATACATTTCTTGTATCTGTGCGGAGCGCATTCACCAGTGAGTTTCCTGCCTGGTCGAGGGCGGGCAAGGCAGCTCCTAACTTTTCACTTAAAGAAGCGATAAGCGGTCTCAACTCCGGGTGTGCGGTAGCAATCTCTGTAGCCGTCTGTTGTATCGGACCGGCCAAATTGGTCCCCAATCCCGAAAGCGCCGCTTTCTGGTCATTGTTCAATAATGAAAATTCTTTTTGATTTCTCATGTAAGTTCCCGTAGCCGAGAAACTGGGCAGGTAGTTGGTAAATGCAGCTTTGTGCTGATAATGAGCGGCATTTATTTTTTCATTGCTTATCAACAGATCTTTGTTGTTGGCAAGAGCTAATGCGCGGCAACTATCTAGGCTTAGGAAGCTTTGCGCTTTTACTATAAAAGTCAGGTGCAATAGGATTGTCAGGAGAAATAGTTTTTTCATCGCATCTTGCATATTAATAAGGTGATACTTCTATTTAAATAACCCTGTTCTTATGTAATTTGTTTATGGAAATAGTCTGTTTATTTGTACTTGTTAGCTTAAACAATAATTGCATAAACAACGATACAAATGTATGTGCTTTCTATGAGAAAGCAAAAAGAATTAGCTTTTTTTAGAAATATAGCAAAATTAGTGATTCCGGTGAAAAGAAAAAGGCCGTTCTTCTGAAATGAAGAACAGCCTTTTAATATATAAATGTAAAAGGGGATCTTTAGATTAAAGAGCACCTACTTCTTTCAAAGCAGCGTTAGTGCCGTGAACAGCTTTAGCGCTAGCA
>ENA-UEYG01002175-UEYG01002175.1-human-gut-metagenome-genome-assembly--contig:-NODE-2175-length-12823-cov-98.137376_pt1 | contig 12823 bp, 8 predicted proteins | sample MGYA00242933_ERZ507934 | MGnify/ENA primary metagenome ERZ507934 (study PRJEB26167, sample SAMN06115527) | human gut metagenome | host: Homo sapiens | place: China:Zejiang | collected 2015-11-10... | reverse complement strand
ACATATGGCAAGCGAAACAAACGAAACACGGGAGAAGTCGCTGAACTTCCTCGAAGAGATCATCGAAGAGTCGATCGCCAAGGGCGAAACGCGCGTCCAGACCCGTTTCCCGCCCGAACCGAACGGCTACCTGCATATCGGACACGCCAAGAGCATCTGCATCAACTTCGGGCTGGCGAAAAAATACGGTGGCAAGTGCAACCTCCGTTTCGACGATACGAACCCCGTCAAGGAGGATGTAGAGTATGTCGATTCGATCAAGCGCGACATCCAGTGGCTCGGGTTCGACTGGGCCGTCGAACGCTATGCGTCGGACTATTTCGACCAGCTCTACGACTGGGCGATCGTACTGATTAAAAAAGGGTTGGCATACGTCGACGACCAGACACAGGAGCAGATCCGCGAAAACCGCGGTACGGTTTCCGTACCGGGCACTCCGTCGCCGTGGCGCGACCGCTCCGTGGAGGAAAACCTCGACCTGTTCGTCCGCATGAAAAACGGCGAATTCCCCGACGGGGCCAAGGTGCTGCGCGCCAAGATCGACATGGCGCACCCCAACATGCTCTTCCGCGACCCGATCATGTACCGCATCATCCATGCCGAGCATCACCGCACGGGCAACAAGTGGTGCATCTACCCGATGTACGACTATGCCCACGGCCAGAGCGACTCGATCGAGCAGATCACCCACTCGATCTGCACGCTCGAATTCGACGTGCACCGTCCTCTCTACGACTGGTTCATCCAGGCGCTGGAGATCTACCCTTCGCACCAGTACGAATTCGCCCGGCTGAACCTCACCTACACGATGATGTCGAAGCGCAAGCTGCTCAAACTCGTGCAGGAAGGCGCCGTGATGGGCTGGGACGACCCCCGCATGCCGACGATCTGCGCTTTGCGCCGCAAGGGCTATACCCCGGCCTCGGTGCGGAACTTCGCCGAGATGGTGGGCGTCGCCAAGCGCGACAACGTGATCGACCTGGGCAAGCTCGAATACTGCGTGCGCGAAGACCTGAACAAGATCGCAGAGCGCCGCATGGCAGTGCTCAACCCGCTGAAGGTGGTCATCACCAACTACGAGGAAGGCAAGACCGAGCTCTTCACGGCGATCAACAACCCCGAGGACGAATCGGCCGGCACGCGGCAGGTGCCCTTCTCGAAGGTCATCTACATCGAGCGCGACGATTTCATGGAGGAGCCTCCCAAAAAGTTCTTCCGCCTGGCACCCGGCGGCGAGGTGCGCCTGCGCTATTCGTACCTGATCAGGTGCGAGGAGGTCATCAAGGATGCCGCGGGCAACATCACCGAGCTGCGCTGCACCTATGACCCGATGTCGGGCAGAGGGTCGTCGAGCGACGGCCGCCGCGTGAAGGGTGTCATCCACTGGGTATCGGCCAAAGATGCCGTGGAGGCCGAAATCCGCCTGTTCAACCCGCTCTTCACGAAGGAGAACCCCGACGACGTGAAGGAAGGACAGACCTGGGAGGACAACCTCAACCCCGAATCCATGGTCAAGGTCACGGGCTACCTGGAGCCGTCGCTGCGCGACATACCCATAGGGCAGGCCGTGCAGTTCGAGCGCGTAGGCTACTTCTGCCCCGACACCGACTCGACACCCGAACACCCCGTGTTCAACCGCACGGTGACGCTCAAGGATTCGTGGGCGAAAATCAACAAGTAGGAAAACACGGAATACTATTTATAAAAACAAGACCTCCCGGCAGAACCGGGAGGTCTTGTTTCAGGTTATTTCACCGGAAGGCAGATCTCCGTCCTGAGCTTTTCCGCCGGGTCACATCATCCGCCCGAAGGTCTTTCGCCCCAAAAGGTAACGCAGGAGTACGGAACCGCGGTAAACCTTCCCGGCGACCGTTCCCCTGCACTGCTGCCGAATCTCCTTCCGCTTGCACGACAGGCTGCCGTGCCAGCGGAGGAAATCGCGCCAGGCGCGGAATACGGCACGGAAATTATCGCCCCGTCCCTGTGCCAGATACGACAATGCCGCCATCAGGTCGAGCACGGGGCGTACGATGGCCACGACGGCACGCTGTACGGGAGAAGCACACTTGTAGAGCATCGCCAGGTTATTGCGATGGTTGTAGAACACCTTGGTCGGGGAATCGGTCGTCAGCGTCCCGCCGCCGAGGTGGTAGACCGTACTCCCGGGCACGACCCGCACGCGGTAACCCGCGAGCTGCATGCGCCAGCAGAGGTCGATCTCCTCCATGTGGGCGAAGAAATCGTCGTCGAAGCCCCCTAATGCGCGGAACACGTCGGCACGGCAGCAAAAAGCCGCTCCGCTGACCCAGAATACGTCGCGGGCATCGTCGTACTGCCCCTCGTCGGCCTCGACCCGCTTGAGGATACGCCCCCGGCAGAAGGGATAGCCCAGGAAGTCGATAAAGCCCCCGGAAGCCCCTGCGTACTCGAATCTCGTACGGTCGAGCCACGAAACCAGCTTGGGCGAAACGACCGCCACGTCGGGCTCACGCTCCAGAACGCCGAGGATCGGCTCCAGCCATCCCCGGGGTGTCTCGACATCGGAATTGAGCAACAGGTAATAATCCGCCTCGACCTGCGCCAAAGCGCGGTTGTAACCACCCGCAAAACCGTAATTCCGGTCGAGGCGCACCACGGCGACGGTCGGGAACTCCTCCGCCAGCACCGCCAGCGACCCGTCCGTCGAACCGTTATCAGCGACGACGACCCCGACCCCGGCGGGAGCCGCGGCCACGACGCTCGGCAGGAAGCGGCGCAGGTGTTCCGCGCCGTTCCAGTTGAGTATGACGATTTTAACGATTGGCATTCGTGCGTTTGTGTTTCCAGCGGCGGTGCGACCACATCCAGAGCTCGGGATGCTCGCAGATCATGGCTTCCAAACGTCTAACGTAGCGTTCCGTGATTTCGTATTCGGCGACCTCCTCCACACCGTCGTAGATCGGTTCGAACGACATCTGGTAACGTCCCCGCTGCAAGCGCTCCATCCGGACGAAATAGACCGGCAGGTTACAGCGCAGCGCCAGTTTCTCCCCGCCATCGAAGAAGATCGTATCCTGGTTGAGAAAGCGGAACCAATGGCTGTCGGGGCGGCGCGGCGGGTTCTGGTCGGCGATAAGCCCCATCACGAGGTTCTTGCCCTCGATGCCGCGTTCCCTGTTGCGCAGGTAGAAGCGCAGCGAATCCTTCATCGCCACGGTCATCGAATTCTCGTAGTTGCGCAGGCGCTGGTAAAGGCGTTCCATCACTTTGCTGCGCAGCGGGTGGTAAACGGCCACGAGCATCTGCGAGCGTTCGTAAAGCCCCCAGTAGGAGCAATACTCCCAGCAGCCGAAATGGGCCGTCATGGCGATCCAGTCACGGCCGTGCACCTTCGCATAATGTTCCTCGAACCCTTTTACGGTGAGTACCGTACGGCCTTTTTCCTCGCTCATGTGGGCCATATTGACCGTATCGACGAAAATCTCGGCAAGCGTACGGTAAAAACTGCGGCAGACGGCCGCCCGTTCCTGCTCGCTTTTTTCGGGGAACGAGTTCCGCAAATTGGCCTTCACGACCTTCATGCGGTAGCGCAGGCAATAATAGAGGATGAAAAAGAGCAGGTTTTCAACAATGTAGTACTTGAACCAGTAAGGCATCACGGCAAATACCCGCGCCCCGAGCCACAGGAACTCCAACCATATCTTTTGTATGAAATTCAGCTCTGTACGTTTCATCCGGCAAATCAACGGTTACGGTTCGACGAAAAGTTTTACATTGGCGACCTTGGTGCGGATTCTCAGCCAGTTCGCGAGCGTCGTCCGGTCGATGGAATCAGATGCGACTTTCGGCGTGACCACACAGACGAGCGTCGTATCGAGCGGCGCGCCCGAAACGTCGAACGTAATGCCCTTCATGAGCGATATGGCCCTGACGTTCGTGGTCATGGCACCCACCTCGCGCGAAATGTCGTCCACCTCGACATTCGTGACGCGGTAGCGTTTCAGCTGCGCAGCCATCTCGCCTATGCGCCTGTTCTTCTCCTCCAGAAGCTCGAGGTAACTTTGTTGCAGCGACGCCACATCGATCTTGTCCGTGGTGTTCGCCTGGCGGACGACCAGCTCGACCTTGTCGAGCCCGAAGCTACCCATCTGCGTGCGGGCGTTTTCGATGGTTCCGTCGTCGAGCGGCTCCCCCAGGAGCAGCAGTTCGATCTGCGACGGATGTCCGTGGTGTGCGTAACGCTTATTGCACTCGATCACACGCGTATGGGGAAAATTGAATACCTGCGAGACATATTTGTCGGCCGCCGCCTCGAAAAGCGACACCCTGACCATGTGGAACCCGATGACGACGCTCGGGATGAAGGTCACCAGCGTGATGACCATCATCAGCCGCTTCACGTTGCGCTCGCGCACCTTGTCTATGAACGCCTTTTTCTCGTATTTCAGGAAACGCACCATGGCGTAGGTCGCCAGGGCGATGAATACCGAGTTGATGAAAAAGAGGTAGAACGCCCCGAAGAAAAACCGGATCTGCCCCGTGGCAAGGCCGAAGCCCGCGGTACAAAGGGGCGGGATCAGCGCCGTAGCGATCGCCACGCCCGGGATCACGGTCGAAGTGCGATCCTGCCGCGTCTGCGCCACGATACCAGCCAGGCCGCCGAACAATGCGATCAGCACGTCGTAGGTCGTCGGCACGGTGCGTGCCAGCAACTCGCTGCTGTTCGACGACAGGGGCGACACCAGAAAATAGGCTGTCGAGGTGATAATCGCCACGACGAACATCAGCGCATAATTGCGCAGCGACTTTTTGAGCAGTTCGAAATCGTTGATACCCAGCGAGAGGCCGATGCCCATGATCGGCCCCATGATGGGCGAAATGAGCATGGCGCCGATAATCACGGCGGCCGAATTGACATTCAGGCCCAGCGACGCGATCATCGTCGCAAAGATCAGCACCCACAGGTTGACCCCGCGGAATACCACCCCTTTGGAGATCGACGCCACGACCTCGTCGCGCTGTGCCTTGTCCTCGTCGAGGCTGAAACGCCCCCGGAGGAATTCACGCATCTCTCCCAGCCATGCCGAGGAAGAGCGTTTGATCCGATGCGTATCGTTGTTGTTTTCCATTTTCCAGTCCTTTATTCAGTCTCCTCATCCGGTAATTCCCTCTTCGGTTTGGGTTTCCCGGCCAATACGATCACAAATTCGCCTTTGGGTTCCGTCGTACGAAAATGTTCCAGCACTTCGGCGACAGTGCCCCGCACGGTCTGCTCGAACTTCTTGGTCAGCTCACGCGATACGGACACCCTGCGTTCCGATCCGAAAACTTCGGCGAACTGTTCGAGGCATTTCACCACCCGGTAGGGCGATTCGTAGAATACCATCGTGCGCTCCTCGTCGGCAAGCGACTGCAACTGCTTCGCCCGCCCCTTTTTCTGGGGCAGAAACCCCTCGAAACAAAACCGGTCGCACGGGAATCCGCTCTGCACAAGAGCGGGAACCAGCGCCGTGGCACCGGGGAGCGTCTCGACCTCGATGCCGGCCTCGACACACGTCCTGACCAGCAGAAACCCCGGATCGGAGATACCGGGTGTCCCAGCGTCCGAAACCAACGCGGCATTGCGTCCGGCGGCAATCGACCCGGCCACCATCTTGACCGTGGCGTGTTCGTTGAACTTGTGGTGCGAATGGAGTTTTTTCTCGATACCGAGGTGTCTGAGCAGGAACGACGTAGTACGCGTATCCTCGGCGAGGATGAAATCCACCTCGCGCAGCACATCGACCGCCCGCAGCGTGATATCGTCGAGGTTCCCGATCGGGGTAGGTACGATATAGAGCTTGGCCATGGGGCTATGCGAATTTACGTTCGAGCAGTTCCATCAGGAACTTCGCGCCGTCGGAATTGGCATTCCAGGCATAATTCTCGGCAATGTAGATCATGCAGTCGTCAAAATCGCCGAAGGCATCGAGCTTGTCGAGCGCCGCTTCGTAAGCCCGGGCATCGCCGTCGAACAAGTCGCGGATCATCAGGAACTTGTCGTTGATGCCGATGGCGCGCCTCAGGTCGGTGACGGGCTCGCTGCGGCGCAGTTCCGAGGCCATGTCGCGCGGCGGCACAATCGTATCGGCCAGCGTCTGTTTGTCATGGTTGATCACTTCGCCCAGTACGGCCCCGTTATTCGGCGCCCCGTTCCCTGCAAGGGTAATCTCCTCGAAATCGGGCTCTTCGTCGTCATTCCCGGTGTCGGGCACGGATGCCGGACGCTGCGACACGGACGCCGCATACACCCCTTCCGCAGGAGCTTCATCCCCGGCGAACATACGCGGGGTGTCCGGGACAGAAACGCCAGGGCCGGATACCGGTTCCGGGCTGTCGGTTGCCGGACTGTCGGTTGGAAGCTGCGGCCGCCCTGCCACGGGTTTTGCGGCGTCCCCCGCGGCAGGTGCCGGAGCAGGCTTTTCGGCCGTCGGCCGGGCAGCCGGGGGTTCGGGATTGTAAAGCGACATGATTACCCGCTGTTTATGGCGGTGGCGCTGGGTCTCCTCTTCGATGCCGAACAAGGTCGGCGCGATCGACTGCGGCGCTGCCGCAGGATGCGCCCCTGCTCCGGGAGCCGGAAAGGTAACGCCCGTTTCCGCCCCTGATCCGGCAATTGCTTCCGGTTCGGGCATCCCCGAGGGTGCTTCCCGGTGTGCGGGCTCGTCCCAGGGATCGGTTGCCTCCGGCACACGGGCAAGCCCCTGCGAACCGGAATCCCCATGCGATTCGGATGCCGCCGCAATATTTTCAGCCGGCACTTCCTTGCCGGCGCTATTTCCAGTCGATTCGGGCGCAGGGATTTCTTCCGCAGCCGGGGTTTCAGGATCGGAAACCAGCCCGGCAACCGGGGGTTCAGCCTCCGCAATCCGCCCCGCAGCCGGTTCCGCCGGGATTTCGGCAGGTTCCGCAACACCCCCGGCCGGCTCTTGTCCGTCCGCCGGCACGGAATCCTGCACAGATTCGGCCACCGTTTCCGCCGCCGCGGTATCGCAATCGGGGAAAGCTGCCCCGGGCTCCGCCACGGGCAGGCCGGCCTGGGGCGCAATGAACCCGGATTCGGGTTCCGGCCCGGATCCGGAGAGCGACGGCAATTCGGGTTCCGCCACGGGCAGAGGCTCGATCGAAAGCACTTCGCTCAGGTCAAGGCTGACCGGAATCTCCGTCGGGAAGGGTTCCTGCCGGACGGCATCGGCCGCAGCGGGTTCCTCCTCCGTACCGAAACGCACGGCCTCGTAGAGTGTCCGCAATTTATCGAGTGCGAGATCCCGCTCGAGGGAGCCGATCTCCGGGGTCTCATTCCAGCCTTCAACAATTTCCGAGAGCTTGCGCAATTCGCTCCGCACGTATTTCAAATCCATAATCCGCACACTTTTTGCCTCCAAAGATAGCAAAAATTTACGAACACACCGTGCAAAATCCGAGATAATATCCCCGAGGGCCTGCGGTGCCGCTGCGGGGCACAAAAAACGGGGATCGACACTCAGCCGATCCCCGTCCTTATGCGGGCGCCCCCCTACTCTCCGAAAATGTGCCGCGCATAATTATACCCGCAGGCATCGTAGATCCGCGCCAGGCGGCGGACACGGTACAGATAGCCGGCATAATCCTTCCGGTCGAGGCTCCACCCCACTTCGGCCAGCGCGCTCAGGCGCGGCAGAAGCATGTATTCGGCATGCGGCCATGTCGCGATATACTCCGTCCACAGGTTGGCCTGCACGCCCAGGATACAAGCCTGCTCGGCAGGCGTGAGATGCTCGTAAGGATCGAGTTCGTAGACCTTCTCCACGGGTACGTACCCGCCGATGGCAAGGGGTTCGCGGGCCGTATCTCGCGTCTGGTAGTAATCCAGGTAGCAGTTCGTGGTCGGCGCCATGATGGCATGGTTGCCCTGCCTGGCGGCTTCGATGCCCCCTTTCGCACCGCGCCACGACATGATGGTCGCCGTCGGGGTGACATCGCCTTCGAGAATCTCATCCCAGCCGATCAGGCGGCGTCCGCGGGCGTTCAGAAACTTTTCGACGCGCGCCGTAGCGTAATTCTGCAACTGGCGCGGGCGCCTCAGCCCTTCGGCCTTCATGCGCGCCTTGCAATGCAGGCACTTCTCCCACATCACCGTCGGACATTCGTCGCCGCCGATATGGATGTATTCCGACGGGAAAAGGCCGACGACCTCTTCCAGCACCCCCTCGATGAATTCGAAGGTCGTCTCCTTGCCGATGCAGAACACCCTGTCGTCGATGTCCCAGGTCTGGCGCACCTCGTATTGCTCGCCCGTGCAGCCGAGCCACGGATAGGAGGCCAGCGCACCCACGGCATGTCCGGGGAATTCGATCTCGGGGATCACCGTGATAAAACGCTTCGCGGCGTAGTCCACGATGTCGCGGATCTCGTCCTGCGTATAGTAACCGCCATAGGGCGTTTCGTCGAACTTGCAGTTTTCGTCGTACTCGCCGCCCGGGTCGCGGCCGATCAGCGTACGGCTGCGTACGGAACCCACCTCGGTCAGTTTCGGGTATTTCTTAATCTCGATACGCCACCCCTGGTCGTCGGTAAGGTGCCAGTGGAACACGTTGAGCTTATGCAGGGCCATGATGTCGAGCGCCTCCTTCACTTCGTCGACCGTGAAGAAATGGCGGCAGACGTCGAGCATCATGCCCCGGTAGCCCAGGCACGGTTTGTCCTCGATCGTCACGACGGGCAGCTCCACGGCACGCACGCCGGTCGCGTCGTAAGCCGCAACGGGGATCAGCTGGCGAAGGGTCTGCACCGCATAGAACGCCCCGGCAGCGCTCCCGCCCACAATCTCGGCACGTCCGGGCGTAATCTCCAGGCGGTAGCCATCCGCCGGCATCGCCGCGTCGCACGAGATATTCAGCGCCCCGTCGAGGGGCACGTCGGCATGCCGCACCCGCAACCCTTTGCCGAACACCGGTTCCAGCACTTCGTCGAGCGCCCCGGTCACACAGGCCAGACTGTCGTCGCCGGACAGCAGCACCGCTTCGGTCGAAGCGGTCAGCAAAAAGGTTCCCTGCCCTTTCACGACACGTTCGGGGAGCGGCACCACCGCGACTTCATCGTCGGCGGGGATTACCTTACCGCAGCCGCAGAGGGCCGCACAGAGGACAACGAGGGGTATAAGTCTCTTCATATCGGGCTTGTTTTAAATGGGGTTGCTCAGGAACACAAGGTAAAAATAAAGCAAAAAACGGACAAATCAAAACCCCGGCCCGTTATTCGCACGCCGAAGCCCCCAGCAGCCCCACGTGTTCGACCGACGAACAGCAGATATGGAGCCGTTCGACCGTCTTGGCATACGGGAACTGTTTCAACTGCTCGTACATCGCCTCCCGGAAAAACCCGAAGGCATGGGCGATGCTCCCGCCGAAAACGATCGCTTCGGGGTCGTAGGCATAGAGGATCATCATCACCAGCCGCCCGATATGTCCGCCGAATTCGTGCCACAGCGCCAGCGCCGCGGGATCGCCCGCCAGGGCACGCTCGTAGGCTTCCTTGCCCGTCGTGCCGCGGCCTACGAAGAAACGGCTGCTGCAATAGTATTCGTAATCGCGGTCGAGGTACGGAATGCTCCCGATCTCCCCGGCACCCGTATCGTGCCCGCAATAGAGTTCGCCGCCGATCACGATCCCTGCGCCGACACCCGTGCCGAGCGCCACGCACACCACGTCGCTATATGCGCTCGCCTCGCCGAAGCGGCTGACGCCCAAAGCAAAGCAATTGCAGTCGTTGTTGACATATACGGGGACACCGAACCGTTTTTCGAGCAGGTCTTTGAGGTATACCTCGCGCCACGACGGGATGCCTACGACATTGTAGACGATCCCGCGCGCCGCATCCACGACCGACGGCACGCCGATACCGATGCGGGCGACGTCGGGGGTGATGAGCTTCCCGATGAGCGAGGCAATTTGATCCACGACCTCCCCTTCGGGGCGGTCGGCTTTGCAGGGTTCGGAGAGCAACCGCACGATGCGGCCATCCTTCACCAGGCCGGCGCGCACGTTCGTGCCGCCTAAATCCACACCAATCCTCATCGTGCAATCAGTTGTTATTTTTGACTTTCGCAACTTTCCCGCCGCGGAATTCCACATGGTCTGCAATCCGGCCGTCGCGCTCGTGTATCCACGTCTCGAAGCCTCGTTCGCCCTCGGTCAGCACGAGGATGCGCACCCCCGGCCGCAGGTTGTTGTAGGTCGTATCGTCGCCCGAAAAACGGCCGTAACCGAGGGCGATACCCTTCTCGGCCACCACATAGTCGATGTCGTGGTCATGCCCGACGAAAGTGCCCATCACATCGCCGCACTCGGCCATCGCGGCGAACATGCCGGGGTTCAGCGCCCCGGGGCATTCATCCTCGGCGGCACGGCCGACATGCGTATTGTCGGGGTTCCGCCATGCAGCGACGTATTCGGGCAGGGCGATATGGAAAAACGCCAGCGCCGGCAGCGGCTTCCCGCCGTTGGCCGCGGTATAGGCGGCGCTGCGGGCGCGGTACCAGCCCACCTGCTCCTGCGTGAACCAGCCGTAGCCGTCGATAGACGGGATTGTTGAATAATCGTGCGAATCGAGGCAGTAGAGCAACGCCGCAGGTTGCGTCGTCCCGGCGATCTCCAGCACCACGTCGGCCAGTTCGCCCCCGGCGCCGAGCGTATTGAGCGTGCCGGCATACGAGGTGACGATGCGGCCGATCTCCGCGCGTGTGAGATCCTGCTCGGCGTCGTGGTTCCCCAGCACCACGCAAAACGGCAGGTTGCGTTCCGCGACGGGCTCCAACACGCGGTGCCACGCTTCGGCTGCGGGCTTGCCCGTCACCACGTCGCCCGTGAAGACCACCAGGTCGGGATGCTCCGCATCGAGGATGTAGCGCATCTGAGCGATAGTTTTTTCCGCCTGCGCCCGGCGGTAAGGCGTACCGAGGTCGAGATGCACGTCGGTGAACTGTGCGATCCGGAATTTGCCGTCCCGGCCGAAATGCAGGGCGGGCGCCTGTGCCTGTGCCGAACACCACAAGGCGACGGCACACATAAGAGTCGTTATCTTTTTCATAGGTAGGTTAGGTTCCTTAATTCAGTTTCACACTGCCGCTCTTCTCCACGCGGACGGTGCGGCTCTGCCCGTCGCCCCACGTCACCGTCAGGTCGAACGGCACGTTGGTCGTAACGCTCACCGCAGGCACGTCCCCGGCTGAATTGCGGCCTTTGACCTTCAGCCCCACGACACCCTCGGGGCCATAGGGATAGCGGTCGATGCCGTGGGCCTCGGTATGGTTGATGTCCCACACGATACGCCCCTCGGAATAGTCGGATTTGATGCCGAGGATATACTCGATGAACACCGCGATCGGCGGCAGCCCCGCCCAGCCCACGAAGTCCTTGCGGGCCATGAACCCGGGTTCGATCTTCTCCGGGGCATAGTACTCCCAGAAAGTCCCGGTATTCTTCCACACTTCGAATACGGCGTTGAAATGGTTTTCGGCCACCTCCAGCGCAAGGTCGTGGTAGCCCTTGCGGTAGAGGCCGTCGATAACCATGTAATTGGCACCCGGCCATACGCCGCCCTGCCAGTAACGGCCCGTCGGGTTGTATTTCGGGTGGTCGGCCGAGAGCGACGGCACGCGGTGCGGACGGTCGAATTCGGCCGTGTCCGCCAGGTGCGCAACCATGCGATCCATCCGCCCCTTGTCCAGCGCGTCGGCTTGCAGGGCCCAGAAGGCGCCGATCCCCTTGGTCGTGCAGAGCGACCCGTCGCCGTAGCGGTCGTAGAGGAAACCCGTCGCGTCGTCCCACAGGTGTTCGTTGACATAGGCGCGCAGCCGTTTCATCTCGTCCTCCATGTCCTCGATCTCCTGCCAGCGTTCGATGTGGAAACCGATGTTGAGCAGCGATTCGTCGACCAGCATCTGCTGCAGGTTGGTGTCGAGCCAGACCATGTGGCCGTGCGAGAAGATCGGGTTGTATTCGGGCTTCACGCGGGGCATGTTGTCCATGCCCGTCCCCCATCCGCTCGACCAGTAGGTGCCGTCGGGCCACGTGCGGTTGAGCCGCCACCACTTGGCATAGGCGCACAGGGCGGGGAAAACCTTGTGCAGGCGGTCGATGTCGCCGAACTGGCGGTAATACATCAGTTCGACCCACGGCAGCAGGTTGGGCCCCGTCGAGGTGGGATCGTAGCGCTCGAAGCAGTCGGAGCCGTCGGCACGGATCTCGCGGCAGATGAACCCGTCGGGATGCTGCTTGGCGTAGAAGTTGTCCAGCGTGCGCTGGAACGGGAAAAAGCGGTAACCGTAGCGGGCGAACATCATCATGAACGAAGCGTCCCACATGAAGATATTGCCGTTGTAGGCAATATCGAGGTAAGGCGACACGAACCCCGAGTCCTCCTGCGGCTGGCGGATGTTGCCCACGGCGATCTGCCAGGCGTGCCAGTACATCTCGACCTCCTTTTCATGCCCTTCCCACACGGGCGAGGGCAGGATCTTGCGCGCCTCGGCGAACGTCCGGGGTTTGATGTGTTCGGGTTTGGCCGTGCGGAACTCGTTCTCGGCCACGAATACCTCCTTTACATAGGTGTTTTTGTAGGGCAGCTTGTAGGGCCCCGATTTGAGGTCTTGCGCCCCTGCCGTGCCCGCTGCGAAGACCAGCGACATGAATGCCGCGATTTGTTTGCGTAGCGTCATAGTATGCGGTTATTTTATCAGTGATTTTATCCTGCGTGCAATCTCGGTATTCATGTAGGTGCCGCAGAACTTGTCGGCGCCCGGGCCGTAGGCGAATACCGGAAGCAT
>ENA-UEYG01002172-UEYG01002172.1-human-gut-metagenome-genome-assembly--contig:-NODE-2172-length-12831-cov-2.498432_pt1 | contig 12831 bp, 8 predicted proteins | sample MGYA00242933_ERZ507934 | MGnify/ENA primary metagenome ERZ507934 (study PRJEB26167, sample SAMN06115527) | human gut metagenome | host: Homo sapiens | place: China:Zejiang | collected 2015-11-10... | reverse complement strand
TATCATTCAGTTGCTACGGTCGAATTCCTGGTGACCGAGGATTCGACACCTTACATGATTGAAGTCAATACCCGTTTGCAGGTTGAACATGGTATTACTGAAAGCCGCTATGGGGTTGACCTTGTTGAAGAACAGATCGCTATCGCGTTCGGTTCGGAGCTGCGCTTCAATGAAGAAAATACCCGCCCGATTTTCACGTCCATGCAGGTACGTGTCAATCTGGAAGATCCTCAGGACGGATTTACGCCGAACTCGGGTTTGATTACCCGTTACGTATCGACTGGCGGTCCCGGTGTTCGTCTTGATTCGAATCTTTCTGCTGGCTATGAATTCCCATCCAACTATGATTCGGCTGGTGCGCTGTTAATTACTTATTCGCACGATTGGCAGAAAACGATGGGTATCATGGAGCGTGCGCTCTCCGAATATGTGATCGGCGGCCTCAAGACGACCATTCCGTTTATGGAAAAAATCATCAGCGATGAAAATTTCCGTAGCGGCAATATTACGACCACTTACATTCACGACCATCCGGAATTGCTCAACTATACAGATCTGGCGCCGGAAAAAGAACGTCTGGCCAAGCTGGTCGCTGAAATTTCCGCTCGTGGTTACAATCCTTACGTTTCTCTTGGAACGTATCGTAATCGTAATACACCGTCACTGGGCAGTTTCAAGGCAATCTTGCCGGAAATCTCCCAGAAGACAAAACGTACCCCATCGCCTTATCCTCGTGGTGACCGTCGTGCGTTGCTCGATTTCGTTCGTGACAGCGGGAAAATCCACTTTACGGATACCACGACTCGTGACATGACCCAGTCCAATAACGGTAATCGCATGCGTCTGGCAGAAGACAGGCTCGTGGGACCGTATCTGGACAATCTTGGTCTGTTTTCCATAGAAAACGGTGGTGGCGCCCACTTCCATGTGGCCATGCTGGCGAACATGACCTATCCGTTCAGGGAAGCGCGTGAATGGAACAGTTTCGCACCGAAAACCCTGAAACAATTGCTGATCCGTTCGACCAATGTGCTGGGTTACAGTCCGCAGCCAAGAAACCTGATGAGACTGACAGGTGAAATGATCTGTGACCACTACGATGTGGTTCGTTGTTTCGACTTCCTGAATGAACCGGCCAATATGCTGCCGATTACGGAAGTTGTCATGGATCGCAAGGACAAGGTCTTTGAGCCTGCCCTCTCGCTGTCTTATGCCAGGGGTTTTGATATCAACCACTATCTTGGGGTCACGGAATCCATTATTGCCATGATGTCCAGGGTGACCGGTTTGCCTGAAAAATCGGTTACCCGTGAGTTCATTCTGGGTTTGAAGGATATGGCTGGTGTTTGCCCGCCAAAATTCATGCGCGAGCTGGTCACCGCACTCAGAAAACGCTGGCCTGAACTGGTTCTGCATTACCATCGTCACGTTACCGATGGCCTGTTCCTGCCTGCGTGTGCCGCTGCAGCAGAGGCGGGCTGTCAGATCGTTGATGCCGGTCTCGGCGCTTCGGTTCGTAGTTACGGTCAGGGAGATATCGGTTCGCTGGCTGCTTATATGGAAGATGAACTCGGGCTTCAAACCAGCCTCAACCGTGATGCTCTGCGTGATGCAAACTTTGTTTGCAAACAGTTCATGCCATATTTCGACCGTTATTGCTCGCCTTATTTCCAGGGCGTGGATCATGACGTTATCCGTTATGCCATGCCGGGTGGCGCGACTTCTTCCTCGCAGGAAGGAGCGGTCAAGCAGGGTTATATCCAGTTGCTTCCTTATATGCTCGATTTCCTGGCCTATACACGCCAGATCGTACGCTATCACGATGTAACACCGGGCTCCCAGACGACCTGGAATACGGCATTTCTTGCTGTTACCGGTGCATACCAGCGTGGTGGTCTCCCTGCGGTACAGCAGCTTCTTTCGGTACTCAAAACCGTCACAGAAACCAAGGAAGAAGATCTCACGGAGGAAATCAAGCAGAAACGCCTTGATACCTATCGTGACTGTAACGAAGCCTTCCAGAACCTTCTGCTGGGTAAGTTCGGACGTTTGCCGCTCGGTTTCCCGGATGACTGGGTTTATCAGAGTGCTTTTGGTGCCGACTGGAAGAATGCCATCGCTTCCCGCACGGAAGTGTCCCCGCTGGAAAACCTTCCTCCCGTGGACATGGAAGTTGAAAAGGCTGAATTGGCAAGGCTTTTGAAGCGCGATCCGACGGATGAAGAATTTGTGATGTACGTGAACCATCCGGCGGATGCGATCAAGACGATCGAATTCCAGAAAAAATTCGGTAATCCGAACCATTTGCCGCTGGATGTGTGGTTTGAGGGGATCAAACCGGGACAGACGCTCAATTTCAATACAACCAGCGGCAAGCCGCACCAGATGCTTCTTCTGAGTATCGACCCGGTTAATGATGACGGTGTTGCCACGGTGCGTTACGTTCTGGATTCCGAAATTCTCACAAGCGAAGTCCAGATCGATGCGCCTGTAACGGCTGCCGGTGGTGGCAGTTCGGTTATTGCGGAAAGCGGCAATCCGTACCATGTCGGTAGCCCTCGTAAAGCCGATCTCTGGATTGTTCACGTCAAGGAGGGCGATATCGTCAAACAAGGGCAGGAACTCTTCAATGTTTCCATCATGAAACAGGAAAGATCGGTTCTGGCTCCGGTAAACGGCATCGTCAAGCGGGTCGTCAAGACAGCCGACTTCAAGAAAGATCACCGGATGGTTCCTGTGCTCGAAGGTGAACTTATCGTTGAGCTTTCGCCTGTGCCGAAACTTTGCCCGAAATGTTCCTATCCGATAACGGATGAACATGCCAAGTTCTGCCCATTCTGTGGAACGGAAGTGTCGAGCGAATCCTAGAATCATGACTGAAACAGCTTTATAAGTGTTTCTGCTCACAAACAAAAACCGCCTGAGAAACCGGCGGTTTTTGTTTTATATGGCAACCTGTTTTGATGGTATGACGCTTAAACAGGAATAGTCTTGTTTGCGAAAATTGACGGATAGCTTCAATGTGGCTGTGTCCAGTAATTCGTTTGCATATACGTTGTTTTCAGATGGTCAATGAACAGGCGCGTTTTCAGGGGCAGGTATCTTTGCTGGGGATAAACTGCCATGATGTCATAATTGGGAAGGGCATAATCATCCAGTACAGTGACCAGTTTGCCCGAGGCAAGTTCCTATTGTATTTCCCATTTCGAGCGCCATGCCAGTCCATATCCCTCAAGGCACCACCTGTGCAACAGTTCACCGTCGTTGCAGTCGAGATTGCCGGTCGTGCGGATAATAACGGTTTTGTTATTTTCCCTGAAATGCCAGCCACGTTGCTGGCCTCCCTGCAGGTTGAAGGTCAGGCAATTATGCTGGCTCAAATCCTTGAGGTTTTTCGGAACGCCATGTTTGTTGAGGTAATCCGGCGCGGCGCAAACAACACGGTGGTTCGAATACAGGTTGACAGCAACAAGGCTGGGATCGATTGTTCCACCAATACGAATGCTGAGATCGTATCCCTCTCGCACGAGATCAACGATCTGATCGCTCAGCTTGAAGGATATTTTGACGTCAGGATTGGCTGAGAGAAAAGCCGGGGCGTGCGGTGCCACATGTTTTCTGCCGAACGCGGCCGGGGCAGAGACGATAAGGTGCCCGGTTGCCTTGTTCAGGCCTTCCCCGATCATCTTTTCTGCCTGATCCAGATCGTCCAGTATTTTTTTACATTGATCGAAAAATACCGTACCACGCTCAGTTAGTGTAAGATGTCGAGTTGTACGATGCATCAGTTTAATGCCAAGACGTCGTTCGAGCGCATCTATACGCCGCCCCAGCATAACCGGAGTCACTCCCTGCCCAAGCGCAGCTTTGGCAAGGCTTCCCTTTTCTGCTGCATTAACGAATGCTTCAATTTGTTTGATTTTATCCATATGTGGCATTCCTTACTGAAAGTATGGAATCAAGCGATATTTTATTATCTTATCAAACAAAAAAATCATCTATATAATGCGAATTAATTGCATTTAATAAATTTGAATTGTTGAACCTGGAGGTGCTTCATGGCAAAAATGACCGCAGCCGAAGCGGCTGTCTATGTATTGGAAAAAGAAGGCGTAACCCAGTTGTTCGGTATTCCCGGCGCTGGTATCAATCCGTTTTACGCTGCGTTGAAAAAAGTGGGTTCCATGAAGCATATCCTGGCGCGTCATGGCGAAGGCATCGCTCATATGGCGGAAGGCTATACCCGTGCAAAACAGGGTAACATCGGTGTCGGCGTCTGTACATCCGGCCCTGCTGCGACCGATATGATTACCGGTCTGTATTCTGCACAGGCTGATTCCACTCCGATTCTGGCTATCACCGGTCAGGCTCCACGCGCCAAGCTGTTCAAGGAAGATTTCCAGGCCGTAGACATTGAAAAAATCGCCGCTCCAGTCACCAAAATGGCTGTTACTGTTCGTGAACCGGCACTGGTTCCCTGGACGTTGCAAAAGGCTTTCTATCTGATGCGTTCCGGCCGTCAGGGTCCCGTCTTGATCGATCTTCCTCTGGATGTCCAGATGGGTGAAATCGAATTCGATCCGGATACCTACACTCCACTGGAAGTGACTCCACCCAAAGCGACCCGTGCCCAGATCGAAAAAACGCTGGGAATGCTCAATGATGCCGAAAAACCACTGCTTATCGCAGGTGGCGGCGTTATTCTGGCTGACGCTTCTCCATTGCTGGTCGAGCTGGCAGAGCTGCTCGGTACACCGGTTGTTCCAACCCTGATGGGTTGGGGCTCGATACCTGACGATCATGATCTGATGGCGGGTATGGTTGGTCTCCAGACTCACCATCGTTATGGTAATGCCAATTTCCTGGCCTCGGATTTTGTATTGGGTATCGGTAACCGCTGGGCAAACCGCCATACTGGTGGCATGGATACCTACACCAAAGGACGCAAGTTCGTTCACATCGATATCGAACCAACCCAGCTGGGCAAGGTTTTCTGTCCTGATTATGCGGTTGTTTCTGACGCAAAAGCTGCTCTGGAACTGCTTCTTGAAGTGGCCAAAGAGTGGAAAGCGGCCGGCAAGCTGAAAGATCGCTCCGCCTGGGGTGCCGAATGCCTGAAACGTAAACGCACCATGCTGCGTCGTACCGATTACGATGATGTTCCAATGAAACCGCAGCGCGTTTATCAGGAAATGAATAATTTCTTCGGTAAAGACGTTCACTATGTCACTGCTATCGGTCTGTCCCAGATCGGTGCGGCACAGCACCTGAAAGTCCAGCAGCCACGTGGCTGGATAAACTGCGGTCAGGCCGGTCCTCTGGGCTGGACAATTCCGGCTGCATTGGGTGTTCGTGCTGCCTTGCCGGATGCTGACATTGTCGCTTTGTCCGGTGACTTCGACTTCCAGTTCATGATCGAAGAGCTGGCAGTGGGTGCTCACTTCAACCTGCCTTACATCCATGTTCTGGTTAACAACTCATACCTTGGCCTGATTCGTCAGGGACAGCTGGGATTCAATAATCTGGATTACTGTGTCCAGCTTTCTTTCGACAATATCAACTCGCCTGAAGTGGACGGATACGGCATTGACTTTGTCAAGGTTGTCGAAGGTCTGGGATGTAAGGCAATCCGTGTTCACAAACCTGACGAACTGATTCCGGCTTTCAAGAAAGCCCGTGAATTGATGAAAGAATTCAAGGTTCCTGTTGTTGTGGAAGCAATTCTTGAAAGAGTAACCAATATTCCGATGGGGGGTAATCTCGACCAGATCAATGAATTTGGCGGTGCCCTGGACGTTAACGAATAATAAAGAGGAGAACGACAATGCCAAAGATGGCTGCCAATTTGTCCATGCTGTTTAATGAAGTGCCTTTCATGGACCGTTTTGATGCTGCTGCCAAAGCAGGTTTCAAAGGCGTGGAATTCCTGTTTCCGTATGCTTTCAATCTGGATGAAATCGCTGAAAAACTGCAGAAAAACAATCTGGAACTGGTTCTTCACAATTTGCCTGCAGGTAACTGGGACGCCGGTGAACGTGGTATTGCCTGCCATCCTGAACGTGTCGGCGAATTCCAGGATGGCGTAGGCAAGGCGATCAATGCTGCCAAGAAACTGGGCGTCAAGCAGGTCAACTGTCTTTCCGGCCCGGTTTTGCCAGGCGTTTCCGAGGACAAATTGCGCGCCACCTTTGTCGATAACCTGAAATTCGCAGCTGGCAAGCTCAAAGCTGAAGGCATTCGTCTGGTTACCGAACCGGTCAATACCTTTGACATGAAAAATGCGTTCCTGAATCGTACCCAGCAGGCTGTCGATATCATTCGTGATGTCGGATCGGATAATCTGTTCATCCAGTACGATATCTATCACATGCAGCGTATGGAAGGCGAACTGGCCAATACCATCAAGGCCAATCTGCCGCTGATCAAGCACATGCAGCTGGCTGACAACCCTGTTCGAAATGAACCAGGTACCGGTGAAATCAACTACCATTTCCTGTTCAAGTTCATCGACGACATCGGTTACGATGGCTGGATCGGTTGCGAATACAAGCCAAAGACCACTACTGTTGAAGGTCTTGGCTGGCTGAAAGAATATAACGTTAAGTAATTGACAATAACGATAACGAAATAATTGGAGAAAAATATGGCAAATCTGGGTTTTATCGGTCTGGGTATCATGGGCGTCCCAATGGCAGTCAATCTGCAAAATGGCGGAAACAAACTGTTCGTTAACGATAAAAAAGCGCCTCCTGCAGCGTTGACGGACGGTGGCGCAACAGCATGTGCAACCGGCGCCGAAGTCGCCAAAAATGCTGACATCATCTTCATCATGGTTCCTGACACGCCAGATGTCGAAGCTGTCCTGTTCGGTGAAAACGGTGTTGCCCAGGGTCTTTCCGCTGGCAAGATTGTTGTTGACATGAGCTCGATTTCCCCAATCGCTACCAAGGAATTTGCCAAGAAGATCAACGATCTCGGTTGCGAATATCTGGATGCGCCTGTTTCCGGTGGTGAAGTCGGTGCCAAGGCCGGTTCCCTGACCATTATGATCGGCGGCAAGGAAGAAACCTTCAACAAGGTCAAACCTCTGTTTGAACTGATGGGTAAAAACATCACTCTGGTAGGCGGTAATGGCGATGGCCAGACCACCAAGGTAGCCAACCAGATTATCGTTGCACTGAACATTCAGGCTGTCGCTGAAGCCCTGTTGTTCGCATCCAAAGCCGGTGCTGATCCTGCCAAGGTTCGTCAGGCTCTGATGGGTGGTTTCGCTTCTTCCCGTATTCTGGAAGTTCACGGCGAACGCATGATCAATCGTACGTTCAATCCGGGCTTCAGAATCAATCTGCATCAGAAAGATCTGAACCTGGCTTTGCAAGGTGCGAAAGCTTTGGGCATTTCCCTGCCTAACACTGCAACTGCACAGGAATTGATGAATGCCTGCGCTGCCAACGGTCTCTCCGGAATGGATCATTCCGCATTGTGCCGTGCAGTAGAAATCATGTCGGCTCACGAAATTGCCAAAGCATAAATCTGACATTTCAGTATTAACCGGTGAAGGCATATCCTTCACCGGATTAATTCACCCAAGGCCATCAAACCGAATGCGGAATCAAATCGCTCAAAGCGAGTTTTTTGCGTTTATCGTTTGATGGTTTTTTTATTCAGGATTGATTGTGATGATGCCTATCGATAATCCAAAACAGTTTTTGCTGGATTTGTATTCCAGTGCTATCTCCGCTGTGAGTGCCGCAAAATGTCTGCCGCAGTATTTACCAAAACCAGTGCCGGGAGGCAGAACGATTGTCATCGGTGCAGGCAAGGGCGCTGCTGCAATGGCCAAGGCTGTGGAAGATCACTGGGATGGCGAGCTGTCCGGATTGGTGGTCACACGCTATGAACATGGCCTCCCATGCAAGCATATTGAAGTGGTCGAGGCATCCCATCCAGTGCCGGATGCTGCCGGGCGCGATGCCGCCAAACGTATGCTGGAAATGGTCAGGGGTTTAACCGAAAAAGATCTGGTTATCTGTCTTATTTCCGGTGGTGGTTCGGCTCTTTTGGCTTTGCCTGCCAAAAATATTACGCTGGAAGAAAAACAGCAGATCAATCGTAAACTACTCCGAAGCGGTGCCAGCATTTCGGAAATGAATTGCGTCAGAAAACATCTTTCCGATATCAAGGGTGGTCGTCTGGCCCTGGCTTGTGCACCTGCGAAAGTCGTGACATTGCTGATTTCCGATATTCCGGGCGATGATCCCGGTATTATCGCCAGCGGTCCGACATTGCCGGACCCGACGACTTGCGAAGATGCATTGGCGATTCTGACGAAATACCAGATCGATGTGCCAGCCAACGTGGTGAAGCATCTGGAATCGGGTGAAGGCGAAACGCCGAAGCCGGGTGATCCACGTTTCGCACGAAATGAAAGTCACATCATTGCAACGGCTCAGGACGCTTTGGAAGCCGCGGCTGAAATGGCACGTGCTGAAGGCATTACCCCGTATATTCTGTCTGACCGTATTGAAGGTGAATCGAGGGATATCGCCTTGATGCATGCCGCTATGGCAAAACAGGTCATTGCCCGCAATCAGCCATTTGAAAAACCATGCGTCATCATTTCCGGTGGGGAAACTACCGTGACGGTAAAAGGCAATGGCCGTGGTGGTCGCAATGCGGAATTTCTGTTGAGTCTGGCGATTGCTCTGGATAAGGAACCGGGTGTTTATGCAATTGCCTGCGATACCGATGGTATTGATGGTTCCGAAGATAATGCAGGGGCAATTTATGCGCCTGATTCTGTTGCGCGTGCGGAAGAATTGGGCTTGCGTCCGAAGAAGTTGCTGGAAAATAACGACGGTTATGGTTTTTTTGATGCTTTGGGCGATCTGATCGTAACCAAACCGTCGAGAACCAATGTCAACGATTTTCGTGCGATATTGATCATTTGAGATTTAAAAAATTCGAAAGAGTTTAATTATGCGTCGTCAACAAAAGTGGTAGCGACTCTGGGACCGGCCAGTTCTACCAAGGAAATGATATTGTCCCTTTTTGAAGCGGGCGTGGATATGTTCCGCTTTAATTTCAGTCATGGTACACAGGACGATCATCGTGCAAGACATGAAGCCGTTCGCGAAGTCGAACGGCTTGTTGGCCGCCCGATTGCCATTCTGGCCGACCTTCAGGGGCCAAAGCTTCGTATCGGCAAATTTGCCTCCGGCAAGGTTAACCTGAAAACCGGCGATGAATTCATATTCGACCGTAATACGGCCGATGGCGACGAAAAGCGTGTGAACCTGCCGCATCCGGAACTGTTTGATGTGATGTCTGCCGGGCATTCCATTTCCATGGATGATGGCAAGATCAGGATGAAGGTCATTGACAGCAATCCTGAGCAGATTCGTGCATCCATTATTACGGGTGGCCCGTTGTCTGACAGGAAAGGAGTCAATGTCCCGGACGTTGTCCTGCCCATCCCTATTCTGACGGAAAAAGATCGTCGCGATCTCGAATTCGCCCTGTCTCTTGGTGTCGACTGGGTGGCGCTGTCGTTTGTACAGCGCCCTGAAGATCTGGTCGAAGCCCGTAATCTGATTGCCGGCCGTGCCGGTTTGATGACCAAGCTGGAAAAACCGGCGGCGCTGGATCATCTCGATGAAATCGTTATTGCCTCGGATTCAGTCATGGTTGCACGCGGGGACCTGGGTGTCGAGTTGCCACCGGAAAAAGTTCCAGGTGCACAGAAAAGGATACTGCGTGCCTGCCGCCATTACGGAAAGCCGAGTATTGTCGCTACCCAGATGCTGGAATCCATGATTTATGCGCCAACGCCGACCCGTGCCGAGGCTTCTGACGTAGCCAGCGCGGTTTACGATGGGGCAGATGCCGTGATGCTTTCGGCGGAATCGGCCAGCGGTGCTTATCCGGTGCAGGCTGTTTCCATCATGGACAGGATTATCGGTGAAGTTGAAAACGATCCAATCTATCCGATGATGATCAATGCGCAGCATGAAGAAACATTGCAGTCGAAGAGTGATGCCATATGTTCTGCACTGAGGTCTGTTTCCCAGACGATCGGCGCTGTCGTCAATGTAACTTATACCGATTCCGGCAATACCAGCTTGCGGGCAGCCCGTGAAAGGCCTATGGCACCGATTCTCAGCATAACACCGCATTTATCCACGGCGCGTCGCCTGGCACTGGTGTGGGGTGTCCATTCAACGGTCATCGATCATGATGTGAAAGACGTGGATGAAATGGTCGATGCGGCTTGCCGTACGGCCTTTACCGAAGGATTCGCCCGCCCGGGCGACCAGCTGGCCATTGCAGCCGGCATGCCGTTCGGACAGCCGGGAACGACCAATTTGCTGCGTATTGCCGAAATAGAGAAATAAGTTTGCATTCTTGAGAAAACAGGGCCAGATGGCCCTGTTTTTTTATGGGGAAGCCAGTTTATGATGATGAAACTCAAGCCGTTTTATAAATATGAAAGCAGAAAAGGGTTCTCATGAAGTCACCTGATGTCACACTGAAAAAAGGCCTTGCGGCAAAAATGGGATTTACTGTTGGTGAAAAAGATACGGCAAAGTATTGCGGCAGTGGCAAAAGCGAGATTCTGGCAACGCCTGCACTTGTGCGGTACATGGAAGCCGTGGCCCAGAAAATTGTCGACGGTGGCATACCTTCTGACTGGCAGTCAATCGGTACCTTCATCAGTGTAGAGCATAATTCAGCGACACCGGCAGGACTTGATATCGAAATACATGCTGTTCTGGTCAGTGTCAATGACAAGGATTTATCGTTTGAAATCAGTGCATTCGACAATTCCGGCCAGATTGCCTCGGGAATTCACCGGCGCATTGTGACAAAAACTGCCACACTGGAAAGACTTCTCAAAAAGAAAAAAAGCTGATTCTCACCGTGTTTTCATATGATTGCGAACGAAAATTATAGTCAAATCTCTCCTTTTTTGCCTGTGTCGTAAAGTGGAGATAAAAAATCTAATCTTGACCGAGGTCATGGTCAGCAGAAAATTGTTCTCGCACAATAAGCGAGCAATCAGGCAAATAGGTTATGAATCTCATAATTTCTTTGCTGCTAAATTGGTAAGAGTGCATAGTCCGGAATAAGCGGAGGCAATAACATCCGCAGTGACCATGTTTGTAGTAATCATTAAAGGAGAGTAGATATATGGCTACACAAGAAAAGTACCCTAATCGGTGGGTGCAGCTGGTGTTGGGTATCATCTGTATGGCTACAGTGGCCAACTGTCAATACGGTTGGACTCTGTTCGTTGCCCCAATTGAAGATAAATATCATTGGGCTCGTACCGCAATTCAATTGTCCTTCACGATCTTTATTTTCTTCGAAACATGGCTGGTGCCTATTGAAGGTTGGGCGGTTGATAAATTTGGCCCACGTCCGGTTATTATGTTCGGTGCCATCATGGCAACTATCGGTTGGGTCATGTACTCCTGGGCAAGCAGCCTGGCATTCCTGTACGCTGCTGCTGTTATTACAGGTATGGGCGCTGGTGCCGTTTACGGTACCTGTTCCGGTAACTCTTTGAAATGGTTCCCGGACAAACGTGGTCTGGCTGCCGGTGCGACCGCTGCAGGTTTCGGTGCTGGTGCTGCATTTACCGTTATTCCTGTTGCTAACATGATCAATACCTCTGGCTACGAACAAGCTTTCTTCGTATTCGGTATTCTTCAGGGTATCGTCATTTTCGTTTGTGCAATCTTCATGCCACGTGCAAAACTGCCACCAGGTACCAAAGCTGTTCCACGTGTTATTTCCAGTAAAAAAGACTTCACCCCGACCCAGATCGTTAGACAACCAATTTTCTGGCTGATCTACATTTGCTTCGTCGGTGTTGCTTCTGGCGGTATTATGGCAACGGCTTCTTTCGGCCCTGTTTCCCGCGACTACGGTCTGGACAAGATTCCGGTTACGGCACTGGGTGTTACCCTGCCTCTGTTGACCATGGCTATGTCCATCGATAACATCTGTAACGGTGCATCCCGTCCATTCTTCGGTTACTGTTCTGACCGCTTCGGCCGTGAAAACATCATGTTCGTCGTGTTCATGGGTGAAGCAGCTGCTCTGCTGGGTCTGATGCAGTTTGGTCGTACACCAATGGGCTTCATGTTCTTCGCAGGTATGACCTTTGCATGCTGGGGTGAAATCTTCTCGCTGTTCCCATCCATGTGTGCTGATACCTTCGGTAGCAAGAACGCTGCCGGTAATGCTGGTACGCTGTATACTGCAAAAGGTACTTCTTCACTCCTGGTTCCGCTGGCTGCCGGTCTGGCTAAAGGTGGTAACTGGAACCGTACCTTTATTCTGTCTGCATGTATCGCAGCAATCTGCTCCATCCTGGCTCTGTTCGTTCTCAAGCCAGGGCGCCGGAAATTCATTGAAGCTAACAACAAGGAAATGGAAGCTCTGGCTGCTGCACAGCAACAGGCTTAATTTCCCGAACCATCTGGAGGGCTTCGGCTCTCCGGTGTTGAAGCTTCGGTGAATCAGGAAACAAAAAAAGCGGTAACTCACAAGAGTTACCGCTTTTTGTATTTTGTACCGGCCTTGTTTAATAGTGAAACGTCATACGTATTGGACGAGTCGAAAAAAGATGAAGAGGAGTTGTCGGACGATCTGTCTGTCCCGCTCAAATCTTGCCCTGGTTTTTCAGGCGGCTCAGCGTTTCGGGAGAAAGGTTCAGGTAAGAAGCCAGTTCTTTTTTTGGCATCCGGTCGAAAAGGTCGGGATGTTTCCTAAGGAAGCGGTGTACACGACCGGGGGCATCCAGTAAATGCAATGAAATGGTAT
>ENA-UEYG01002170-UEYG01002170.1-human-gut-metagenome-genome-assembly--contig:-NODE-2170-length-12856-cov-2.886141_pt1 | contig 12856 bp, 10 predicted proteins | sample MGYA00242933_ERZ507934 | MGnify/ENA primary metagenome ERZ507934 (study PRJEB26167, sample SAMN06115527) | human gut metagenome | host: Homo sapiens | place: China:Zejiang | collected 2015-11-10... | reverse complement strand
AAGAGACCTGACTCAAAAGGCTCTTGCGGTGGAAATTGGAATCAGTTGGCGCACCTATGAAAACTATGAGCTGGGTCTGCGGGAACCGACCCTGTCCACACTGATTGCCCTGGCGGATTTCTACGGCCTGTCGCTGGATGAGCTGGTCTGCCGGGAGCGGTAGGGGCGGAACTGTGTGTCCGCCCGCCGGATTTCCGCCGGACCCCTGCAGGACCGTAGGGGCGGTTATCAACCGCCCGGGGGATTCAGCTGGGGTGCCAGCTGGGCAATGCGCCCCCCATTCTCTTTTTGGTTGCGCCAAAAAGAGAACGCGCCGCGCCCGGTGTAAGAGAAAAAGGCGCCGGGCGCGCTCCGGTGCAGTGGCCCTCCGCGCGTACGGGGGTCGGCGTACCAGTGCCTGCTCCGATTTGGCCTTGCCTTCGGGCACGCTATGCTCTTCTGCGATTTCCCCGACTGCCGTCCCGTGGCGGATGGTGCGGAAGTTGTCGGGGTGCAAGAACGCATTTGACCAGCTTCTCTTTCCGCGCGTTCCGCTTCGCTACGCGCTGCCCGGGCGGTTGTAGAGGCCGATGCCCTCATCGGCCCGCTGCGGAGGCTTTCATCAACCACCGGCCAGCGGCAGCGAAAATCAGCGCAGCGTGTATCCCAGACTTCCCCGGGCTGAAGGTTTCCCCAAGGGCCGGGCGTTTCCGTCTCTGACCGCCGCGCGGGATTGCCAACCTTCCCCCGCCGGCGGCAGGAGGTCTGCGCCTGCGCAGACCGACCCGCCGAGACATTTTTTCTTTTCCACCGGGCGCGGCGCATTTTCTTTTTGATGTCTCAAAAAGAAAATGGGGGGCGCATCCCGCATGGACAATGCCCCCCGGCGGGAGCCAGACCCCTGTGGCCGCCGTTCGGCGGCCTGCCCAGCCCAGCCATCCACATGGCTGATTTCCCGCGTCCCATGGGACGCACCCCCATAAAACGAATCCAAATCCTTTGATAGAAAGAGAATGAGGTGACCCTTTTGGCCGAACTCACCCCCATGATGAAGCAGTACCTGGAGATCAAGAAGGACAATCCGGACTCCATCCTGTTCTTCCGGCTGGGCGACTTCTACGAGATGTTCGCTGACGACGCGAAGCTGGCCTCCCGGGAGCTGGACCTGACCCTCACCTCCCGGGACCACGGCAAGCACGCCAAGCCCGAGGAGGAGCGGGTGCCCATGTGCGGCATCCCCTACCACGCCAGTGAGGCATACATCGCCCGGCTCATCGCCAAGGGCTACAAGGTGGCCATCTGTGAGCAGATGGAGGACCCGGCAACGGCCAAGGGGCTGGTGAAGCGGGATATCATCCGGGTGGTGACCCCCGGCACGGTGATCGACGCCGCCTGCCTGGAGGAGAAGGCCAGCAACTTCCTCTGCGGCATCTACATCGACAGCCAGAACGCCGGCGCGGCCTTCTGCGACATCTCCACCGGCAAGACCCACCTGACGGCCTTCTCCGGCCCGGACCGGGTGGAGCACGTCGTCAACGAGCTGGGCCGCTTTTCCCCGGCAGAGGCGGTGGTGAACGACGGGGCCGCCTCGGAAAAAGCCCTGACCGACGCCCTGACGGAGAAGTTCCGCTGCCGGGTGGAAAACGGCGGCGAGGGCCGCTTCCGCCTGGCGGAGGCGGAGCGAAACATCCGCCGCCAGTTCGGGGAGGAGGCGTTTGACCGCCTGCCCAGGACCAACCCGGCCGCGGCCATGGCCCTGGGGGGATTGCTGCACTACCTGTACGAGACCCAGAAGACGGACCTCTCTCACATCAACGACCTGGACTACTACGAGCAGGGCCGGTTTATGGAGTTGGACCTGACCGCCCGGCGGAACCTGGAGCTGACGGAGACCCTCCGGGACCGGGAGAAGAGAGGCTCCCTCCTGTGGGTGCTGGACAAGACCAGGACGCCCATGGGCGGGCGGCTGCTCCGCAGCTGGCTGGAGCGGCCGCTGCTGTCCGTCACCGCCATCGCCAAGCGCAATGCCGCCGTGGCCGCCCTGGTGGAGAGCACCATGGCGCGGGAGGAGCTCATCGCCGCCCTGACGGGCCTGGGAGATATGGAGCGGCTCATCGGCCGCATCGTCTACGGCACCGCCGGGGGACGGGACATGGTGTCCCTCCGCTCCGCCATCGAGCGGCTGCCCGCCCTCCGGGCCCAGCTGGCGGCCTTCTCCGGCGGACGGCTGGCGGAGCTGGCCGGGGAGCTGGACGACCTGACGGAGATCGGGGCACACATCGGCGCGGCCATCTGCGACGAGCCGCCGTTCTCCGTCCGGGAGGGCGGCTTCATCCGGGACGGCTACCACGAGGAGGTGGACCGCCTGCGGCACATCATGAACGGCGGCAAGGGCGTCCTGGCGGAGATCGAGGCCAAGGAGAAGGAGCGCACCGGCATCCGGACCCTGAAGATCGGCTACAACAAGGTCTTCGGCTATTACATCGAGGTGTCCAACTCCTTCAAGGACCAGGTGCCGGACACCTACATCCGCAAGCAGACCCTGGTGAACGGGGAGCGGTACATCACCCAGGAGCTGAAGGACTTGGAACACGAGATCCTCACCGCCTCGGACCGGGTGGTGGCATTGGAGTATGAGCTCTTCACGGCGCTGCGGCAGGAGATCTCCGCCCAGAGCGCCCGCATCCAGCGGACTGCCGCCGCGGTGGCGGAGGTGGACGCCCTGGTGTCCTTCGCGGCGGTGGCGGTGCGGAACCACTACTGCCGCCCCACGGTGGACGAGTCTGGGGCCATCGAGATCCACGACGGCCGCCATCCGGTGGTGGAGCAGATGCTCAAGGACAGCCTCTTCGTCCCCAACGACACCTTCATGGGGGAGAAGGAGGACCGGGTGGCCATCATCACCGGCCCCAACATGGCGGGCAAGTCCACCTACATGCGCCAGGTGGCGCTGATCGTCCTCATGGCCCAGATGGGCTCCTTCGTCCCGGCGGCCAGCGCCCGCATCGGCGTGGTGGACCGGATCTTCACCCGCATCGGCGCCAGCGACGACCTGTCCGCCGGCCAGTCCACCTTCATGGTGGAGATGACGGAGGTGGCGGACATTCTGCGCCACGCCACGAAGCACTCCCTGCTGATTCTGGACGAGATCGGCCGGGGCACCAGCACCTTTGACGGCATGTCCATCGCCCGGGCGGTGCTGGAGTACTGCGCGGACAAGAAGCTGCTGGGGGCCAAGACCCTGTTCGCCACCCACTACCACGAGCTGACGGAGCTGGAGAACACCCTGCCCGGCACGGTCAACTACAACATCGCCGTCAAGACCCGGGGGGAGGACATCATCTTCCTGCGGAAGATCCTCCCCGGCGGGGCGGACCGCAGCTACGGCATCGAGGTGGCCAAGCTGGCGGGGCTGCCGGACAAGGTGGTCCAGCGGGCCAAAACGGTCCTGAAAGAGCTGGAGGAGGAGAACGGCGTCCAGTACGTAGCGGCCCGGAAAGAGGAGGACCAGGTGTCCCTCACCGCCATCGGCGAGGGGGAGGTGCTGGACGCCCTCCGCCGCTGCCAGCCGGACACGCTGACGCCCATTGAGGCGATGAGCCTGATCTACGAGTGGAAGCAGAAGCTCAACTGAGCACCCGGCCGGGCAGGCACGGCGGGATGCGCCCTCTGCCGCGGGGGACCGGACGCGCTGACGGCGCCCGGAGAGCGGCCTTCAGGCCGGCACAGGGGATTCCGCGGAAATGAGGGGCCTGGCGGCGGGCGGACACGCGCCGCCCAAGCCCAGCGGATCAAAAGAAGACCCCGGCGGATCCGCCCGCCGGGGAAAACGAGCTGAAACAGAAGCCGGACGAAAACCGGGAGGGAACGAGATGCCAAGAAGAAAGAGCGCCGCCTATATGTCGGCGGGGGAACAGATCGCGGGCACGGTGCTCTTTGTGATCTACCTGCTGGTGCTGCCCTTTGTCACAGCCCCGCTGTTCCGCCTGATCGGCGGACTGCTGGGAGTGACCATCAGCACCGGATTGCAGAATATCCTGTATTACTACATCCTCTTCGCCGCCACGGTCATCATTTTCCACGGCTTTCTGGGTCGGACCTCCCGGCACTTTGCAGAGAACTTGGGCGGGGCCTGCAAGTTCATGGCCATCGGACTGGTGGCCCTGTACGGCCTGAACGAGCTGGTGTACCGCCTGACAAGACTGGTGGTGTCCAACCAGACCAACCTGAACGACACCACCATCTCCGCCCAGATCGAGGACGCGCCCCACATGACGCTGCTGATCGTCATTTTCCTGGCGCCCTTTGTGGAGGAGGTGCTCTTCCGGGGACTGGTGTTCGGGAATCTCCGGCGCAAGAGCGCGGCGGTGGGATACCTGGTCAGCTGCCTGCTGTTCGCCCTGCTGCATGTGTGGCAGTTCGCGGTGGTGAACCGGGACATCACGTATTTCCTGCTGATGCTCCAGTATCTGGTGCCCGGGCTGGTGCTGGCGTGGGTCTATGACCGCACCGGCACCCTGTGGACGTCCATCGGTCTCCATGCGGCGGCCAACGCCCTCTCCGCCTGGACCCTTGTGGCGTAAGAACCGAATTCCGGAATGATGAGGGGAGAAAGGGACAGATGAATTTTTGGGACGTATTTGGCGAGATGCTGGTCATCCTGTTCGCCATTGCGGCGGGCTATGCGGCCAACCGGCTGGGGTACCTGGGCGGGGAGACGGACCAGAAGGTCTCCAAGCTGCTGCTGAACATCACCATGCCCGCCATGATCGTGGCGGCGGTGATCACCGGCGAGGAGCTGCCGGAGCTGGGGACCATCCTCTCCATCCTGGAGGTTGGCGTGGTGTTCTACCTGCTGGAGGCGGTCTTTGCCCTGGTGGTGCCCCGGTTCCTGCCGGGCACACAGGGGCAGAAGGGCGTGTGGCGGTATGCCCTGGCCTTCCCCAACGTGGGGTTCATTGGCTATCCCGTAGCGGTGGCCCTGTTTGGAGACGGCGCACTGTTCTATGCCGCTATTCTGGCGCTGCCCTTCAATCTCTTGTCTTACAGTCTGGGCCCGCTGCTGCTGGCAGGGGCCGCCCGCTTCCGCTGGAAGCAGCTGTTCACCCCCTGCATCGTGGCCTCTGTCCTGGGATTGGTGCTGGCGCTGACCCGGCTGCGGCCGCCGGCCCTGGTGGGCGAGATGCTGGACTTTGTGGGAGACATCACCGTGCCGCTGTCCCTGCTGGTGGTGGGCTCCCTGCTGGCGGGCATGTCAGCCGGACAGGTGCTGCGCTCTCCCAAGCTGTGGCTGCTGACGGCCATCCGCCTGCTGTTGCTGCCGGTGGCCCTGTGCCTGGTCCTCCGGGCGCTGGGGATCGACTCCCTGGTGCTGGGGATCGCTGTCACCCAGATGGCCATGCCCGTAGCAGTGAACGGGACGCTGCTGAGCATGGAGTACGGCGGAGACACCGAGTGCATGGCACAGATCACCTTCCTGACCACGGCGGCGTCCATCGTGACCATTCCCATCGTCGCCGTGCTGCTGCTCTGAGCTTAGAAAGGAAACCAATATGCCTCACATTCAACAACTGGAGTCCCACGTAGCGGACCTGATCGCCGCTGGTGAGGTCGTGGAGCGGCCCGCCAGCGTGGTGAAGGAGCTGGTGGAAAACGCCGTCGACGCCGGCAGCTCTGCCGTGGTGGTGGAGATCCGCCGGGGCGGCATGGGCATGATCCGGGTGACGGACAACGGCTGCGGCATCGCGCCGGAGGAACTCCCCACCGCCTTCCTGCGCCACGCCACCTCCAAGCTGCGGACGGAGGAGGACCTGGGGAAGATCGGTACTCTGGGGTTCCGGGGCGAGGCCCTGGCCGCCATCTCCGCCGTCAGCCGGGTGGACATCCTCACCCGCCAAACCGGCACGACGGAGGGAGCCGCCCTCCATCTGGAGGGCGGTGTGCCCGGCGCAGTGGAGCCCGCCGGTGCGCCGGAGGGCACCACCATCACGGTCCGGGACCTGTTTTACAACACCCCCGCCCGGCTGAAGTTCATGCGCAAGGACAGTGCGGAGACTGCGGCGGTGAACGGCCTCATGCAGCATCTGGCCCTGTCCCATCCGGACATCTCCTTCAAGTTCATCAAGGACGGGGTGGAGGCCCTGCTGACCCCCGGCGACGGAAAGCTGGACTCCGCCGTCTACGCTGCCCTGGGCCGGGACTTCGCCCGGGGGCTGGTGCCGGTGTCCGGCAGCGGAGGGGACATCACGGTCTCCGGTTTTGTCACCGCGCCGCTGATGGGCCGGGGCTCCCGGTCCATGCAGGTGTTCTTCGTCAACGGCCGGTTCATCAAGTCCCAGCTGCTGACGGCGGCGCTGGAGGAGGGCTACCGCAACCAGATCATGAAGGGTAAGTTCCCCGGCTGCGTCCTGTCCGTCACCCTGCCGGTGACGGCGGTGGACGTGAACGTCCACCCCGCGAAGACTCAAGTGAAGTTCGCCCGGGAGCACGATGTGTTCGACGCGGTCTACCACACGGTGCTAGATGCCCTGGGCAAGACCGGCGCTCCCGCCGCCGCTCCCGCGCAGGAGGCGCGGCTCCCGGCGGCCTCCCGGCAGGACTTCTTCCAGACCATGGACGCCAAGACGTTCCGGCAGGGCGGTGCAAAGCCCGCTCCCCAGCCCGCGGCTCCGGCCCGGCCCGCCTGGAACACCGAGCTGCGGGCGCCCGCCCGGGTGGCGGACAGCGGGCAGACCTCTTTTTACCAGACCAAGCGCTCAGAGTCCGCGGCCCAGGGCGCTCTGGGAAGGGCGCCCGCCTCTGTGACGTCGCCGCCAGACACGCAGCAAAGCAGCCCGCCTGCACCCTCCTGCAACAAAGGTGCGCTGGGCAGACCGCCTGTCTCCGTGACCGCCCCACGGGCGGAGCGGACGGCTCCCTCCGCCCCCTGGACCTCTGCCCCAGTGTCCGTCCCTGCAGAAAAGACGACCTCGCCGGAATCTGCTCCCCGCCCCTTTGTGCCCGCCATCCCGCCGGAGCGGCTGAAGCTAACGGAGGATCTACCGGGCCAGACGACTGTTCTGGAGACGAAAGAGGCACCCTGGCGGATTGCCGGAGAGGTGCTGCGGACCTATATCATCTGCGAGAGCGAGGACGGCAGCGTCTGGCTCATCGACAAGCACGCCGCCCACGAGCGGATGAATTTTGACAAGCTGAAAAATGCTCAGGAGCCCCCCATGCGACAGACGCTGCTGGCCCCCATCGCGGCGGAGTTAAGCCGGGAGGACGGGGCGCTGCTGCTGGAGAACCTGCCCCTGCTGGAGCAGTTCGGTTTTGCCTGCGAGGACTTCGGGGCCGGCGCCCTGCTGGTGCGGGAGGTGCCGGCGGACATCGACGCCGCCGACACGGTGCCCACTCTGGAGGAGTTTGCCGAGCGCCTGCGGACCGGAAGATCCCCGGATGAAAAGCGGGAGGCGCTGCTGCATACCATGGCCTGCAAGGCGGCCATCAAGGGCGGCTGGGTCAGCGATCCGGCGGAGCTGCGGGTGCTGGTGGACCGGGTGCAGAGCGGAGAGATCAAATACTGCCCCCACGGCCGCCCGGTGGCGGTGAAGCTGACGAAGTACGAGCTGGAGAAGATGTTCAAGCGGGCGTGAGACTTCGAAGGGGGACTGCGTCCCCCCTTGACCTCCCCCCACACCAGTGACGTCGGTCACTGGTGTGTGCGCCCGAGGCGCACAGGTCAACGGATTTTCGGCAGGTACACGCCCTGCCGAAAATGATTGAGATTTCTTTGTTCGCCCGCGGCGAACGAACTGGGAAAAACCGCAGGGTTTTCCCCAGCCCTTTTTCCTGGCGGAGATGGGAGTGACGAATTTTTCAGGAGGTTTCCTATATGGCAAAAAAGGAAAAACGGTTTGTGCGGACCAGTGTGGAGAGCACCGGCTTTGAGGAAAACTCTGTCTGGGTGGACCGGGAGACCGGGGTCAACTACCTGTGGCATTCCACCGGCCATGCCGGCGGGATGACGCCCCTGCTGGACCGGGAGGGGAAGCCCATCATTACCACCCTTTTGGAGGAGAAGGAGTGATTTGCATGAAACTGCTGTTTGTCAACGGCTGCATCAGCCAGCGAGGGGAGGAATCCCGCACCCTGGTGCTGGCGAGATCGTTTTTGGACGCATGGCAGGCCAGGCATCCGGAGGCCGAGGTGGAGACTGTGGAACCAGAGGCCCTGCTGGCGCTGAAGCCCTTTGCGCCGGAGATGCTGAACGACCGGGACGCCCTGGCGGGGATCCGGTGCTTCGATGCGCCGGTGTATGATCTGGCCCGCCAGTTCCGGGCCGCGGACCGGGTGGTGGTGGCGGCACCCTTCTGGGACCTGACCTTCCCGGCGGCCCTGCGGACGTATATTGAGTACATCTCCGCCAATGGCCTGACCTATCACTACGAGGCCGACGGCTGCCACGGGGATTGCCGGGCAGAGAAGCTGGCTTATCTCACCTCCGGCGGGGATCTGGAGCAGCCCGAGAGTCTGGGTGTTCTGTACTGGAAGCAGCTGTGCGCCATGTTCGGCATCCCGGCGTTCAGCTATGTGTTTGCCGGCGGACTGGACCTGGATCCCGCCAAGACGGAGGAGATTTTGACGGAGGCCTGTGAGAAGGCCCGCAGGCTGGCGGAGGACTTCTGAAAAGGAGGCGGCTGCCGTAAGGGGGAGATTGCCGGCTGCGCTGGCACTGGTGCTTCTGCTGTCCGCTTGCGGAGGGCCCCCTTTACATCCGGGAGCGGATCATATACAGTGAGTATATCTACACATCAGAGGCGGAATAGCCTTGACAGGCGAGAGGAGGGACGGCGATGGCTGAGAAGATCATCTGTGTGGTGGGGCCGACGGCCTGCGGCAAAACGAAGCTGGGTGTCCTGCTGGCAAAGCGGTATGACGGGGAAGTGGTTTCCGCCGACTCCATGCAGATTTACAAGGGCATGACCATCGGCACCGCCGCCCCCACCGCCGAGGAGATGGAGGGCGTGCCCCATCACATGATTGCCGTGGCAGACCCGGCGGAACAGTGGTCCGCCGCCCGGTACGCCCGGGCGGCCGTCCCCATCGTGGACGACATTCTGCGGCGGGGAAAGCGGCCCATCCTGGTGGGCGGCACTGGGCTGTGGCTGGATGCGGTGGTGCAGGGCCGGACCTTCGCCGGCGGCCACGCCGGCGGCGCTGTCCGCAGGGAGCTCCAGGCCCAGCTGGCCCGGGAGGGCATCGGCCCGCTTCTGGAGGAGCTGCGGCAGGTGGACCCGGAGGCGGCGGAACGCCTCCATCCGGCGGATGAAAAGCGCATCCTCCGGGCGCTGGAGGTCTACCGGGAGACGGGAAAGACCATCTCCGCCCACAACGCGGAGACAAGGGACCTGCCGCCCCGGTACGACGCCGTGTGGATCGGCCTCCAGTTCCGGGACCGGGCGGACATGAAGACCCTGATCGACCGCCGGGTGGACGCCATGGTGGCGGCGGGCCTGCTGGAGGAGGTGGGGCAGCTGCTGGAAAGCGGCCTGCCCCGGGAGGCCACGGCTCTCCAGGCCATCGGATACAAGGAGTTCCTGGGGGTTCTGGACGGCACCGCCACGGTGGAGGAGGCCGTGGCGGAGGTGAAGCTCCGCTCCCGGCAATACGCCAAGCGCCAGCTGACTTGGCTGCGGCGAAATCCGGACATTCACTGGATCTGGTGGGAAAAAGACCGGGATTTTGCCCGGGCCCTCCAGGTTTCGACGGAAATCCTGGCCGCCGCTGGCGTATTCTAGCGGTGAGCGGACGGGAGACAGGGAAATCGTCCGACTCATACAGAAAAAAGGAGCGGACATATATGCAGACAAAAGCGAATTTACAGGACCTGTTTCTCCTCCGGGCCAGACGGGACAAGCTGCCCGTCACCATGTTTCTGATGAACGGCTTCCAGATGCGGGGCACCATCGCGGGGTTTGACGCCTTTGTGGTGGTGCTGGACAGCGACGGCCGGCAGCAGATCATTTACAAACACGCGATCTCCACCATCGCGCCGGTGCGGCCGGTGGATCTGGAGGGTGAGGAACCGGCCGTCGCGGGCGCATGAGCGGCCTGCGGACCCGTTTTGAGGCCCGCCGCCTAAAGGGCGGCGCTTAGGCCGGGATCACGTTTTGCGGACCAAAACCTTGAGCACGGCGGGCAAAGCCCGCCGTGCCTGGGGAAATGAGAACTGGCGGGCAGAAAATCATTTCAAGCACATGACCTCCGCCATCGCGCAGGTGCGTCCGGCGGTGGAGCTGGAGGTTGTGGAGGTCTGCGCCTCCGCAGAGGGTCCTGCATGGGGCCGGGAAGGCTTCGCGGACAGAGACAAAGAGGTAACCATGAAAGAGAAAACCCTTGGCACAAAACTTTTGCTGGCAGCGGTCACGCTGGGCGTGCTGGCCTATTTCTCGATTCAGGCGGTGCGCTATTTCGGCGACCCGCTGACCACCACCATCGCCTACCAGTATCAGGTGGAGATGTCCACGGTGCTGTCCGGCTATGTGGTGCGGGACGAGGCGATCCTGACGGACGACACCAGCGGCCTGCTGCAGCTGCAGCGGGCGGAGGGCGAGCGGATCAGCGACGGCGGCGTGGTGGCGCTGGTCTACGCGGACCAGGCGACGCTGGACCGCCAGAAGGAGATCCAATCCCTCCATACCCAGATCGAACAGTTGCAGTACGCGGAGGAGGCGGCGCTGGGGGCGGAGGTCTCTCTGCGACTGGACGCCCAGATCCTCCAGACGATCCGCGACTACCGGGGCGCTCTGGCGGCGGACCGGCTGGACACGGCGGAGGACTGCGGAGCCGAGCTGCGGAGCCTGGTGATGAAGCGGGACTACACGTATTCCGATACGGAGGACCTGTCCGCCCAGATGGCGGAGCTCCAGAGCCAGTTGAGCAGCCTGCGGGCCCAGGCGGGAAGCTCTGTCCGGCAGATCACCGCGCCGCAGGCGGGGCTCTATTCCGCCGTGGTGGACGGATATGAGAACATTCTAACGCCGGAGAGCCTGGAGACGCTGACGCCCAGGACCCTGGCGGCCCTGGAGCCGGACGAGTCCCTGCGCTCCAACCGGGTGGGCAAACTGGTGCTGGGGGACACCTGGTACTATGTGACGGCCCTGGAGGAGAGCGAGGCCCAGACCCTGCAGGAGAGCGGGAGACTGAAGCTGCGCTTTGCCAAGGGCGTGGGCCGGGACTTGAGCGTGAAGCTGACCCATATCAGCGAGGCGGAAGGCGGCCGGGTGGTGGCGGTGTTCCAGGGGGACACCTATTTATCGGAGCTGACGCTGCTGCGCCAGCAGAGCGCCGAGGTCATCCGGCAGACCACCACGGGCATCCGGGTGCCCAAGGAGGCCCTGCGGGTGCGGGAGCGAACGGTTACGGATGAGGACGGGAACGAGTCCGTGGTGAGCGAGACCGGCGTCTACTGCATGGTGGGCATGAAGGCCCGCTTCAAGCCGGTGGACGTGCTGTACAGCGGAGATGACTTCGCCCTGGTGCGCTCCACGCTGGACACGGCGGAGGAGGTCAGCAAGACCCAGGAGCAGATTCGCCTCCGGGCGGGGGACGAGGTGATCATCACCGCCTATGACCTATATGATGGAAAGGTGATTGGCAGCTGACAGAGAGATGGCCGCAGGGCGGCCGCTGGAAAGGAGTATTGGAACGCTGATGACAATTGCGGAGAACATTGCCCGGATCCGGGCGAACATGGCCGCGGCGGCCCGGGAGGCCGGCCGGGACCCGAAGGAGATCCTGCTGGTGGGCGCCAGCAAGATGAACGATGCCGCCGCCTGCCGGGAGGCCGTGGCAGCCGGCATCGACGCCCTGGGGGAGAACCGGGTGCAGGAGCTCACCGGGCACCTGGACGATTACGCCTACGACGGGGCCCGGGTCCATTTCATCGGGCACCTCCAGACCAACAAGGTAAAGTATGTGGTGGGCCGGGTGGACCTCATCGAGTCGGTGGACTCCCCGCGCCTGCTGGAGGCGGTGGACAGGCAGGCCGAGAAGCTGGGCATCGTCCAGGATATCCTCCTGGAGGTGAACATCGGCCGAGAGGAGAGCAAGGGGGGCTGTATGCCCGAGGATATCCCGGCCCTGGCCCGGCTGGCCCTCCAGGCGGAGCATGTCCGGCTGCGGGGACTGATGTGCATCCCCCCTGTCGCGGAGGGTCCCGGCGGGAACAGACCCTTTTTTCAGGAGACACACCAGCTTTTTGTTGACATAAGAAACAAAATAGAGGATAATAAGTCCGATATCAATTGCCTGTCCATGGGTATGAGCGGCGACTACGAGGACGCGGTCCGGGAGGGGGCCACCCTGGTGCGGGTGGGCACCGCCTTGTTCGGGCCCCGCCCGCCTCTGCACCGTCCCGAGTGAGCCCTTACGACACGAAAGGATGTACATCATATGGGATTCATTGACGAGATCAAGCGGCTGGCCCGCCCCTATGAGGATGAGGAAGACGAGGAGGAGTTCGACGACTTCGAGCCCCCCGTCTCCCGTGTGGAGCGCAAGGAGAAGGCCCGGGATGCCCGGGAGTCCACCGGCACGCTCTATTCCGCGGACCCTGAGCCCCGCCGCAGCAACAAGGTGGTCAACATCCACACCACCACCCAGCTTCAGGTGGTGCTGGTAAAGCCCGACCGCTTTGAGAACGCGGCGGAGATCGCCGACCACCTGCGGGAGAAGCGCACGGTGGTGCTCAATCTGGAGCAGACCAACAAGGACATTGCCCGCCGTCTGCTGGACTTTCTCTCCGGCGTGGCCTATGCCAACGAGGGGCAGATCAAAAAGGTTGCTATTTCCACTTACATCATCACGCCCTATAATGTTGATATCCTGGGCAACT
>ENA-UEYG01002168-UEYG01002168.1-human-gut-metagenome-genome-assembly--contig:-NODE-2168-length-12866-cov-115.604426_pt1 | contig 12866 bp, 9 predicted proteins | sample MGYA00242933_ERZ507934 | MGnify/ENA primary metagenome ERZ507934 (study PRJEB26167, sample SAMN06115527) | human gut metagenome | host: Homo sapiens | place: China:Zejiang | collected 2015-11-10... | reverse complement strand
CTGTTTTTATTTAAAATAAGATAATATGAGAATGCTAAATATCAAAATCTGTGGTTTGCTGATGGTTATCACCACAGTTATGTCTTGTCAAGATGTAGTAGATTATAACGATAATTACGACGACGGGCTTGCATCGAACGGTGCTCCTGTGATAAACGGTGTGTATGATGCTGAAGACAGGGAATTTGCCGTACCTCTTACTGAGGGAGCTTTCGAAGACATGTTGGTACTTAAAGGTGAAAACCTGAGTTATGCCACCAAAGTGATGCTTAATGATGTGGAAATAGACCTTAGTACGGTTTATGCCACTTCAAAAACCGCCTATTTCCCCATTCCGCGTACCATACCCGGCGAAGTGACCAACAAACTTTATTATGAAACCAAACTCGGAAATGCCTCATATGATTTCTCCGTCAAAATACCTGAATTGCAGGTCATAGGGTTGACCAATGAATTTGCCAAGCCCGGCAGTTCCGTGAAAGTGGAAGGTGCCTATTTTGACCTTTATGGTTTTGGCGATGAGAACTCTACCGCAGCTGTAAAAATGAACGGGCAAAAACTGGAAGTAGACTCACTGACACAACAATATATGTCCGTGGTAATTCCCGAAAATGCCTCCAACAATTCTACTATCGAGTTTACATGGAACACAACCGATGGGATGAAAAGCATCAAAGTTCCTTATCGTAACACCAATGCGATTATTTGGGATTTGAGTCGTCCGGAGAATTACGGACTATGGGCAGGAAAAGATCTGATTACCGATGGTTCCAATGCCGGAGATCCGGAATCCTGCTATGGTTCTTATTTCCGTGTAAAAGGGTCATACGATGCATGGAGTTGGAACAACCTGCCTTGCGGTGGCTTCAATATGCCGGCCGAAGTAGTTGCCCATCCAGCCGATTATTGGTTTAAGTTTGAAGTAAATTCAAGCGTAGGGACTCCTTTCTATGAATCAGGCACAGCCGGCTATCTTATTCAACTCAACGGTGGAAAGTATTCATGGAATCCCTCAGCCAACGGTTCGTTTAACACCTATGGCAAATGGATTACCATCCGGCTTGATTTGACACAGATAGCAACCAAAGGAGTTGAGAATAAATGGACCAGTCTGAATTGGATTATGCAACCTACAGCATCCTGGACAATCGACCATAGCTTTGCAAATATTCGCATAGAAAAGAAATGAATATGACATTTTTTCGCATATCCATTGCTATCGCAACTGTTTGTTCCTTTTTGACAGCGTGCTCCTCTGACGGGAACCTCCCCGCCGGAGGGCAAACGCCACCATCAGAACCGGAAGAAGAGCTCATTGACACATCACTCTGTATGCCTGACCCTTCTAAACAAGCGCAAAAAGTATATCAATACTTGCGTTCCCAGTGGGGCAAAAAGATTTTTTCCGGTACTATGGCAAATGTCAATTGGAATTTCGCAGAAGCAGAATTGGTCCACAAAGCCACAGGCAAATACCCAGCCATCAACTTCTTGGATTTCATCAGTCTTTACGCTTCACCGGCATCTTGGATTGACTATTCCCAAACGGCAAGCATAGAAGGCTGGTGGAATAAAAACGGCTTGGTGGGAGCAGGATGGCACTGGAATGTACCCAAATCGGAAACAGCCCCGGCCAATGAGGTAAGTTTCAATGCGGAAGAAACATCGTTCAGTGCAGCTAATGCTACAGTAGAAGGTACTTGGGAGAACCGGGTGATCAAAAACGATTTGGAAAAAGTCGCCGGTTACCTTATGCTTTTGCAGAATAAAGGTATTCCTGTCATTTGGCGGCCATTGCACGAAGCATCTGGTAACATTTATCAATATGCAGGTGGAAAAGCATGGTTCTGGTGGGGAGCCAATGGTGCTGAGGCTTACAAGAAACTGTGGCGGTATATGTTCGACTTCTTTCGTCAAAAGGGACTGAATAACCTTATTTGGGTCTGGACCAGCCAGACGAAAGATGTAGCATTCTATCCCGGCGATGAGTACGTAGACATTATTGGACGTGATTGTTACAATGAGCTGTCGGCTTCGGAGATTGCCTCGCAGTATAATGAACTTAAACAGATGTGGCCCCATAAGTTGATCACTCTATCCGAATGTGGCTCCGTGGCAAAAATAAAAGAGCAATGGAAGGCCGGTGCCAAGTGGTCGTTCTTCATGCCTTGGTATCATTATAACGCTACTTCACTTTCCGGCCATCAACATGCTGATAATACATGGTGGAAAGATGCCATGGAACAAGAGTATGTATTAACACGCGATGATTTACCGTCGCTTAAATAGAAGATACAATATGAAAAGAATAAAAATAGTCATCGCTTTACTGCTGGGAATTATTTTTCAGGCACAAGCGATAAATTATAAGACCCTAAAGGATACTTCTTATACTACATCGAACGATGCCTATGCCCGTGAACGTTGTAAACTGGATATATATTATCCGGAAGATACAACTGGATGTCCTGTAGTCGTATGGTTTCATGGAGGTGGACTTACAAGTGGGGAGAAGTTCATTCCCGGACCGCTGAAGGAGTGTGGCATGGTAGTGATCAGTGTCAACTATCGCCTCATTCCCAAGGTCACGCTGAACGAATGCCTTGATGATGCCGCTGCCGCAGTAGCATGGGCTTTCCATAATGCCGCCAAATATGGAGGAGACAAAAACAAACTGTTTGTTTCCGGGCATTCGGCAGGCGGCTACCTTACATCCATGGTGGGACTTGACAAACAGTGGCTGGAAAAATATGAGATAGATGCGGATTCCATTGCCGGACTGATTCCTTTCAGCGGACAAGCAATCACCCACTTTTCCCACCGCCAGCAGAAAGGCATCCGGGCCACTCAACCGATAATTGATGAATTTGCCCCATTGTTTCATGTACGTCCAGATGCCCCACCATTAATAATCATTACAGGAGATAGGGAAATGGAACTCTTCGGTCGCTATGAAGAAGATGCCTATTTCTGGAGAATGATGAAACTAGTAGGACATAAACAAACTTTTCTTTATGAAATCGGTGGACACAATCATGGCGACATGGGTGGTCCGGCCTTTCATATACTGAAAGAATATATCAAAACGACTTACAAATAAAAGATCTAATTTAAAATATGAAACAAATAAAAGCAATTATGCTGATGGCAGCCTTAACCTGTGTGATGCAGTCTTGTTCAAATAAGGATACCCTCTCAGACAAGACTTCGGAAGCCCAAATCATGTTACAGACGTTAAGGCAAGTTCCCCAAAGAGGTTTCTTGTTCGGCCATCACGATGATACTGTATATGGTATCGGTTGGGACGGAGATGAGAACCGCAGTGATGTGAAGAATGTTTGCGGAGACTATCCCGCCATAATATCCTTTGACCTGGGACGTATTGAGTTGGGCGGTGACAAGAATCTGGATAATGTCCCGATAGAACGACTTCGACGCGAAATCATCGCGCAATATGAACGTGGCGGCATGGTATCGCTCAGTTGGCATGTTGATAATCCTATAACAGGAAAAGATTCTTGGGATGTAAGTGACTCCACCGTTGTAACTTCAGTACTACCTGGAGGAACACAGCATGAAAAATTCATGGGTTGGCTGGATACCGTGGCCGATTTTATAAGCTCGCTCACCACGCAAGACGGACGGAAAGTACCCATACTGTTCCGCCCGTGGCACGAACATACCGGCAACTGGTTCTGGTGGGGACAAGCCTTATGCAGTGCTGCCGAATATAAGGCTCTGTGGCGTATGACCTACGAGTTCATGCAACAAAAAGGAGTAAAACACCTGCTTTATGCCTACTCGCCGGGAACAGAACCAAATAGTATCGCTGAGTATCTGGAACGATATCCGGGAGACGACATCATCGACCTAATAGGCTTCGACACCTACCAGTTCGACCGCCGCGAGTACTTGAACAATATGGAAAAGGCACTGACTATATTAACCGAAGTGGGACAGACACACAACAAACCGATAGCCATTACTGAAACCGGATACGAATCCATTCCTGATTCCACTTGGTGGACTGAAACCCTCATGCCAGTGGTCAGCAAATACCCTATAAGCTATGTCTTGGTATGGCGCAATGCGCGTGAACGACCCAACCACTACTACGCCCCTTATCCGGGACAGGTTTCAGCCAATGACTTTGTGAAGTTTCACACAGATTCACGCACATTATTCGTCCGTGATATGAATACAAATAAATAATAAACCCTAAAAATCAACAATTAAAAATGAACTACAAAGAAAAAGTAAAGCAATTGTTTACCGAACATGAAATACTGCTTTCACGTCCCAACGAACCACAAGAAGAAGGAAACGGCATCATAACCCGTTATAAACATCCGATACTGACCGCCGCACACACACCGGTATTCTGGCGTTACGATTTGGACGAGAAGAACAACCCCCACTTGTTGGAACGCATTGGCATGAATGCCACCATGAACTCAGGTGCCATCAAATGGAACGGCAAGTACCTGCTGGTGGTACGTGTAGAAGGAGCCGACCGTAAATCCTTCTTCGCTGTAGCTGAAAGCCCCAATGGGATTGATAATTTCCGTTTTTGGGATTACCCGATCACTATGCCCGAAGACGTAATCCCCGCCACCAACATATACGATATGCGCCTGACGGCACACGAAGATGGTTGGATATACGGTATATTCTGTGCCGAACGTCATGACCCGTCCGCTCCTGCCGGTGATCTGTCATCGGCAACTGCTACTGCTGCTATAGCCCGCACACACGACTTAAAGAACTGGGAACGCTTACCGGACTTGAAAACTCGCAGCCAGCAACGCAACGTAGTGCTGCATCCCGAATTTGTGAACGGCAAATACGCCTTGTACACCCGTCCGCAAGATGGATTCATTGATGCCGGAAGTGGAGGCGGAATCGGCTGGGCACTGGTGGACGACATAACTCATGCAGAAGTAAAGGAAGAAACAATCATCGACCAACGTTACTACCACACTATCAAAGAAGTAAAGAACGGTGAAGGGCCGCATCCCATCAAAACTCCACAAGGCTGGCTTCATTTGGCACACGGTGTACGCGGTTGTGCCGCCGGGTTACGTTACGTACTTTATATGTATATGACCGCCTTGAACGACCCTACCCGTGTCATCGCCTCACCAGCCGGAGCTTTCATGGTACCCGAAGGCGAAGAGCGCATAGGTGATGTGTCTAACGTGCTGTTCACTAACGGCTGGATTGCAGACGAAGACGGAAAGGTATTCATCTATTACGCTTCCAGCGACACCCGGATGCACGTGGCGACTTCTACAGTCGACAAATTGGTGGATTATTGCATGAACACACCGCAGGATGGATTCTGCACAGCTGCTTCGGTAGAGACATTGAAGAGGCAGATAGAAAAGAACCTTCGGCTGATGGGAAAATAATAGTAAAATAGAACAACCATGATAACACTCAAAGAAAAGATTGGTTATGGATTCGGAGATATGGCCTCATCCATGTTCTGGAAGCTCTTTGGTTCCTATCTCATGATATTCTATACTGACGTGTTTGGGATGCCGGCTGCCGTAGTGGGTACCATGTTCCTGATCACCAGGGTATGGGATTCCGCCTTCGACCCCGTTGTCGGAATTCTGGCAGACCGCACTCACTCGCGTTGGGGCAAGTTCCGCCCCTACCTGCTGTTCCTTGCCGTGCCGTTCGCGTTCATCGGCATCCTTACGTTTGCCACCCCGCAATGGGGCTTGGGCGCTAAGATTGTTTATGCCTACGTCACCTACTCGCTGATGATGATGGTTTATTCTGCCATCAATGTTCCATACGCTTCGCTGTTGGGAGTTATAAGTCCCGAACCGCGCGACCGCAATCTGCTTGCCGTTTACCGTATGTTGTTCGCTTATCTGGGCAGTTTCATCGCCCTGTTGCTGTTCATGCCCATGGTGAATGCTTTCAGCCGGGGGCATAGCGAGCAGTACAGCTGGATGATGGCAGTGATGGTGATAGCCGTTGCCTGTGCCGCCTTGTTCTACGGCTGTTTCGCCTTGACCCGCGAGCGGGTGAGGCCGATTAAGGAAGTGCAGAACCCGCTGAAAGAAGATTTGAAGGATTTGTTTCATAACCGTCCTTGGTGGATATTGTTAGGGGCTGGAATTGCAGCCTTGGTGTTCAATTCCATCCGTGACGGCGCTACCGTGTACTATTTCAAATATTTCATAGTGGAGGAAAGTCGCGAGACAATCACATTTCTGGGACTTCCTTTTGTCTTGAGCGGGCTTTATCTGGCTGTCGGCCAGGCGGCCAATATCATCGGTGTGACGCTGGTGGCTCCGGTAAGTAATTGCATAGGAAAGAAGAAGACTTATATGTGGTCCATGGCCTTGGCTACGCTGCTCAGCATCGTCTTTTATTGGTTCGACAAGGATGATATCGGATTGATATTTGCCTTCCAGATACTTATCAGCATTTGTGCAGGCAGTATCTTCCCGTTGCTTTGGAGTATGTATGCCGATTGTGCGGATTATTCGGAACTGAAGACAGGGAACCGTGCCACGGGTCTTATTTTCTCGTCATCATCCATGAGCCAGAAATTCGGTTGGGCCATCGGAAGCGCTGTTACTGGCTGGCTGCTTGCCTATTTCGGTTTCCAAGCCAATGCGGTGCAGAACGAACAGGCCCTTCAAGGCATTAAAATGTTCTTAAGTTTCCTGCCCGCTGTGGGAACCGTCCTGAGTGTTGCGTTCATCAGCCTTTATCCGTTGTCTGAAAAGAAGATGAAGGAAATAACGGAAGAGCTGGACAAGCGGAGAAGAAACCGGCAGTAGGACTAATAATCAAGAAAACAATGGAAACAACAATCATTCAACTCAGAAAAGAGGTGGAAGAGACACTTACCACCAACATCCTTCCTTATTGGATGGAAAAGATGACAGATGAGCGGCATGGAGGTTTCTATGGCCGCATCACCGGGCAGGAGGTTTTGATGCCCGAAGCCGAGAAGGGTGCCATATTGAACGCGCGTATCCTTTGGACTTTCTCCTCGGCCTACCGCCTGCTGCACAAACTGGAATACCTCACAACCGCCACCCGTGCCAAACGCGAAATCATTGACCGGTTCTATGACAAGGAGTTTGGAGGGGTATATTGGAGTGTGGATGCCGAAGGGCGTCCGTCGGACACCAAGAAGCAAATCTATGCCATCGGGTTTGCCATTTACGGGCTAAGCGAATATCACCGTGCGACGGGTGACGGCGAAGCGTTGGAGTATGCAATCCGTCTGTTTCACGACATTGAGGCGCACAGCTTCGATAAGAAGAAAAACGGATATTGCGAGGCGCTGACCCGTGAGTGGGAAGAAATGGCTGATATGCGTCTCAGCGACAAGGACGCCAACGAGCGTAAAACGATGAACACCCATTTGCATATCCTGGAACCATACACTAACCTGTTCAGAGTATGGAAAGACGGACAACTGAAAAAACAATTGACCAATCTCATCCACTTGTTCATTGACCGTATATTGGACATAGAGACATCCCATCTGCAACTTTTCTTCAATGACGATTGGGAAAGCAAATACCACATCATTTCCTATGGACATGACATCGAGGCATCCTGGCTCCTCCATGAGGCCACATTAGTGCTGGATGACAAGATACTGCTGGCTGAAGTGGAGCCTCATGTCATTGATATAGCAGAAGCGGCAACCGAAGGCTTCTTAACCAGTGCGGGCATGATATATGAACAGCATGTAGATACCTCTTCAATAGATGCCGACCGTCATTGGTGGGTACAGGCGGAAGCAATAGTCGGATATATCAATTTGTATCAGCATTTTGGAGACCAGCTCTCCCTGTCACGTGCCATACAATGTTGGGAGTTTATCAAACAGCATTTAATAGACCATGAAAAAGGGGAATGGTATTGGAGTCTCCGGGCCGATGGCAGTGTGAACCACAATGAAGACAAAGCGGGATTCTGGAAATGTCCTTATCATAACGGACGGATGTGCATGGAAATCATAGAAAGATTTGCAGAAAATGGTTAGGTCGGAAAAAATCACTAACTATTTACTATTTTTGAGAACACTTTAGTACTATAAAGGATATGGAAAGAATTATCATAATGTTTTGCCTGTTGTCCCTTTTCGGAGGGAATCTGTCATCAAAAGTGGTATTGCCCGAAATCTTAAGTGACCATGCGGTATTGCAACAACAGACAGAAGTGAACCTATGGGGTAAAGCGACTCCAAACACAACAATCAATGTAACCCCTTCATGGAATAACCGGACAATAACTACCCATTCCGATTCATCAGGAAGATGGCAAGTGAGCGTACATACTCCTGCCGCAAGTTTTATACCGCAAAGCATTGATTTCTCGGACGATGAGTCAACTCGCATTCAAAACATACTGATTGGTGAAGTCTGGTTTTGTTCCGGCCAATCGAATATGGAAATGCCGTTGAACGGATTTTGGAATTGCCCTGTGGAGAATGCCAATGAAACGATAGCCACTTCCGGTGAATGGAATGCCATCCGTATGGTTACTATCCCCAAAACCGGAGCATTAACCCCTCAGGAGAATGTGGCAGGCTATTGGAAAGAAACCAATCCGTCCAATGCTCCTTACTTCAGCGCGGCAGCTTTCAGCTTTGCCAAAATGTTGAACAGGGTACTCCGTGTTCCAGTAGGCATCATCTCGTGCGCTTGGGGCGGTTCAAGAGTAGAAGGTTGGTTACCTCGCAAAGTGGTGGAAAACTATCCGGATGTAGACTTATCAAAGGAAATCAGAAAACCGGGGAATGGAGAAGAATGGAACTACCACACACCGACAATAATGTACAACGGAATGCTGAAACCACTTCAACGATATACCATCCGGGGATTTCTCTGGTATCAAGGAGAATCAAATGTAGGTAAAGAAAAAGCATATATTGCCCGTTTGCAAACTATGACTGAACTTTGGCGGAAAGAATGGAAACAAGGGGAACTTCCTTTCTATTTAGTAGAAATCGCCCCATACGATTATGGAGAAGGCATCAGCGGCGCCCTATTCCGTGAAGCACAGTTCCAGGCGGCTTGCCTTATTCCCAACAGTGGGATGGTATGCACCAATGACTTGGTTTATCCCTACGAAAAACGGCAAATCCATCCATGCCAGAAAGAGGAAGTGGGCAAGCGGCTTGCCTATCTTGCATTGAACAAGACCTATCATTATGGAAATATCTCCTGCTCATATCCCTCCTATAGGGACATGAGCATACAAAAAGACACGGTAGAGTTGAGCTTTGATCATGCCAACGAAGGATTCAGCCCGTGGAAAGACATAGAAGGTTTTGAAGTAGCCGGATCGGACAAAATATTCCATCCGGCAGTCGCAGTCCTTGTACCCGAAAGGAGAACCATCCGGGTACACTCGGATAAAGTAAAACGACCGGTAGCCGTGCGCTATTGTTTCCGGAATTTCCAACCCGGCAATTTAAAGAATCATCGCGGAATGCCCGCCATCCCGTTCAGAACAGATCATTGGTAAACGATAACTCAAAAACAATATGAAGAATATTTTATTATCCACAGTATTATCATTCAGTATGGCAACCACCGTATATCCCCAAGTACAACCGGCCATTCCTACGGATGCCCGAATAGAGAAGAAAATCGAATCCCTTCTGAAAAACATGACTTTGGAAGAGAAAGTAGGACAAATGTGTGAAATCACCGTCGATGTGATAACCGATTTCAGTAGTCCGAACGACTTTAAATTGAGTGAAGCCCTACTCGACACCGTTATTGGGAAATACAAAGTAGGCTCCATTCTGAATGTCCCTCTCAGTGTAGCGCAAACAAAAGAGAAATGGGCGGAAACCATCCGGCAAATCCAGGAGAAATCCTTAAAGGAAATCGGTATTCCTTGTATCTACGGCGTAGACCAGATTCATGGGACCACCTATACCCTCGACGGTACGCTCTTTCCGCAAGGAATCAATATGGCTGCCACCTTTAACCGCGAATTGGTACGTCGTTCATGCGAAATTTCCGCTTATGAGACCAAAGCTTGTTGCATTCCTTGGACGTATGCCCCCGTCATGGACTTGGGACGTGATCCACGCTGGCCGCGTATGTGGGAAAGTTATGGTGAGGACTGTTATGTTAACGCCCAAATGGCTGTCGAGGCGGTAAAAGGATTCCAAGGAGAGAATCCCAACCAAATAGACAAATATCACGTGGCAACCAGTCTGAAACATTTCATGGGATACGGTGTTCCTGTTTCAGGCAAAGACCGTACTCCTTCTTCTATTTCGGATATTGACTTACGTGAAAAGCATTTCGCTCCCTTTCTGGAATGTATCCGCAATGGCGCATTGACTTTGATGGTCAACTCCGGGGTGAACAACGGGATGCCTTTCCATGCCAATAAAGAGTTGCTTACCGGATGGATAAAAGAGGATTTGAATTGGGATGGCATGATTGTAACCGACTGGGCCGACATCAACAACCTCTGTACTCGCGACCACATTGTCGCCACCAAAAAAGAAGCCATCAAAATAGCCATCAATGCCGGTATCGATATGTCCATGGTTCCTTACGAGGTGAGTTTTTGTACTTGGCTGAAGGAACTGGTGGAAGAAGGAGAAGTACCGATAACCCGGATTGATGACGCTGTACGTCGTGTGCTTCGTTTGAAGTACCGTTTAGGTTTGTTTGAGCATCCTTATTGGGATATTAAGGAATATGATAAATTCGGAAGTCGGGAATTTGAACAAGTAGCACTGAAGGCGGCTGAAGAGTCATTGGTACTGTTGAAGAATGATGACGCTGTACTTCCCTTGACAAAAGGAAAGAAAATCTTACTGACCGGACCTAATGCCAATTCCATGCGTTCACTGAACGGAGGTTGGTCTTATTCTTGGCAAGGCGACAAAGCGGATGAATGTGCGGAAGCTTATCATACCATCTACGAGGCGTTATGCAATAAATACGGGAAAGAACTTGTCATTTACGAACCGGGGGTAACCTATGCTACAGGAAAAGGCACTTTGTGGTGGCAAGAGAACGAACCAGAAATAGAAAAGGCCGTACAAGCTGCTGCGGAAGCGGATGTCATCATTGCCTGCATCGGAGAAAACTCTTATTGTGAGACACCGGGCAACCTAACTGATTTAAATCTTTCCAACAATCAGAAAGAGTTGATAAAGGCCTTGGAAACAACAGGAAAGCCGATTGTTCTGATACTGAACGAAGGCCGTCCGCGTATCATTAATGAAATTGTTCCGTTGGCAAAGGCCGTAGTACATACTATGCTTCCAGGCAATTATGGTGCCGTTGCGCTGGCAAATCTGTTGATTGGCGATGCGAATTTCAGCGGTAAGTTACCGTTCACTTATCCCCGTTTAATAAACTCATTAGCCACCTACGATTACAAGCCTTGTGAAAATATCGGTCAAATGGACGGTAATTATAACTATGATGCCGTAATGGATGTGCAATGGCCTTTTGGTAGCGGACTGAGTTATACTACTTATCGTTACAGCAATTTTCGCACAAATCGTTCTTCTTTCACTGCCGATGATGAACTTACTTTCAGTATTGATGTAACCAATACTGGTAAAATGGCCGGAAAAGAAAGTGTACTCCTTTATTCCAGTGATTTGGTAGCCAGTCTTACTCCCGATAACATTCGCTTACGTGGTTTTGAAAAAGTATTGTTACAACCCGGTGAGACTCGGACTGTCAACTTTAAACTGAAAGGCAGCGACCTCGCTTTTGTAGGTTATGACAGAAAGTGGAAACTCGAAAAAGGGGAATTCAGAATGACTTGTGGAAGCGAGAAAATAATTATCAAATGTAGTGAAACGAAAAAGTGGAAAGCATCTAACAAGTGATTTTTTTACAAATAAAACACAAGGGGATTGATTGGGAATATGTTTGTATTTTTAAGCAATCCCTTTTATCTTCTTAATTTTTAAGAAGATAATTAGAAAGATTAGTATCTTATTGGCAGTTTCTATAATACATATCAAATTTAAACGAACCATGTAAAAAAAGAAAAGGCTGATATTTTCTATAAATTTAGAAAAATAGAAGATAGATGGAAATTATATTGATAGTGGAAGATGATCGCATATATGCACAGGCAATTGTAAATTGGCTGAAAAAACATGATATGAATGCTCGTTATGTATTGTCCGTGGATGCAGCAAAATTTTTTTTGTGTAAAAATGAAGTGAATATGATACTTCTAGACTATCAAATAGGAGAACATAATGGAGTAGAACTATTAAAGTGGTTAAAATCAGAAGGCTATCAGATTCCTTGTCTTATTATGACTGGTTCGGCAGATATACCAGAAGCTGTGGACGCTATAAAGAGGGGAGCTGAAAATTATTTACCAAAGCCTATTCAAACAGATATAGCACTCACTATAATTCGAGAAGTGTTGGAACGAAGAAAAAAGAACAATAGGGTGAAACATACATTTTATATTGGTCAAAGTCCTTTATTGTTAAAGATGCAACAGTATATTTGTTTGGTGGCTCCGTCAGATATGACTGTATTAATACGAGGGGCATCTGGTACAGGAAAGGAATGGGTGGCATCACAAATTCATGCATTGAGTAAACGTACAGATGCTCCATTTATAGCAGTAGATTGTGGGACATTACCTAAAGAACTTGCTACATCTGAATTATTTGGTTACGTGAAAGGAGCATTTACTGGTGCAGAGGAAGATAAGATGGGGATGTTTGCACGAGCTAATCATGGAACATTATTTTTGGATGAAATAGGCAATTTGAATATGAATGTACAGATGTTATTGCTACGTGCATTACAGGAAAAGCATTATCGTCCTATAGGCGGTAAAAAAGAAATAGGGGCAGATAT
>ENA-UEYG01002153-UEYG01002153.1-human-gut-metagenome-genome-assembly--contig:-NODE-2153-length-12916-cov-6.971026_pt1 | contig 12916 bp, 7 predicted proteins | sample MGYA00242933_ERZ507934 | MGnify/ENA primary metagenome ERZ507934 (study PRJEB26167, sample SAMN06115527) | human gut metagenome | host: Homo sapiens | place: China:Zejiang | collected 2015-11-10... | reverse complement strand
TAGAGCGACGAACTTATAACGGTATATTTGATGAGCATTACATTGTCTCCCGGTTTCACATCTGCCCCGATGCTGAATCCGGTTTGTTTCTCTTTTTCAATGCGTATCGGGTTCGAGGAGGCTTCTTTGCCGTTCTTGAAGAACTGATAGGTCATGGCGTAGCACACTTGCGCATCTTCCCGCCGGGTTTGCGTCCATAGATAAGCACAATCCTTTGTGACGCCGGAACGGAGGATATTCCATATCTTCTCGTTCGGATCATCATCCTTATTGACTATGATTGCATCCAGAGAGGGAATCAGTGATATTCTTCCTGTATAATTGATGGAGGTGACGCTGTATTTTATTAGGCATAAATCGGGGTGGGCCATATTGTTGATATGCTCCACATGTACCCGTATTTGATGTCCTCTGGGAGATGTGATTTCGAAATCCCGGTAGGAGATACCTGCTTTCATATCAAGTCTGCGGCTGAAGCTGTTTACGTCCCATTGTGCCAGGTCCAGTTCTTCATCGATGAGACGCAGGCTGACACGACTCCAGTCCGCTGCATTGGGAATACGCGTGTAAAAAGCAGGAAAGCCGTTCTTCCACCAACCTACACGCGTTTTATCCAGAAAAGTGATACCGGCTACAAATGAACCGCGATAGGAATCGCTTGAATAAGGCTCTTCAAAATTTCCCCGTTGTCCAAAGCGTCCGTTCCCCAAGCTGAATATACTTTCGGACATTCTCAGGTTGTCGGCGTGAAAGTTATCTTCAATAATATTCCATTCATCGGTTCTAAGGTATCTTTTCATGGCGTGTATCTCAATGGTGATTATGGCGGTAAAGATAAACAAATAAACGGATAAACGGCAAGAAAGTATGACAAAAGTAGATGAAAGAGGAGTGATAAGGTGATAAAGTGGTAAGGTGATAGAGTGATAAAGTAGCTGCGTTATATATCACAGAGTGTTGTTCCACTATCACTTTGCCACTTCATCACTTTATCACTTTATCACTCTTTTTATAAGGATTATGCTTTTGTTTGTTCTCCTTTGGTCTCTTTGATTAAATATACACAAACTGCGCCGATAATCAGCATGACACCTGCCATGACCAGCATATTGATTTCGGGAGGCAACATACCTTTGGGAGTGAACAGGGCAAGAATGCTCCCGCCGAGTGAAGCCGCCACAATCTGCGGAATACAGATTGTTCCGTTGAACAAGCCCAGATAAGTTCCCATGTGTCCGCCGCTCAGTGCGTTGGTCAGGATGGTGAAAGGCAACGCCAGCATAGCAGCCCATGCGCAACCTATCAGTAGGAAGGAGATGAACAATACATATTGATTATGAACAAAATAAGTAGAGATGAAACCCAATCCACCCAGCACCAGACTGAGAGAATAGATCAGTTTGCGATCCTTGAACAACGGGATGCAGACAGCCCATAGTACAGAACCGATAGCCTGTACGGCAAACAACACGCCTACCCAGTCGGCAGCATCCTGATATTGAATACTCTTGGTGTCCAGCATAACTTTGCTGACTCCGTTCACTGCGGTTTCCACTGTAGGAGCATCGAATACATTGGCGGCTACACTACCATTGGTATACGTCCACATAAACATGAAAGCAAACCAGCAGAAGAACTGAACCAAACCTACCGTCCAGAAAGCTTTCGGCGCTTTTATCAGCAGTTTCACCATATTGATTTTTTCTTTTTCTTCCTCTTCGGTGATGCCGTGGTATTCAGCGTATTCGGCGGGTGGCATCTCCTTTACTTTCACTGTGGTATAGATTACACAAAGTATCAGGATGGCGGCTCCGATATAGAAAGAATAAATCACCGAGTCGGGTACTACGCCTTGCGGGGCTATGTTGCTGATACCGATCCATGTAAAGATGAACGGGAACAGGAAACCTACGAGGCTGCCCGCATTACACAGGAAACTCTGGATGGAGTAGGCGAGGCCTTTTTGCTTTTCGTTCACCATGTCGCCTACCATCATCTTGAATGGCTGCATCGCCATATTGATGGAGGTATCCAGGAACATCAATGATACTAATCCGAATATCATTGCCGTGCTGACTGCCATACCGAAACTACCGGCATTCGGCAACAGGCACATTACCAATACAGCTACCAGTGAACCGACAAACAGATAAGGAATACGGCGTCCGAAGCGTGTCCACGTCTTGTCGCTTGCAGCGCCCACGATGGGTTGCACGATGATGCCTGCCAATGGTGGTAATATCCAGAAATAACTTAAACTATGCGGGTCTGCACCCAGTGTTGCAAAAATACGACTGATGTTTGCACTCTGCAAGGCGTAGGCAATCTGTACGCCAAAAAATCCGAAGCTGATGTTCCACAACTTCCAAAAGCTCAAATCGGGTTTTACTTTCATTCTTAATAAATTATTAGTTACGAGCTACGAGCTACAAGCTACGAGTTCCTTTCGGCATACTGGCAATTCCGCGTAGCCTACTCGTCACTCGTAGCTCGTAGCTTGTCACTCATTTATTTCGTTGTTCCCCTCACTACAAGATTCGTTCTCACAATCTTGTTACTACTCTTGTCATCGCCCCCTTCCAGCTTGCCTATCAGAATGCTGAAAGCACTTCTTCCGACTTCTTCTCCATGTTGTTCCACGGTGGTCAGTTTGGGATCTGTGCTTTGGGCAATGGCTCCGTCGGTAAATCCACAGATCGATACTTCATCGGGCACTTTCTTTCCAACCAGTTTACAGGCATACAGAATGCCCGAAGCTGTTTCGTCATTGATGGCGAAGAAACCATCGGGATGACCGGGACCTTCCAGTATGTCAGGGGTGATGGATATGGCGCGTTCCCTTGTATCACACAGCATAATCATGCTGTCGTCCACGGGAATTTTGTATTTCTTCATGGCATCCAGATAGCCATTCCGACGATTCTTGGTGATTTCCAGATGCGGGGCTGCTCCATAAAACAGGATACGCTTGCAACCTGTCTGTATCATATACTCCACGGCGGCAAAAGAACCGGCATAGTCGTCCACTACCACCCGTTCTGTTTTCAATCCGGTGCAGATGCGATCGTAGAACACAATGGGGATATTATTATTCAGCAGGTCCTGATAATGATCGTATTGAGAGGTATCCTTTGCCAGAGAGGCAATCACACCACAGACGCGGGCGGCAAGGAATGAGTGTACGATTTTCACTTCCTGTTCATAAGATTCATTGCTCTGGGCTACCAAAATATTGTATCCTGCTTCGGCAGCAGCCTTTTCAATGCCACTCAGCACGCACGAGAAAAAATGATGTACCAGTTGCGGGACAATTACACCGATTGTATTCGAACGGCTGGCACGAAGGTTCACTGCAAGTACGTTAGGCTTGTAATTATGCTCCCGGGCATACGCATGTATAAGGTCACGGGTCTCCTGGCTGATATCCGGATTGTCTTTCAGCGCCCTCGACACAGTGGATGGTGAGACGTTCAACGCCCGGGCAATATCCTTGATGGTTATCTGCGGTTTATTCATGGTATTTTCTAAATATTCCCAAAGATAATGCAAACCGAAAGCAGTACAAAATAAGCTTGCTTATTTTTATTGCTGAGGTGCAGCTTATCTTAATCAAAGGTTATTCAAATGAGGATAGCTGCCAAACTAAAAAAATGTAAGCCAACTATTCCGATTGCAAAAATAGCGGAATAGATGAGAATAAGCTTCTTCGTTGAGAATTATCGGATTATAGAATAGCGCAAACGTTTGCAGACATCCATTGACTTTGCATCTGAATGGGCGTTGCACGTTGCTTTCTTGCGAGACGCTTTGTTTCCAGATGAAACTGTCGGGACTGCATGGATTCTCGGAAGTAAATATAAAACGGTTGACTAAGCTTTCAGTCATTATAAATAATAACTGCGATATACCCCTTCTATAAGAACTTTTGTTGTCTTTAGATAAGATAAGCTGCATTTCGGCATAACTTTTTCATGCAAGCATGAAAGTTCTGCACTCAATTTGCATTATCTTTGTGTCGTTATCCCGTCATAAAGCGACGGATTAAATATCCCAAAAACAGCAGGAGGACATTATATGGACCCATTAGAATACTTAGTACCCGGCAGAAAGAGACTTCCCTACGGCATGATGAACTTCGCGGTCATCCGCCGTGAAGACTATTATTACGTGGACAAAACCCGCTTCATCCCCATGATAGAGCAGGCGGACCGCTTTTTCTTCTTCATCCGTCCGCGCCGTTTCGGGAAGAGCCTGACGCTGAACGTGCTGCAACATTACTACGATGTGCGTACCCGCGACAAGTTCGACGACCTCTTTGGCGACCTCTACATCGGGCAGCATCCCACACCGAGTCGTAACACTTATCTTGTGCTCTATCTCAATTTCTCCGGCATCACCGGTGCACTGAACGACTATCGCAAAGGGCTGGATGAGCACTGCCAAATCCGCTTCGACTTTTTCTGCGAAGTCTATGCCGACCTTCTGCCGGAAGGCATCAGGGATCGGCTGGACGAGAAGGACGGAGCCGTCAACCAATTAGACTATCTGATTTCGGAATGCGAACGTGCCGGACAGAAGGTGTACCTCTTTATCGACGAGTACGACCACTTCACCAACGCCATTCTCTCCGACCCCGAAAGCCTGCACCGCTATACCAACGAAACGCATGGCGAAGGTTATCTGCGCGCCTTCTTCAACAAAGTGAAAGCAGGAACCTATTCCAGCATCGAGCGCTGTTTCATTACCGGTGTAAGCCCCGTGACGATGGATGACCTCACCAGCGGCTTCAACATCGGAACCAACTATTCCCTCTCACCGGACTTCAACCAAATGATGGGTTTCACAGAAGAAGAAGTGCGCGAAATGCTGACCTACTATTCTACCACCAGCCCCTTCAATCATACCATTGACGAACTGATAGAGATAATGAAGCCGTGGTATGATAACTATTGCTTCGCGCAGGAATGTTACGGCGAAACCACGATGTATAACTCCAACATGGTGCTTTATTTCGTCAAGAACTACATCTCGCGTGGCAAAGCACCGCTAAGCATGGTGGAAGAGAACATCCGCATCGACTACGAGAAACTACGCATGCTCATCCGTAAGGACAAGGAGTTTGCCCACGACGCCTCAGTCATTCAAACCCTCGTGAGCCAGGGCTTCATCACCGGCGAACTGAAGAGTGGCTTCCCTGCCTCCGGTATCACTAATCCCGATAATTTCGTGAGCTTGCTCTACTATTTCGGCATGCTCACCATCAACGGCATGCACGAAGGAAAAACTAAACTGACCATCCCTAACCTGGTGGTTCAGGAACAACTTTATACCTATCTGCTGAGTACGTACAACGATGCAGACCTCAGTTTCAGTAGTTACGAAAAGAGCGAACTCTCCAGTCGCCTTGCTTACCGAGGCGATTGGAAAGCCTACTTCGACTACATTGCCGACTGCCTGAAGACCTACGCCTCGCAGCGCGACAAGCAGAAGGGCGAGTTCTTCGTGCATGGCTTCACCCTTGCCATGACCGCACAGAACCGTTTCTACCGCCCCATCTCCGAACAGGACACGCAGGCGGGCTATGTCGATATTTTCCTATGTCCGATGCTGGACATCTACTCCGACATGACGCACAGCTACATTGTAGAGTTGAAGTATGCCAAGTACAAAGACCCCGAAACCCGTGTGGAGGAACTGCGTCAGGAGGCTATCGCACAAGCCAACCGCTACGCTGATACCGATACGGTGAAGCGTGCCATCGGCAGCACCCGGCTACATAAGATTGTGGTGGTGTATAAAGGCATGGAAATGCGGGTGTGCGAAGAAATACAGTAGTCCGGACCTTTAACGTAACCCGGCGTATGCACAGACCAGTTCTTTTTCTTTTCATTCTGTTACAGATATGGCTTCCTTGCACTCTGGTGGGGCAGAAGTCCGATTACAGGCTGTTTGATAATATCAGTCTGGGGACGGAAGCATCCGTCATCAGTTGCTTCCTGCAAGACACGCAAGGACTGATATGGATAGGTTCCAACAAAGGACTGTTCAGTTACGACGGCTATTCCTCACAACCGCATTTCACTTTCGGCGAGCGCAGCAATACGCGCATTTATTGCGGTACGGTGGTGGACAGCACCTATCTTTATATAGGTGCGGACAATGGCTTACTGATTTATAACTACCGAACAGACACTTACCAAGAACCGGAAGCGGACTTCCCGACCGACATCCGCACACTGGCATTGCGTGACGGCGTGCTGTGGCTGGGGACACTTAACGGTCTCTATACCTACTCACCGGAAACCCGGCAACTCTCCGCCATCACCGAAGGACTTCCGCACCAGACCATTTATTCCATTATCCGCGCCTCGGACGATAACCTCTACATTGGTACGTACAACGGTTGTTGCCGCTACATCCCCGCCACCGGACGCTTTGAAACCATAGACCTGCCCGTCACCCGTGGCCGAAGCAATCAGTTTGTCAATTCACTTCTGGAAGATACCGCACGCGGTTGCATCTGGATAGGCACAGAAGGATGTCTTTTCAAATACACCCCTGCCGACGGGCATACACAGCGGATAGATGCTTTCCATGATAACTCCGTCAAGTCTCTGGCACTGGACGGGAACGGTCAATTGCTGGTAGGCACCGATAATGGTCTGTACGTCTATCAGGAGGATGAGCCCCTGTTGCACGTTGTTCATGACTCCCGAAACCTCCAGTCCCTTTCTAACAATATCATCTGGACCATCTTTGCCGACCGCGAGCATAACGTCTGGCTGGGTACGGATTACGGTATCTCCATGTTCCGCCATAACAGTGTGTTGCGTCATTTTTCTATCTCGCAGATTACCGGAACAGGGGAGGGCAACCAGTTCTATTCCATACTGCGTGATACGCACGGAACTTATTGGTTTGGCGGCACCAACGGCCTCATTCGCTTTACTGCTCTTATGGATGGGGAACAGGACGTTGCCTGGTACAAGATGGGAGACCGGAAATATCCTTTGTCCCACAATCGGGTACGCCATCTTTACGAAGACCGTGAACAACAACTCTGGGTGGCTACGGATGGCAGCATCAGTCGTTACGACCCGGCGAAACGCCAGTTTATACATTATAATATAGTAGACAGTACCCGCCGCTACAACGCCAATTGGACGTATAGCCTTTTTGAAGACCGTGACGGACAACTTTGGATAGCCACCTGTCTCGGCGGTATTTTCGTTGTAGATAAGGAAAACCTCATGCGTTCTTCCGGCGGACTCTACATGGCGGAGAAGACTTATTCCATCCACAACGGCCTGTCCGGCATGTTCATCAATCAGATGATTCCCGACCGGGAAGGGAATGTATGGGCATTGCTCTATAACAGTCACAACAGCATCGAAAAGATAAATCCCCGTACCGGCGAAGTCACCCATATTGCCGCCGATGAACTGAAAGGCGAGCGTACTCCCAACTTTATCCTTTGTGCCGAAGACGGCTACATCTGGATAGGTTTCCCCGGCGGAGTGATGCGCGTGACTCCCGAAAACGACAGTATCCGCATGTTGCCCTTTGATGCCTATAATCATTACGAAGTGCTTTCCATGGCCGAAGCCGACGGCCGCATCTGGATCTCTACCACAGATGGTTTCTGGGTAGCCGACCAACAGACTCTGGAAGTCCGCCGACTGAATATCACCGACAAGCGTTTCACCAGCATGTTCTTTGATAAGACAAGCGGAGAACTCTATCTGGGCACCGCAGACGGTTTTGCCATCTCCTCACCCGAGGCCTTGCTGGCGGAACACCTTGAACAGCCTTTGATATTGACCGCCCTTTATGTCAACAACCAACTTTACCAGTCTGGGGCGGGGCAGGCGCTTGATGCAGTGCAATCCGCACAAAGCATCCGTTACTCACAGCGTATAAATCTGGACTACGACCAGAACAATCTTGCTTTTGAACTTTCCGACCTGCCTTATTCCCTTGAAGAGAAAAGCAAACTGTTGTATCGCCTGGAAGGTGTGGACCGTGAATGGAACTTGTTGAAACCGAATACGAACCGGATTACTTACAACAATCTGAACTACGGTGACTACCGCCTGATAGTGAGTAAGCTGGATGCGCATGGCAAGCCGTCCGAAAAGACGTATGCATTGGACATCCACATCATTCCGCCCTGGTACTACACCCCGTGGGCAAAGGCCGTTTATGTCTTGCTGTGCCTTGTCCTGATACTCTGGACAATCAACTTCTTTCGTGTGAAGAACCGTCTGAAACTGGAGCGTCTGGAAAAAGAGAAAATCCTGGAGCAGTCTCAGGCTAAGATGGAGTTCTTTACGAATCTCTCCCACGACCTGAAAACTCCGTTGAGCATGATTATCGCGCCTATCAGCAAGTTGCTGCCCGGCATCAAGGATCAGCAGGAGAAGAAACAACTGGAACAGGTGCATCGCAATGCCATGAAGTTGAATTCGCTTATCCATCAGGGGCTGGACTTCAACCGGGTGGATAGTGGAAACAATACATTACTGATACTTTCTCAAATCGAACTGGTGTCTTTTGCGCGTGGCTTATTCACCTTGTATGCAGAGGAGAAGGCGAAAGAGAAGAAGCTGACTTTCCATTTCCATGCCGACCGTGAAAAGATATACATACAGATGGATGCCATAAAACTGGAATCTATCTTGGATAATCTTTTATCCAATGCCGTGAAGTATACTCCGGAAGAGGGTGAGATAACGCTTCGTTTGCAGGCTTCTGATAAAGAAGTGCATATCTCTGTATCCGATACAGGTATCGGTGTTCCCCGTCAGGATCAACCGTATGTTTTTCAGCGTTTCTTCCAGTCTCCCAAGACGGCAGGCACGAAGGAGGGAACAGGTATCGGCCTGTATTTGGTAAAGACTTATACGGAACTGCATGGTGGTAAAGTTCAGCTTTCTTCAGAAGAGAATAAAGGTACTGCCATTACGCTGACCCTTCCGGTGATTGCTATGGAACAGCCTGTCGTAGAGGTCTCTCCGGAAATTGTATCTTCTGATATCGAACCTGTCGCTGCCGGAGTTACAGTTGTGGTTCCAGATACAGATACGCCCGCTCCGGATGCTCCATTGCTTCTGATTGTGGATGATACTCCGGAGGTTTCAGAGTTTATCTATCAGATACTGCATACCAAATATCGTTGCCGTTTAGCGGATAATGGTAAGATAGGTATGGAACTCACTATGGAATTAATGCCCGATCTGATTATAGCTGATGTCATGATGCCCGTGATGGATGGACTTGAAATGGTGCGTCATATTAAGAAGAATATTCCCACATCCACTATTCCCATTATCTTGCTGACAGCGAAAAGTAATAAGGAAACAGAGCTTGAAAGTATCCAGTTGCATATAGATGCCTTCATTCCTAAGCCTTTTGAACCGGATATTTTACTTTCGCGTGTGGAGCAGTTATTACATAGCCGGGAGACGCATGAGGCGAAAGCCCGCATGGAAGTTCTTTCTACCCCGAAAGAGATAGAGGCGGTTTCTTATGATGAGAAGTTCCTGGCAAGTGTAATTAATCTGATTGAAGAACACATCTCAGACTCCGAACTGAATGTGAATGCCCTTTGCGAATGGACCGATATCAATAACAAGCAGATGTATCGCAAGATAAAGCAACTGACGGGCATGACACCTGTGGAATACATTAAGTCTATCCGCATGAAAAAGGCGGCTATGCTGCTGAAACAGCAGAAGTTTACTGTGGCCGAAGTGATGTATATGGTTGGTTTCTCCAATCATTCCTATTTTTCTAAATGCTTTCAGGCTGAGTTTGGGATGACGCCGAAGCAATACGTTTAGTTCAGCCTTATAATTCTTTGCCACCTTATTGGCAAGGTTTTGCCAATAAGGTGGCAGAGTCTTGCCAATAAGATGACAACAGTTTGCCAGTAAGGTGGCAAGGAATTGGCACAATTAAGTGTTCAGGAATACTTCTGCTCCTAATAGATTATTAAAGTAAGTGGCATTCCGTTCATCCTCAAGTCCTCCGTCGAGGGTGAACAGTAGTTGGTATCTAGTTTGTGTATTCGCCATTCCCACAACTACGGAAATTACTGATTGTTTTTCGGGAAATTGAACCAATGTGACTCCCTGCACCATTCCATCGGAATATTCGCTTGCTGCAAAAGCATTGTACACGGCATTGGGCACTTCGTCCATTGTTCCCCAATCAATCTGTCTCATTTCCCATTGTGCTTCAGAGTTGAACCAGACTTTTGTGTCGAACCCATTCTGTATAAAGTCCGCTACATAGTAAATCTCATCCCGTGACCAGGCAACATCCTTGGCGGCGGGATACATTTTTTTTAGTGCTGTCTGTACATTGACAGGCGCATAATCGGCCAGAGCCGGAACTGATGTCAGGAGCATCAGAAGCAGGAAAGAATACGTCAACTTTTTCATTGTTCCTTCATTTAGATTGTTATCGTTCTGAAGAAAACAACGGGTAGTGAGTTTTGTTTAGTAATTAGGATCACCGTCCAGTGGAAGTATAAACAGGAAACGTGCTCCTTTGGTGTAACTCTTATCCAGTTTCACTTCACCTTTCAGGCGCCCGGCAATGATGGAACAGATATTCAGTCCGAGTCCTGTGCCCTGTTTAAATTCATCCAGTTTGCTGAACCGGTCGAAAACATAGTCTGCCTGGTCTGCCGGAACTCCCGGACCGGTATCTGTAACGGAGAAGGTTATCTTTCCCGGATTCTCTGTGAGAGAGCAGTGGAGGTGAATTTCCCCCCGTACCGTGTGTTTCTCCGCATTGGTCAGGAAATTGATAAGTACCTGTTGCAGGCGTTCTTTATCCGTCACAAACAAGAAGTCATTCGGTGCGTCGGAAGTGAAATAGGACTTCACTTCTTTCGGATTACGATGCACAACAGAAGCCATTGCTATCTGGCATAACTCATTGCAGCGATGAGGCGCCAGATGCATGGTGTATTTACCACTTTCCAAACTGGCAAGGTCAAGGACATCATTAATTAGCGTAGTCAGTAACTCGGAATTCTGCTGGATAAGCATGCTGAACTCTGCTTTCTCTTCCTCGTCCACCTCCATATCCGGAGTGGATAAAACTTGTGAGAATCCGACTATGGCATTGAGCGGTGTACGTATCTCGTGGCTCATATTCTGTATAAAGAAACTTTTCATCCGGTCCGATTCCTCGGCATGGTCGCGTGCAACGGTGAGCTCTTCATTTTTCTCCTGTAGGATAGCCATTGTTCTACGGCGTCTGTACAGGTAGAATATCAGGAAGCAGGTGAAAAGAAACAAGAACGAAAGTACGAGACTGAGAGTTACGATGTAATGTTGAGAAGCACTTTGCTGCTCTTTTAAGATGGCTTTCTGTTTTTCCGCTTCTACATTGAGACGTGCCAGTTCCAGGTTCCGGTTCTTCAATACCAATTTGCTGTTCTCAGCATTTATCTTTTCCAGTTCAGATTGTGACTTAGTCCGCTCCAGTTCCAATTGGGTATTCCTTAAGTTGAGTGCTGCATTCTTATATTCCAAGGCCTTGGCATCCAATTTCATGCGTTCGTTGCCTATCTGTGCATTCAGTTCAGCGATGTCTGTAGATTGTACCAGACGGTTGATTGAATCTTGGTGCTTGTGAATCAACTTATTATATGTATAAGCCTTTTCATAGTCTCCTGATTTCAGATATAATACATGAAGTATCTGGTAAACCTGCAACGGGCTTCCTATCGAATCAGCTGCTATATATGCCTGATCGTATTTTTTATCCAGAACAAGTTTGCAGATACGTAAACGCAACAAAGCTGATTTGCGGATAACACCATATTGTTCGACCAGTTGCAGGCATTCTTCATAGCAAGTGTTAAAGTCATCGATTCGGTCCATACTATACAGAGTCTGGCATTTATCCATTAGGGAAGCTACACGGCTCTCATTGGTTTTAGCAGTTTTCACGGCTTTCTCATTGTATTCCAATGCTACTTCACCTTCGTCTTTCTTTCGGTAATACTCAGCAAGGTTCATATAAAGGTATGACGGATCTTGTTCGGGCAAATGCTTCAGCATGTATTCCAAGGCATTTTTGTAGTACTCGGCTGCTACCTCACTATTCTGACGCATATAGTAGATGTGTCCCAAGGTACGAATACACGAAAAGATGCCGTAGTTGTGCTGGTCTTTGAAAGCCTGTTCTTTCATTTCTTCGGCTTTGTGCAGGGCACGCAGTGAATGTCCGTTGTTAAGGAGCCAATTTATTTCGCTCGTATATGCGGAATAGTAATATTGCAGATAGTTGTTTTTGCGTGCCTCTTCCTTTAATTTAGTGGCTGCCTGTTCCAGTTTCTCATAATTGCCGGAACTATAGTAGAAACTTACCGGAATGGTAAGTGCCAAACATTGTGCTTTTTTGTCTTTCTTTTTGGTTGCTTCTGCATAAAGAGTGTCAGCGATAAGCAATCCTTGGGGATAAGTTCGTGATTTGGTGGCGCGCTGAAAAAAGGGGTATAAAGAGTCATCTATCTTATAAGGGTTGTTTTGTGCTCCGGCAGGAATAAAAAGCCCTGTGAGAAGTAGTAAAATTAGTATGTTAGTGTATCTTTTCATCTTATCTTTTACAAGAGAATGTGACAAAGATACTTTTTATGCTTAATAATTACAAGAAAATGGAGAAAAAGTAGTAGTCTTTGGATTGAGAATTCCTAATTATTATTTATAACTACTATACATATATTGCTGATAATCAGTTAATGTCCTTTTTGTTTCCTTTTATGTCCGATATCTGCTTTGATGAATAACTCCACTCCGTTACTTTTGTCAACAGAAAAACAACTTGAATTTGATGACATGCAGAGACACATTCTTATCTTGATTACTTGTTTGCTGGCAGTAGTTGCTCCGGCACA
>ENA-UEYG01002149-UEYG01002149.1-human-gut-metagenome-genome-assembly--contig:-NODE-2149-length-12935-cov-4.230907_pt1 | contig 12935 bp, 9 predicted proteins | sample MGYA00242933_ERZ507934 | MGnify/ENA primary metagenome ERZ507934 (study PRJEB26167, sample SAMN06115527) | human gut metagenome | host: Homo sapiens | place: China:Zejiang | collected 2015-11-10... | reverse complement strand
ATTAATTTTAAATCTTACTAATTATATCTTTTAACTTTTCCTATTTGTCCAGCTCATTCAAAGCAAAAGCGTAAGCTCCGAAAGCGATAGCCCTGCTTGTTCCCAGCTTTGTCGTGATTACCCCCATTCTTTTCACTGGATCATATTCGACCGTTTCCGTCGTTCCAGGCACGACAATGCATCTGGATGTGGGAGCCAAGAAAGCCGCACAATCTCCCGGATCATCCAGGAAAAAAGCCTTCATCTCCATCCGGTCCGCCGGAGCCCCTTCGTACATTTCCAAGGTTCCGTTCAATTCCCGCATCACGGCCGGCATCAAATATTTGTGGGCAGCAATAATCCCTCCACCAATCACCACGATTCCATCCACCACGGCATTCATCGAGGCAATAGCCTCACCTAGCACTTCTCCCGCATGATCAAACGCCCTTTTTGCTGCCACTGGATTTCCTTCCAGATTTCCCTCGGCAATCTCGAAAATTTCTTTCGGGGTCAACTGCCGTGTATCCCCGGACAAACGGGCATATTCCCTCTTGATCGCCCGGATCGAAATTCCCTCCTCGACCCCGTAAATCGGCTGGCGTTTATCCCGCAACACCCATACTTCGGCTGCCGCACCGTTATCACCCAGAAAAAGCTCCCCATCACGGACTACCCCACCACCGAATCCGGTACCTAAGGTAATCCCGATCAAATTCTTATATACCTTATTTTTCCCCGCATCCCGTAGCATACGATTTACTTCCGGCAACGCACCAGCCAATGCCTCCCCGTAAGCGAACAGGTCCCCGTCATTATTGATAAATACCGGAATCCCAAACTTATTTCTCAAAAAAGCACCTAATGCCACTCCCCCTTGAAAAGTAAGTTCTTCAAGTCACCGATAACCCCGTTCACGTAATCTGCCGGCCCGGGAAATGCAAAACTAATTGCCACGGGATCTTCCGGCAACTTCAATTTAATGGCAGAAAAACCCGTAACCATCGTCTCCAAGCACTTCTCCAAATTATCGCCATTCGAAGGCAAAACAATCGGTTCAACGATCTCTTCATTAGATCGGATGGCCGAGAATACAAAATTCGTTCCCCCGGCATCCAATGTCATCACTATTCTTTTATCAAACTGATACATAATAAGGCAAAAATTAAAAGATAAAAACTAAAAGTTGAACGAAATTTAAAATCACTTCCGGGTTTTAATTCCCACCGAACAATACAACAAGTAACACATACAACAGAGAATCACGATAAGTGAACCGGCCTGTGTACCGATCAAATCCGTACAATATCCCATCAATGGCGGGATTACCGCACCACCGAAAATACCTGTCACCATCAGACCGGAAATCTCGTTAGCTTTCTCGGGACGGGCTTGAATGGCCATGGAGAAGATCAGCGAGAATATGCTGGAACACGTGAAACCGATCAATGCGATCAACACCAAAATCGAGTATTGTCCAGACATGAAGAACAACACGATCATGGCAGCAATAGCTACCAGAATGTTCACCCGGAAATACTTGCTACCGGAAACCCGTGCTAACAGGAAAGTTCCCACGAAAGCCCCGATCGTGCGGAAGGCAAAATAAACACTCGATCCGACACCCGCTCCCGTAACATCAAACCCACAACGCTCGATCAACAACTTTGGAGCCACAGTGTTAATCCCGACATCAACGCCCACGACAAACACGATACCCAAGAAAAGCAACAGGATCGTCCTATCCTTCAATAACCCAAACGTCGCTCCCCACGAAGAGTTCGACTGTTCCGGTGATTTCTCACGAATGTGCACAAACATTAACCAACCCATAGAAATCAAGGTCAACAAGGCGAAAATCGGGAAAAGATATTGCCAATTTCCCAGTACTGTTGCCGCAAATGCCGCAATAAACGGACCACAAAAAGAAGAAACGGCCTTCAACACTTGCCCTGCAGTCAACGAACTTGCCAGTACGTTTCCCTTCACCACGTTCGTCAATAACGGGTTCAACGACACCTGCAAAATGGTATTACCGATTCCCAGCAAGGCAAAAGCGATCAGACACGTGTACAGATTATAATCAATAAAAGGAATAATCATTCCCACAATAGTCACCAACATACTCACCAATACCGTTTTCTTCCGACCGATACGGTTCATAAAAATAGCCGCCGGGACCGCCAGTAACAAAAACCATAGAAATACCATAGAAGGTAGGAATCCAGCAATAGTTTCACTTAACCCGAAATCGGCTTTTACGTAACTGGTTGCAATCCCCACCACGTCACAGAATCCCATGATAAAAAAACCAAACAACACAGGCAGTAAAGCCTTAATACTTGTAGAACTTTCTTTCATAACATATAAATTTAACACAAACAAGAACATTAAAAGGGCGACTAATGTAAACAATTTCATTTAATTTTTCTAACAATTAATCACCTCATTTCAGCTCTGAAACGTTAAAATCCCCCCAATAATATACACGAAATGGCTACCATACAGGCTTTCCGAAATGACACTCACAATCCCGCCTGATTTGAGGGCGACATCGACGGAAGAACCATCCGCAGAGACCAGTTACAGACGTTCCCCATCCAAATTAAAGCCGATCAATGAAACGTGTTGGCAACCAACCATCAACACCCGCGACATCTTTACGTAACCCGTTCTCCACCTTATCTGCCACCCAACAGCCACAAAACAATAAAAATACGTATCTTTGCGGCCCGAAAAAACAAACCGATAAACGAAACGAATATGAGATTTACACACAAACAAATATGGGTGATCACTTTCCCGATCCTAGTCAGTTTGTTGATGGAACACTTGATTAACATGACCGATACCGCATTTCTCGGCAGAGTGGGAGAAGTCGAATTAGGTGCATCAGCCTTAGCCGGCGTGTACTACATGGCAATCTATATGCTCGCTTTCGGCTTCAGCATTGGAGCTCAAATTCTCATCGGTCGACGCAATGGAGAAGGCAACTACAAAGATATCGGCCCCATTTTTATACAAGGTGTGCTTTTCCTCTTGGGACTTGCCACACTCATGTTCACAGTTTCCCGCATGTACACGCCTTCGGTTCTCCGTTCCGTCATTGACTCGGAACAAGTCTACGTGGCCACGAACGACTACATGAAATGGCGGGTATTCGGTTTCTTCTTCTCGTTTGTTGCCGTCATGTTCCGGGCATTCTTCGTGGGAATCACCACGACACGCATACTCTCGATCAATTCGCTTGTCATGGTCGGCACCAATGTCGTGCTGAATTACCTGTTAATTTTCGGTAAATTCGGGTTCCCGGCCTTAGGCATCAGCGGGGCTGCTATTGGCTCGTCAGTGGCAGAACTCGTTTCCATGATATTCTATATCCTATATACGTGGAAAAAAGTTGATTGGAAAAAATACGCACTTTTCAACCTGTCCAGTTTCAACCCGAAATTATTGTCGGGCATACTCAACATCTCCATTTGGACGATGATCCAGTCCTTTCTAGCCATGGCTACTTGGTTTCTGTTCTTTATTGCCGTGGAACACCTCGGTGAACGCCCGCTGGCAGTGTCCAACATCGTGCGCAGTGCCGCTATGTTCTTCTTCATGCCGGTTTCCGCCTTTGCTGCCACGACCAGCTCGCTTGTGAGTAACCTAATCGGAGCGCAGGCCACCTCCCAAGTCTGGAGTACTTGTCTCAAAACAATCAAGATGTGCTACCTCTTTGTCATCCCGATCGGCATCATCATACTACTGGCTCCCGCCACATTTTTAAGAATATACACCGATGATCCCCAACTCATCCGAGCCACGATCCCTTCCCTTTTCGTGATGATGAGCGCGGTTCTTCTTTCCACCCCCGGCAGTATTCTTTTCAACGCCGTGTCGGGAACAGGAAACACCCATATGGCTCTATTCATGGAGTTCGGCACGCTCACGTTCTACGTTCTCTACATCATCTACATCGTGTTCTATCTCCAAGCGGATGTCGCCATCTGTTGGACCACGGAACACGCCTATTGGAGCATCCTGCTCATTCTCGGTTTCATGTATATAAAAAGCGGAAAATGGGCAGGCAAGAAAATATAGCATCACAAACTGAACACCACGTAGAACTCCCGTAAATACACCTGTTGTTCTCCCTCTCCCGTGTTCGTAAAACGGACGAACTTCACGGGAGCATCTTCCCATTTGCCGTTCAGACGGCCGCGAGCGTCACGAGTCAACGTCACGGCCTGCCACGTTTCGCCGTCAGCAGATACTTCCATGACACCCCAGGAAAGATCACCTTTCACGTCAAAATTCAAACGGGTACCGGGAATCCGATAGGCATCATCAAATTCCAATTGCAGGTACCCCCCGACCGGCCATTTCACGACTTCCAGCAAAGGTGTCAAATGAACCCGGTTGGGATATACTTGTAAAGGCAGAGATTCCAGTTGAGGCACGTTCGTGGTCAACTTACAAGGTGAATAATCGGCTAACAAAGGCAAATCCGTCCCGTTCTGACGATTAAACCGTTCCGTGGCCTCCGTGAAAACATCCAGCACCAACGGTTGAAGTACTGTCGTCCCGGTCTTCACGCCCGGCTGGTAAGGATTCTGGTTAAATTGCCTTTCCAGCTCATAACTTCTCTTGCGCAAGGCTTTAACGTGATTATACTTCCGCAGGAAAAGCTCACGATCACCACGTTCCCCAGCTTTAAGCATGGCCAAGACCTCCTGCCCGGCATCTCCCAATATCTTGAACTGATGCAACCACGGGGTAATTTCTTCAATCAACGCCTCGTTTTCCCGATCAATCAACAACAAATCGGCAGCCTCCGCCACGCGCTCGAACTCGTCCTGCAAAGCAAGAAAATCCCGCTCATCACAATGTCCCTCCCGATACCCCTTCATGAAACGCTCGGCCACGGGTTGAATTTCCACGGATTCTTCCCGACGGAAACGATGCACGTTCTCTCCCAGATCGGAATTATGACGGGCGAAAACGGTAAAGGCCTCCACGTTCTCCGGCATGATGGCCCGAATTGCCCGGTGCCATGACCGGAAACGATCGTACGATTGCATATTCCACGTGTAGTCTGCCACGCAGTATATTGCCAGTTTAGATGCCTCCGCCCATTCCATGGGATTAGCCACGAAACCGGAAATGCTCCCGGCAATATCTTTCCCGTTACCATACACCTCGCCCAGTAACAGGTGATCCCTCACGTAATCCGACACGGGGAAATTCCACCAGATATAAGAGGGACGTTTAATCTGTTCCCGAATCCACTCCACGCCTTCCTTCGTAATCTCGGAAATCACCCGATCTCCCGTCCACATCACCTCCACGGACGGGTTCAACTTCTCACCTATCGTGGCAAGATACCCACTTTCCGGCCGTACCCATCCTTTATTGTACTCGGTTGGACACACGATCAAAGGCGTCACGTCGGGTTTTACCTGCACGAAATGGTCATCAATATAATTCAACAATTCCACCTGTCGGTCGGCTTTCGCCCCCTCACCAGAAATATCATCAAAAAAGACAGCAAACGAACGTACTCCCAAATCGTACATATGCTCGAACTTGGCCATCAATGAATCACGGTCGGAAGTCTCCCAGCGGATGTCTAACCCCGGATGAATCGCCCACACAAAATCCACCTCGTTCTCGTTTGCTACCTTCACCAGCTCGGCAAGACGAGCTGCCTCCTTGGCAGGATAAGGTTTCCGCCAGTTGGGCGAACTATGGAAAGGATCGTCTTTCGGCCCGTAAATATACGTGTTTAATTTATTCTCCCCGTAAAAACGCAGTTGCCTCAAACGGGCCTCGTGGCTCCAAGGCGTACCGTAAAATCCCTCGACCACGCCCCGGAAACGTACGTCCGGGTAATCCTGAATCCCAACAAACGGTAAATGCCCCTCACGGAACAACTGCATGAAAGTACGCACGGCATAATACGTTCCCCGCTCATCATTCCCAGCCAGCATGATGGCCTTATCGGTAATCGACAGGTAGTATCCTTCCGGATGATCGGGTATCAGCCGTTTTACCCCTCGCACGGTCCAGTCACCTTTCTCGCCCACGTACAAGGGAAATCCTTCCGTCCCGAGACGATCACCCAAAAATTGTTTCAACAAAGTTATTGCATGAGGATTAGCCTCCTGTTCTCCCACGAGCCGGAAAGCAACCGGAATCGTCATACTCTTCCCTGTAACATTGACCTGACGGGGAGAAGGTTGCACTTGAATATCCTGAGCCATAACTCTCACCTGTATCAACAACAAGCAAACGAAGAAAACCAACACCTTTTTCATGTGGAAATATTTTATAAGATTACAATAATTTAGTCATAATATAAGCAGGACCGAAAAGTTCGGATTCCTCCTTCTCTTGGGAGCGATACCCCATTTTCTCGTAAAAACCAATTGCCGTGAGGCTGGCCGACAAATGCAACAAATGGACATGACAACTCAAGGCAAAATCCTCGATACGTTGTAATAAACGTTCCCCAACCCGCCGTCCATGTACATCCGGGTCCACGTACAAGGCGCAGACCTCATCCCCTTCCAGCCCAACTGTCCCGACCACCTTCCCGTTTTCCTCCGCCACGAACATCGTCCGGGTAGCCGATATTTCACATAGATAATCAGGAGTGAACAAACGACACATATAGTTTATCACCGTAGGTTCATAATCCCGGCTATTCACAAATGTCAAGTTATTCCTAATCAGACGTGACACGGTTTCCGCATCCCGTTTATCAAATTCTCTTATTATAATGTCTATCACGTTCTGTTTATTATATTCATGATCTGCGTGCCCAGCCCGACACGATACCCTTGGGAAACAAAAACGACCTCCCCCTTCGCATTCAACAGAACGATCAAAGGCAGGCTCTCCGTGTTCGTCAAGCGTAATCCTTCTGCCAAACCTTTTAGCAAACGACCGTCCAAGTCCGTTCCCCACCGCATCACGGAAGGAAAAGCCCGGAAGTCCGCACGATTAAACTTAGCCTGATGATCCGCATCCTTAAACACGAAATACAAGGGAACACCCAAGTTCTCGAAATCATCTTTCATCCCGCTCATATCCCGCAACAAATGATTTGTCGGTTCCTTATTCGCCTCGATCAAGGCTATCGCCGTGTACCCCTTCTCCGGCAAACGGATTGCCTCCGGTTTTGTCTTGCCCTCCGGGACAATGGATAGCGCCGTCGGGACCACTCCCAGAATCTCCATTTTCTCCACGCAAGGACGGATAAGCATATCTATATTTGTCAATTTACCAGCCTCCACTTGGAATGATACCAAATCTGCCAAAATAGCCCCATCACTCCGTCTATTTCCCGTTGAAAGAAGATAATCCCCCTCTTCCAGTATGACCGGCTTCGTGAAAATCATTTCATAGGAGGCACCAACACCCATATCCACCGCCGCATTACTTCCCAAGTCAATCGTCCGAACCCGACCATCTTCTAACTTCCCAATCGTGAAATTCAGAAAATATTTCGGGTCACTCACCGTCTTTTGAGTATAATGCAACATCAACTCACCTTTCGGAACCACCTTTTCTGTCATGAAATTAACCGTATGCCACGTCCGGTTCTGATAATACTCCGGTTTACCCGAAATCGGGCTTAACCGAGCCGGAATTCCCATTGTACGACAGGCTGCCACAAAGAAAACATTCCGGGAAAGTACATCCGTCACCCCTGCCCGAATCACTCCCACCGGTGGAGTTACCACCTTCGCGGGGTACAGGGAATCAACAACCTTAATTTTTCCGGTTTCTTGGATCAAACTGGTAACATCCGTAATATCGTGCCTCTTCAAAAATTCCCGAACGGCTTCCCGATAAGCCGTAAGTAACTCGTTCTGCACTCTCGGATTCAGTATGTATTCCGTGAAATAGGGATTCGACACATCACGGCCATCCCCTTCCACGTGAGACAACAACACGTCTGCTGGAGTGTCTTGCAAATCCTTCTCCGCGATCACGCCCAACAAATTCATGGCTAATGTCCGACGTTCAGGCGACACTTCACGCATAAAACGCAGCAATTCGGAATAATTTCCCCGTGACGCAACCATATATGCGGCAAAACGTGCCGTATCCACACCCAACTCCATCGCTATATCCCCGCCTTGCGTCTTCGACATGAAAGTTGCCACGTAAACATTCCGTAACGAATCTTCCCGGGCAAAACGACGGTCATTCACGGCCCGTTCCTCATCAGTTGACAAAGCTGTAATATCATGTTGCCTTGGCGGTACCAAATCCCACTCCCCTGAAAACAAATCCCCGACAGCTTTATCCAACACGACGGTCAGTGTATCCTGTTGCTCCACGGACAATTCCCCAAAACCCAACTTCTTTCCCTTACTTGTCCAAACGAAAATATCTCCTTGCCCCAACGTCAGGGAAGTCTCACCCTTCACATCGGAATACAATGTCACCACGGGGTAAAACTCCCCGTAATTAAATATCTTATATTCCACCTTCGCATTCTCAACAGGCTGCCCGTTCTCATCAATAACTTGAACTACTGTCGGAACGGTCCGTGTATAATGGGAAGTCACGTTCACGCCTGAACCACTTTCATTCACGTAAACAATCTCTTCCTGACCATTATATTTCCCGAACACCTCCGACTCCACGTACATCGCCCTTTGCACGGGCAACGTGAACCACGCGATATTCAACCGAGGTTCCGGTTCACAAGCCCCCAAGTACTTCCACTCGCCATCCACCCAGACCTCAATCCACGCATGATTATCATCACAATGCGCCCAGCGGGGCGTGTATATCTGACGTGCCGGAATTCCCACGGCTCGCAAAGCTGCCAGCGTGAATATGGACTCTTCACCACAACGACCGTAAGCCGTGAGCATCGTGGCTAGCGGTGAACAGGTCCGGGCATTGGTCGGTTTATAGATCACGTGTTCATGACACCAGTGATTCACTTCCAGCGCCGCCTTTTCCATGGATTCACAGGCCGCAACCCGTTCCTTCAGTTCCTTGTAGAAAACGATTCGGGCCGTGTCCAAATTCTCTTTCCCACCCCTCACGGGAAGTACAAAATGACGGAATATATCTTCCGGAATATCTTTCCCCCAAGGCATCGCCTCTCTCGCCTGAAATGCCCAACGCACGTGCTTCAACAGAAAATCTTCCCCCGAAAAAGATAAATCAATCAACGGAGAATAGGCGTAGAGAAACATCAGAGCCTCTCGTTCCTCCACGCTCATCGGGGAATCGAACACGGCAAACAAATTACCCGGATTACCTTCCAACACCTCCTTTTTCTTTTGAAAATCCTGTACCACCATCCTCCGGTAGTCCGGATCTGTCATAAAATGCTTTTCTTCACATGCACATAACAGCACGAAAGCAAGCAGTATCCACAAAACTTGTTTCATGATCATAATATTTTATGTCACAAATATAACAGATTTTTTCACTATTTTTGCCTCATGGACACGAAGGAAGAAATCATTAGGCAATTCGAAGCTCAAACCGCTCCACTCAGCCCGGAAACTCACGAAAAATTGGCCAACATTCTCGTACGTTTCAATCTGGCCAAAGGAGACCTTTTTCTCCGAGAAGGTGAGGTATGCAAATATTATAGCATGGTCGCCCGGGGCATGATTCGCTTGTTCTACAATAAAGACGGGCGGGACCTCACGGAACACTTTTCGTATGAAAAAGGGATATTCGTTTCGCTGGAAAGCTATTTCCGGCAAACCCCGAGCTACTTGATGATCGAGGCTCTCGAACCCACCGTTATCTATTCTTTCCCACACGATCAACTACAAGACCTTATGCGAACGAATCACGAGGTGGAACACATGTATTGCAAAATGCTGGAAAACTCCCTGATCGAATCACAGCAAAAAGCCGATGCCTGTCGTTTCGAGACAGCCCGAGAACGCTACCACCGACTGGCCACGGAACACCCGGAAGTAGTCAAACGGGCTCCCCTCATCCACATTGCCTCCCGACTCGGCATGACCCCCGAAACGTTAAGCCGGGTGAGAGCTGGTCTGCTTTAACAATTTCTCCACCCGGGTAAAAGACTTACCCACCCATTTCCGACTATTCCAGCGACGCACGAAAATAATCGCCCGGATATTCTCGTCCAGCGTGAAAGCCACCCACATCCCGGCAAGCCCCCAACCGAAAGAGATCCCGAACACGTAGCTTAACGCTGTTGCCACTCCCCACATGACGATCAATCCGGTGATAAAGGGATAAGTCACATCCCCCACGGCATTCAGCACGTTTACCGACAGGATATTCACCGCACGTCCCACCTCCAGCAAGACATCAATACAAAGAATCATCACTCCCATGTACACGATCTCCGGGTTGGAAGTCAACATTCCGAAAATAAACTTACTGCAAACCGCAGTGACAACCGCCACGCAAATGGAAACCACAATCGAAAGCCGCAGGCAATATTTCTGTAATATAAAAGCCGCATCAGTACGTTCGCCCCCGACCAGATGCCCGATCAGGATCGCAGCCCCTTGCCCAAGGGCCACGGAAAACACGTATGAAAACAGGATAATATTCATCGCATAAGTACGTGCTGTCAGTGCCGCCGTTCCCAACATGACCGTAAAATAAGTAATGACCACTTGCGACAAACTATATGACACCTGTTCCCCTGCCGCCGGAAGACCGATATGCAACAAGTTTTTCAACTTATCCCACGGGAATGGTCTCAGACACGAAAACGAGAAGCGAGGTACCACCTTACCAAACGTGATATACAATAATAACGCTAACGCCACCAATCGGCAAGAAGAAGTCGAAATTGCCGCCCCCACAACTCCCATTTGCGGCAACCCGAATTTACCGAAAATCAAGGCATAGTTCCCCATAATATTCAACACGTTCATCAATAACGTCACCCGCATGGGATAGTATGCCTTGTTGTGACTTCGCAACACAGCCGACATAGTTAGGGCGATAGCTTGCAAAAAGGCAAAACCTCCCACAATTTGCATATAAGCTAACCCCTCATCGATCAGCTCCGGGGCCAAATCCATTACCTTCAACAATGCCTCTGCCCGAAAATACAGGAAAGCACTCGTGGTCACCCCGATCAGGGTATTAAAAAACAACGATACACCAATCACCTGCCGCACGTTTGCCTGTTGCGATGCCCCCAAATACTGGGAACAAAGCACGGAAGTCCCGACTGTCGATACCCCGAACACGAGAAATACCAGACTCAATAATTGATTCACCACCCCGACGGCCGCCACCGTATCATCCGAATAATGACTCAGCATAAACGTATCCATTGCACCCAATAACATGATTAGTAAGGTCTCCACAAATATCGGTCCCGTCAATTGAAATAACTGTTTACGTAACGTTTTAGTCGGTTTCATACATTCCTTCTTAAAAAATCGTGCAAAAATAACACAGATGACTATTGCAAGGCTTGATCTATATCAAAAAATAAAAAAGGTGTGCCGAAACACACCTTTTACCTAATACCTAAATTGGAAAATACTATTTATCTATATCCAATACAACCTCATACGTCATATTAGGTTTGAAATCTGGATTATAAATGATCAAGAAGTTTTCATCCACGACCGCTCTCCAATCTTGCCCTGCTGCTAGACGAGGATTATTCAAGCGTTCCGGGAAGAAGTAACTGAAAGGCAAATCAAGCACATGTTCCTGTTTAAATTTATCTCCTTTCATACGTTCTAGGCTAAAATTCTCCTTGGTCTTGATTGTAATAATGCACTTTTTACCCTTCACCTTTGAAGTTACGGTAAAATCGGTCTCTTCCGGTATCTCCTGCAAACGAACGTTCCACAATGGATCACCATAGTAAGCCAACACATCCCGATCATGCCAAAAACCGATCTGATCCTGCGTCGGTTGTCCCTTTATCGCTTCTGCCACCTTTTGCCCTGCAAGTTGGAATTCATTTCCTTCAAACGTAGGATAGTTCTCCTTAATCAAAGAAGGATACCATTGATATTGCTGGTACAAGAAATCCTGTTGATTCATGTAAACAGCCTCTGCCAAAGAATAACGTCCCGGATTAGTTAACCAGTATTTCAAGCCGCCCCAACCGTTACGTCCATGCCATGTAGTCACAACATAACCAATCATCGTGGTTGCATTGCTACCATTCATCCAAGCAATTGCCATACTCTCTTTCGTGTTGTTAACATTACCGATCAAGCAGTTACCAACGGCAAAATACACTTTACGCTTCCCGCTTTCCGGAACATCCCAAGTCGCTCTTGTTTTATGATCATTAAAATACAATTTTCCGTCTTTCGCCCGAATATCTCCAGAGGAATAACGTACTTGTAAATCTTTCTCCGTGGCATGCCATGCTGTTACCACTAAGTCCGGGTCACATGCCGCATACATATCCGATAATTTTTTTAACCGTCCATCTACCGATACTTTATCGGTTTTCACAGCCTCGCCTTTACCTGTCTTCTCCCCCCACAATCCTAACGTCTGGTCATCCACCCAAGCAAAACGATCAAACCATTTCGCACTTTTCAGCTCTGTAATAGTAGCCACAGCATTCTTGATTACCAAAGGCTCCGTACTATTATTTACCATCTTCATCGCTCCGGCTGCATCATACCCCGTAATAATACCCCAAAGGAAATCGGCAAAAATATCTTCATCCACCTCCCGGCTTACATGATGCATATCTATCACGTAATCCCGGTTCAGGTTCTCCGGTTTTTCCACAATAGCCACGTAACGCGGTTTTACTCGTTGCAGGTCTCCTAAATTCTCACGAGGAGCTTTCTCGTAAAAAAAGACCTCTGCACCATGCTTTTCCTTCAAGGCATTAACAACTTGCATCCACGCTGCATCTTGTTGCACAGCCTTAGAAGCCAATACTACATACTCGTTTCCGACACGTCCTGTTTTCTTCTTTTGAGCAAACGAGGACATCACCGAAA
>ENA-UEYG01002142-UEYG01002142.1-human-gut-metagenome-genome-assembly--contig:-NODE-2142-length-12977-cov-3.189380_pt1 | contig 12977 bp, 6 predicted proteins | sample MGYA00242933_ERZ507934 | MGnify/ENA primary metagenome ERZ507934 (study PRJEB26167, sample SAMN06115527) | human gut metagenome | host: Homo sapiens | place: China:Zejiang | collected 2015-11-10... | reverse complement strand
GTTTGGGCAGTACTTTGCGGTAGATAACGTTCTGTATCATGAAAAGACCGATCACCAGGATCTGATCATTTTTGAGAACGCCGCATTTGGCCGCGTAATGGCGCTGGATGGCGTAGTACAAACCACCGAGCGCGACGAGTTTATCTATCATGAGATGATGACCCATGTTCCGCTACTGGCCCACGGTCACGCGAAACATGTGCTGATTATCGGCGGCGGCGACGGTGCCATGCTGCGTGAAGTAACCCGACATAAAAACGTTGAGTCAATCACGATGGTGGAAATCGATGCGGGTGTCGTGTCGTTCTGCCGTCAGTATCTACCCAACCATAACGCCGGTAGCTACGACGATCCGCGCTTTAAACTGGTGATCGACGATGGCGTCAATTTCGTTAATCAAACCAGCCAGACCTTTGATGTCATTATCTCCGACTGCACCGATCCTATCGGTCCCGGCGAAAGTCTGTTCACCTCAGCATTTTATGAAGGCTGCAAACGTTGCCTGAATCCTGGCGGTATCTTCGTCGCACAAAACGGCGTCTGCTTTTTACAGCAGGAAGAGGCTATCGACAGTCATCGCAAACTCAGCCATTACTTCAGCGACGTTGGCTTTTATCAGGCGGCGATCCCGACCTATTACGGCGGCATCATGACCTTTGCATGGGCGACAGATAACGACGCCTTACGCCATCTCTCAACCGAAATTATTCAGGCGCGTTTTCTCGCTTCTGGCCTGAAATGCCGTTATTACAATTCGGCAATCCATACGGCAGCTTTTGCCTTACCTCAGTATCTGCAAGACGCACTGGCTTCACAGCCGTCCTAAGGAGAAGATAAGAAATTGAAAAAACTGAAACTGCATGGCTTTAATAATCTGACCAAAAGTCTGAGTTTTTGTATTTACGATATCTGCTACGCCAAAACTGCCGAAGAGCGCGACGGTTATATTGCTTATATCGATGAACTCTATAATGCCAACCGTCTGACCGAAATCCTGTCAGAAACCTGTTCCATTATCGGGGCCAATATTCTTAACATCGCCCGCCAGGATTACGAACCACAGGGTGCCAGCGTCACTATTCTGGTGAGTGAAGAACCGGTTGACCCGAAACTCATCGACAAAACAGAACACCCCGGCCCACTGCCAGAAACGGTGGTTGCCCATCTCGATAAAAGTCATATTTGCGTACATACCTACCCGGAAAGTCATCCTGAAGGCGGTTTATGTACCTTCCGCGCCGATATTGAAGTCTCTACCTGCGGCGTGATTTCTCCGCTGAAGGCGCTGAATTACCTGATCCACCAGCTTGAGTCCGATATCGTAACCATTGATTATCGCGTGCGCGGTTTTACTCGCGACATTAACGGTATGAAGCACTTTATCGACCATGAGATTAATTCGATTCAGAACTTTATGTCTGACGATATGAAGGCGCTGTATGACATGGTGGATGTAAACGTCTATCAGGAAAATATCTTCCATACCAAGATGTTGCTTAAAGAGTTCGACCTTAAGCACTACATGTTCCACACCAAACCGGAAGATTTAACCGACAGCGAGCGCCAGGAAATTACCGCTGCGCTGTGGAAAGAAATGCGCGAGATTTATTACGGGCGCAATATGCCAGCTGTTTAACGGCTCTGGCGGAGCTCCCAGGCTCCGCCAGATTTATTTACTTCTGCTGCACGAAATTGCGGTAAGCCGCCACGACCTGCAGAAAATCCTCAACGCCGCATAGCGACAGGCTTTCTTCGTCGTAGTAGTTCATCCCCTCTTCCATTTCATCGCCAGCGAATTCCAGTTGATTGGCGCGAACCATCACCTCTTCACCGTCCATCCACAGGGTGTATTCATGCCCTGCCCGTTGCCAGGACCGTTCGCTACCTTTCAGTGCGTGCGCTGCTTGTTCCACTTCATCAAGCAAGGCCAGGTTTTCTTTCACCTCTTCATTAAACCAGTGCCCGACCACTTCATGCCCCATGGACATACGCACCTTTACCACTCCGGTAATATCGCGCAGAAATTCGTAATCCATAGTGTGTTCCTCTGCTCCCGGCAATGCGCCGAAATCGCATTGCGCCATTGATGTAATTATCGCAGCCTTACCGGAGAAAAACAGCGGAACGGCGATGGTTTAGAAATAAAAAATGCCCGGGAATCTCATTCACCGGGCATTGTGTCGTTTATGCGCAGCGCGTGCGCTGACTTTTTAAACTGCAGTCTGGAAAATCACCCCATCGGCTTTTTCGGTGTACTGAGAAAGCTGGTTGAAGTTCAGATAACGATAAGTATCAACGGCAGTTTTATCTACTTGCGTAACGTAGGTCTGGTACTCTTCCGGCGTCGGCAGTTTGCCAATCAGCGCCGCAACAGCCGCCAGTTCTGCAGAAGCCAGGAAGACATTCGCGCCAGTCCCCAGACGGTTCGGGAAGTTACGGGTAGAGGTGGAAACCACCGTCGCACCGTCTGCTACACGCGCCTGGTTACCCATACACAGAGAACAGCCCGGGATCTCGATACGAGCCCCGCTCTTACCGAAGACGCTGTAGTAGCCTTCTTCAGTCAACTGTGCGGCGTCCATACGGGTTGGCGGTGCCACCCACAGGCGGGTCGGCAACTGGCCTTTATGCGCATCCAGCAGTTTACCCGCAGCACGGAAGTGACCGATGTTAGTCATGCAAGAACCGATAAATACTTCGTCGATCTTCTCGCCCTGTACCGCAGACAGCGGACGCGCGTCATCCGGGTCGTTCGGAGCACACAGGATTGGCTCTTTAATATCCGCCAGATCGATGTCAATCACTGCCGCGTATTCCGCATCTGCATCGGCTTCCAGCAGCTCAGGATTCGCCAGCCATTTTTCCATGCCCTGAATACGACGTTCCAGGGTACGACGATCGCCGTAACCTTCCGCGATCATCCACTTCAGCAGGACGATGTTAGAGTTAAGGTATTCGATGATCGGTTCTTTGTTCAGCTTGATAGTACAACCAGCGGCAGAACGCTCAGCGGACGCATCGGTAAGCTCAAAGGCCTGCTCAACTTTCAGATCCGGCAGACCTTCAATTTCGAGGATGCGGCCAGAGAAGATGTTTTTCTTGCCTTTCTTCTCAACGGTCAGCAGACCTTGTTTGATCGCATACAGCGGAATGGCGTGTACCAGATCGCGCAGGGTGATGCCCGGCTGCATTTTGCCTTTGAAGCGCACCAGAACGGATTCCGGCATATCCAGCGGCATTACGCCTGTTGCGGCTGCAAATGCCACCAGACCAGAACCCGCCGGGAAAGAGATACCGATCGGGAAACGGGTATGGGAGTCACCACCGGTACCGACGGTATCCGGCAGCAGCATACGGTTCAGCCAGGAGTGGATTACGCCGTCACCCGGACGCAGCGACACACCACCACGGTTCATAATGAAGTCCGGCAGCGTGTGGTGCGTGTTCACGTCAACTGGCTTCGGATACGCCGCGGTGTGGCAGAAAGACTGCATCACCAGGTCAGCCGAGAAGCCCAGGCACGCCAGGTCTTTCAGTTCATCACGGGTCATCGGGCCGGTGGTGTCCTGGGAACCTACAGAAGTCATTTTCGGTTCGCAGTACGCGCCCGGACGAATGCCTTTCACGCCGCAGGCACGACCTACCATTTTCTGCGCCAGCGAGAAGCCGCGGTCGCTCTCAGCGACATCTTTCGCCTGACGGAACACATCACTGTGCGGCAGACCAAGTGCTTCACGCGCTTTGGTGGTCAGGCCACGCCCGATAATCAGCGGAATACGACCACCGGCACGCACTTCATCAATCAGCACGTCGGTTTTCAGTTCGAAGGTCGCCAGCAGTTCGCCGGTTTCGTGGTTACGCACTTCACCTTTGTACGGGTAAACGTCAATTACGTCACCCATGTTCAGGTTAGAGACGTCCACTTCAATTGGCAGTGCACCCGCATCTTCCATCGTGTTAAAGAAGATGGGTGCAATTTTACCGCCGAGGCACAAACCACCGCCGCGTTTGTTCGGCACATGTGGAATATCATCGCCCATAAACCACAGAACGGAGTTCGTGGCGGATTTACGCGATGAACCCGTACCCACAACGTCACCGACGTACGCCAGCGGGAAACCTTTCTGTTGCAGAGCTTCAATCTGTTTGATCGGACCAACAACACCAGGCTGATCTGGCTCAATACCTTCACGGGCGTTTTTCAGCATCGCCAGCGCGTGCAGTGGGATATCCGGGCGCGACCACGCATCCGGTGCCGGAGAAAGGTCATCGGTGTTGGTTTCGCCAGTGACTTTGAAGACGGTAACGGTCAGTTTTTCAGCCAGCGCCGGGCGATTCAGGAACCATTCGGCATCCGCCCAGGACTGCATTACCTGCTTCGCATATTCGTTGCCTGCTTTGGCTTTCTCTTCTACGTCATAGAAGTTATCGAACATCAGCAGCGTGTGAGAAAGTGCTTTGGCAGCGATCGGTGCCAGTTTGGCATCATCCAGCGCGTCGATCAGCGGATGAATGTTGTAACCACCCTGCATGGTACCCAGCAGTTCGATGGCTTTTTCCGGAGTCAGCAGAGGGGATTTGGCTTCGCCTTTAGCGATAGCAGCCAGGAAGCCTGCTTTGACATAGGCGGCTTCATCGACGCCAGGGGGAACACGGTTGGTTAACAGATCTAACAGGAATTCTTCTTCGCCCGCGGGCGGGTTTTTCAGCAGCTCTACAAGTGCGGCCATTTGGTTTGCATCCAGGGGTTTGGGCGCAATCCCCTCAGCGGCACGCTCAGCTACGTGCTTACGGTATTCTTCTAGCACGACGGTTCTCCTCGCTCTCATTGTCATAGTGCGGCAGGCGATTCTCTTCACGCTCCTGTGAGACAGCAGTTTGTAGGGTAAATGCCCAGTACCGCAACGGGCAGAATAGCAGGATTTTGACGACGTGTTAATCTGTTTACAAAAAAGCAACATAAAAAAGTGGCTGAATCGTTAAGGATGGTCTAGAGATTGTTTCCCTCCGTAAAAACTTCGTTAATTCGCATGGTGATAATCACCTTTCTCAACGAATCCCAAGATTAGTAAAAATTTAAACTACCGCCTCTTTATACTCGGATTCACAGCACCTGCGGGTGGCAGTTCGCCGACCATTGCGATTTCCTTGAGATCCGAATTATGAAAATGACTTTGCCGTTTAAACCCCATGTGCTGGCGCTAATTTGCAGTGCCGGGCTTTGTGCCGCCTCTGCCGGGCTATATATAAAAAGCCGCACAGTGGAAGCGCCTGTGGAAGCGCAATCGACACAACAGAATGCGCCTGACATCTCCGCAGTTACGCTTCCTGCAACGGTTTCCGCACCTCCCGTAACACCCGCCGTCGTTAAATCCGCATTCAGCACTGCACAAATAGATCAATGGGTCGCGCCCGTCGCGCTATACCCCGACTCTCTGCTTTCACAAGTGTTAATGGCATCAACCTATCCGGCAAACGTTGCTCAAGCAGTGCAATGGTCGCACGATAATCCACTTAAACAAGGCGATGCTGCTATTCAGGCGGTATCTGACCAGCCGTGGGACGCTAGCGTCAAATCACTGGTGGCCTTTCCACAATTGATGGCGTTGATGGGCGAAAACCCGCAATGGGTGCAAAACCTGGGCGATGCTTTTCTGGCGCAGCCGCAGGACGTGATGGACTCGGTACAGCGATTGCGGCAACTGGCGCAACAAACCGGCTCGCTGAAGTCATCAACTGAACAAAAGATCATCACGACAACGAAAAAAGTCGTACCGGTAAATCAGCCCGCCAACGCCCCTGTCACACAATCAAATACCGTTTCTACGTCCAGCCCCGTCGTCGCAGAACCTGCACCGACCGTAATAACCATTGAGCCAGCCAATCCGGATGTGGTTTATATTCCGAACTACAACCCAAACGTGGTTTACGGCAGTTGGGCCAATACCGCTTATCCGCCAGTTTATCTGCCACCACCAGCCGGAGAACCGTTTGTTGACAGCTTTGTGCGCGGATTCGGCTATAGCATGGGCGTTGCTACCACGTACGCGCTATTCAGCAGCATCGACTGGGATGACGACGATCATGACCATCATCATCATGACGATGATGATTATCACCACCACGATGGCGGTCATCGTGACGGTAATGGCTGGCAACACAACGGCGACAACATCAATATCGACGTCAACAATTTCAACCGTATCACCGGTGAGCATCTTACTGATAAGAATATGGCATGGCGGCACAATCCAAACTACCGTAATGGTGTGCCCTATCATGATCAGGATATGGCAAAGCGGTTTCATCAAACCGATGTCAACGGCGGAATGAGTGCCACGCAGCTACCTGCTCCAACACGCGACAGCCAGCGTCAGGCGGCAGCAAGTCAGTTTCAGCAACGAACACACGCCGCCCCCGTCATTACACAAGATACCCAACGTCAGGCAGCGGCACAGCGGTTTAATGAAGCTGAACACTATGGGAGCTATGACGACTTCCGCGACTTCAGCCGTCGCCAACCACTGACCCAGCAACAAAAGGACGCCGCTCGTCAGCGTTATCAGTCGGCCTCGCCTGAGCAGCGCCAGGCGGTTCGCGAGAAAATGCAGACTAACCCGCAGAAGCAGCAGCGAAGAGAGGCAGCGCGTGAGCGTATTCAGTCTGCAACTCCCGAACAGCGCAAGGTGTTTAAGGAAAAAGTACAGCAGCGCCCACTGAACCAACAGCAACGTGATAACGCCCGCCAGCGTGTTCAATCAGCATCACCTGAGCAACGTCAGGTTTTTCGGAAGAAAGTTCAGGAGAGCCGCCCGCAACGTCTAAACGACAGTAACCGTACTGCCAGGCTGAATAACGAGCAACGGTCAGCGATACGGGAACGGTTGTCTGAGCGTGGAGCAAGGAGAATGGAAAGGTAAAATGCAGGCGTAAAAAAAGCGGCGTGGTTAGCCGCTTTTTTAATTGCCAGATGTCCCGGCAAACGAAAAATTACTTCTTCTTCGCTTTCGGGTTCGGCAGGTCGGTAATGCTACCTTCGAACACTTCTGCCGCCAGGCCCACAGACTCGTGCAGAGTCGGGTGCGCATGGATGGTCAGTGCGATGTCTTCAGCATCACAACCCATTTCGATTGCCAGGCCGATTTCACCCAGCAGCTCGCCGCCGTTAGTACCGACAATCGCACCACCGATCACACGGTGAGATTCTTTGTCGAAAATCAGCTTGGTCATACCGTCTGCGCAGTCGGAAGCGATCGCACGACCAGAAGCAGCCCACGGGAAGGTGGCGGTTTCGTAGCTGATGCCTTTTTCTTTCGCTTCTTTCTCAGTCAGGCCAACCCATGCAACTTCTGGTTCAGTGTACGCGATGGATGGAATAACTTTCGGATCGAAGTAGTGTTTCTTACCGGCGATAACTTCAGCGGCAACGTGACCTTCGTGAACACCTTTGTGTGCCAGCATCGGCTGACCGACGATATCGCCGATAGCAAAGATGTGCGGTACGTTGGTACGCAGCTGTTTGTCAACGCGGATGAAACCACGGTCGTCAACTTCCACGCCAGCTTTGCCTGCGTCGAGGTTTTTACCGTTCGGCACACGACCAATCGCTACCAGCACGGCGTCGTAACGCTGCGGTTCAGCGGGTGCTTTTTTGCCTTCCATCGTCACATAAATACCGTCTTCTTTCGCTTCAACGGCGGTAACTTTGGTTTCCAGCATCAGGTTGAATTTCTTGCTGATGCGCTTGGTGAAGACTTTAACGATGTCTTTGTCAGCTGCCGGGATAACCTGGTCGAACATTTCAACCACGTCAATCTGTGAACCCAGCGCGTGGTATACGGTGCCCATTTCCAGACCGATGATACCGCCACCCATTACCAGCAGGCGTTCTGGTACTTCTTTCAGTTCCAGCGCGTCAGTGGAGTCCCAGATACGCGGATCTTCATGCGGAATAAACGGCAGTTGGATCGGGCGAGAACCCGCTGCAATGATCGCGTTGTCGAAGTTGATTACGGTTTTGCCGTTTTCGCCTTCAACTTCCAGGGTGTTCGCCCCGGTAAATTTACCCAGACCGTTGACCACTTTGACTTTGCGGCCTTTCGCCATACCAGCCAGACCACCGGTCAGCTGATTGATCACTTTCTCTTTCCAGGTACGAATCTTGTCAATATCGGTTTTCGGTTCGCCGAAGACGATACCGTGTTCAGCAAGCGCTTTGGCTTCTTCGATAACTTTTGCTACGTGCAGCAGTGCTTTAGAAGGGATACAGCCGACGTTCAGACAAACACCACCGAGGGTGCTGTAACGTTCTACGATGACGGTCTCCAGACCTAAATCTGCGCAACGGAAGGCAGCAGAGTAACCTGCAGGGCCTGCCCCAAGTACCACGACCTGAGTTTTGATTTCAGTGCTCATCATGACCTCTTAATTTATACCCGTCGTCCACCGGGTCGTTCTATCCGCCCGTATTTTACAAAATTGTTAACAATTTTGAAACAACAAACGGCAACCGATTTGTCTATTCGCTAATAACCTCAATACATTCATGAGATTACCAGAAAAAAGCCGGCCGTTGGGCCGGCTCTTTTACTTACATCACCAGACGGCGAATGTCAGACAGCGTGTTGTTAATGATGGTAATGAAACGGGCACCATCAGCACCGTCGATCACGCGGTGGTCGAAGGAGAGAGAAATCGGCAGCATCAGACGCGGCACGAACTCTTTACCATTCCACACCGGCTCCATCGCGGACTTGGAAACGCCGAGGATAGCCACTTCCGGCGCGTTCACAATCGGCGCGAAGTGGGTAGTACCCAGGCCGCCGATGCTGGAGATGGTGAAGCAACCGCCCTGCATTTCGCCCGCAGTCAGCTTACCGTCACGCGCTTTCTTAGAAATAGTCATCAGCTCGCGAGACAGCTCGATGATGCCTTTCTTGTTGACGTCTTTGAATACCGGAACAACCAGACCGTTCGGGGTATCCACCGCCACACCGATGTTGATGTATTTCTTCAGGGTCAGGCGCTGACCGTCTTCAGACAGGGAGCTGTTGAAGCGCGGCATCTGTTCCAGAGCTGCGGCAACGGCTTTCATGATGAAGACAACTGGGGTGATCTTCACATCCAGCTTACGTTTCGCCGCTTCTTCGTTCTGCTGTTTACGGAACGCTTCCAGCTCGGTGATATCGGTTTTGTCGAAGTGAGTAACATGCGGGATCATCACCCAGTTACGGCTCAGGTTCGCACCAGAAATTTTCTGGATACGGCCCAGTTCCACTTCTTCGATTTCACCAAACTTGCTGAAGTCCACCTTCGGCCACGGCAGCATGCCAGGGATACCACCGCCAGTCGCTGCCGGAGCTGCTTCTGCACGTTTGATAGCTTCTTTCACGTAAGCCTGAACGTCTTCGCGCAGGATACGACCTTTACGGCCAGTGCCCTTCACTTTCGCAAGGTTAACACCAAACTCGCGTGCCAGACGGCGGATCAGCGGAGTCGCGTGAACATAAGCGTCGTTTTCAGCAAACTCAGATTTGCCTTCCGCTTTCGCAGCTGGTGCTGCTGCCGGGGCTTCAGCTTTTGCTGCCGGAGCCGGCGCTGCCGCTTCCTGTTTCGCAGGAGCTGCCGCAGGCGCTGCGCCTTCAACTTCGAAGATCATAATCAGCGAGCCAGTTTTCACTTTATCGCCAACGTTGACTTTCAGTTCCTTCACGACGCCTGCAAACGGCGCCGGAACTTCCATAGAAGCTTTGTCGCCTTCTACGGTGATCAGTGACTGTTCAGCGGCAACTTTGTCGCCCACTTTCACCATCACTTCAGTCACTTCAACTTCGTCACCGCCGATATCCGGAACGTTAACTTCTTTCACGCCAGCCGCTGGTGCAGGGGCCGCTGCCGGAGCTGCTTCCTGTTTAGCCGCCGGAGCTGCCGCGCCTGCTTCACCCGCGACTTCGAAGACCATAATCAGCGAGCCGGTAGACACTTTGTCACCCACGTTCACTTTGATCTCTTTCACGGTGCCAGCAAACGGAGCCGGAACTTCCATAGAAGCCTTGTCGCCTTCTACGGTGATCAGCGACTGTTCAGCTTCAACTTTATCGCCAACTTTCACCAGGATTTCGGTCACTTCAACTTCGTCGCTGCCGATATCCGGAACGTTAACGTCTTTTGCCGCCGCAGCCGCTGGTGCTGCTGCCGGAGCTGCTTCTTTCTTCTCTTCTGCCTGAGCAGGTGCAGCGTCTGCTGCACCGTCGGCGGAATCGAAAATCATAATCAGTGCGCCGGTCTGGGTTTTATCGCCAACAGAGACTTTGATCTCTTTAACGATACCCGCCTGCGGAGACGGAACTTCCATAGAGGCTTTGTCGCCTTCTACGGTGATCAGCGACTGTTCGGCTTCAACTTTGTCGCCCACTTTGACCAGGATCTCGGTGATTTCAACTTCATCAGCCCCGATGTCCGGTACTTTGATTTCGATAGCCATTATTCTTTTACCTCTTACGCCAGACGCGGGTTAACTTTATCTGCATCGATGTTGAATTTGGCGATTGCGTCAGCAACCACTTTCTTATCGATTTCGCCACGTTTAGCCAGTTCGCCCAGCGCCGCAACCACGACATAAGAAGCATCAACTTCGAAGTGGTGACGCAGGTTCTCACGGCTGTCGGAACGACCGAAGCCATCAGTACCCAGTACGCGGTAGTCGTCAGCCGGTACGTAAGTACGGACCTGCTCAGCGAACAGTTTCATATAGTCGGTAGATGCCACTGCCGGAGCGTCGTTCATCACCTGAGCGATATACGGAACGCGCGGAGTTTCCAGCGGGTGCAGCATGTTCCAGCGTTCACAATCCTGACCATCACGCGCCAGTTCGGTGAAGGAGGTCACGCTATAAACGTCAGAACCTACGCCGTAATCTTTCGCCAGGATCTCTGCTGCTTCACGGACGTGACGCAGGATAGAACCGGAGCCCAGCAGCTGAACTTTACCTTTGCTACCTTCAATGGTTTCGAGTTTGTAGATACCTTTACGGATACCTTCCTCAGCACCTTCCGGCATTGCCGGCATGTGGTAGTTTTCGTTCAGCGTGGTGATGTAGTAGTAAACGTTCTCTTGTTTCTCACCGTACATACGCTCCAGACCATCGTGCATGATGACCGCAACTTCGTACGCGTAAGACGGATCGTAAGAGATACAGTTCGGGATAGTCAGAGACTGAATATGGCTGTGACCATCTTCGTGCTGCAGACCTTCACCGTTCAGCGTCGTACGACCGGAAGTACCACCAATCAGGAAGCCACGAGCCTGTTGGTCGCCTGCCTGCCAGCACAGGTCACCGATACGCTGGAACCCGAACATGGAGTAGTAGATGTAGAACGGAATCATCGGCAGATCGTTGGTGCTGTAAGAGGTCGCAGCAGCCAGCCAGGATGCGCCAGCACCCAGTTCGTTGATACCTTCCTGCAGGATCTGACCTTTCTCGTCTTCTTTATAGTAAGCAACCTGCTCACGGTCCTGCGGGGTGTACTGCTGACCGTTCGGGCTGTAAATACCAATCTGACGGAACAGACCTTCCATACCGAAAGTACGCGCTTCGTCGGCGATGATCGGTACCAGACGATCTTTGATCGACTTGTTCTTCAGCATCACGTTCAGAGCACGAACGAAAGCGATAGTGGTAGAGATCTCTTTGCTCTGCTCTTCCAGCAGCGCGCCGAAGTCTTGCAGGCTCGGCAGCTCAAGCTTCTCGGTGAAGTTCGGCTGACGGCTTGGCAGATAACCGTGCAGTTTCTGACGCTGAGCGTGCAGATAGGTATGCTCTTCAGAACCTTCCGGGAAGGTGATGTACGGCAGTTTTTCGATATCTGCATCAGACACCGGCACATTGAAACGGTCGCGGATATGACGCACGCCGTCCATGTTCATTTTCTTAACCTGGTGCGCGATGTTTTTACCTTCAGCCGCGTCGCCCATGCCGTAACCTTTAATGGTATGAGCAAGGATTACCGTCGCTTTGCCTTTGGTTTCCTGCGCTTTCTTGAATGCAGCGTAGATTTTCTTCGGATCGTGACCGCCACGGTTCAGCGCCCAGATCTGCTCGTCAGTCCAGTCTGCAACCAGAGCTGCGGTTTCCGGATATTTACCGAAGAAGTGTTCACGAACGTACGCACCATCTTTCGATTTGAAGGTCTGGTAGTCGCCGTCAACGGTTTCGTTCATCAGCTGGATCAGTTTACCGCTGGTGTCTTTACGCAGCAGCTCATCCCAACGACCGCCCCACATGACTTTGATAACGTTCCAGCCAGCGCCTGCGAAGATGCCTTCCAGTTCGTTAACAATCTTGCCGTTACCGGTTACCGGGCCGTCAAGACGCTGCAGGTTACAGTTGATCACAAAGACCAGGTTGTCCAGTTTTTCACGGGTAGCGATGGTGATCGCACCTTTTGATTCTGGCTCATCCATCTCGCCGTCGCCCAGGAAGGCGTAAACGGTTTGTTTAGAGGTATCTTTCAGACCACGGTGTTCCAGATATTTCAGGAATTTAGCCTGGTAGATAGCACCGATTGGGCCCAGACCCATAGATACGGTCGGGAACTGCCAGAATTCTGGCATCAGTTTCGGGTGCGGGTAGGAAGACAGGCCTTTGCCATGTACTTCCTGACGGAAGTTGTTCATCTGCTCTTCAGTCAGACGACCTTCCAGGAATGCGCGTGCGTAGATGCCCGGAGAGATGTGGCCCTGGAAGTACACCAGATCGCCGCCATCTTGCTCGTTGCGTGCACGGAAGAAGTGGTTGAAGCAAACATCATATACCGTTGCGGAGGACTGGAAGGATGCCATGTGGCCACCCAGCTCAAGGTCCTTTTTAGACGCGCGCAGTACGGTCATGATGGCGTTCCAACGGATAGCAGAACGAATACGACGTTCCAGCTCCAGATTGCCCGGGTATTCCGGTTCATCTTCAACGGCAATAGTGT